>SDBV01005936.1_pt1 | contig 17076 bp, 14 predicted proteins | sample 2277081 | NCBI WGS metagenome assembly SDBV01 (sample SAMN10402039, study PRJNA504765) | marine sediment metagenome | isolation source: marine sediment core GS10_PC15, 223 cmbsf | place: Arctic Ocean: Southern Knipovich Ridge | collected 2010 | reverse complement strand
AAACATCCCCGAGGCCCGAAAAAGCCGCAGCCAAAACGTAAAAGCTGTAAAAATACACCTCATGTCTCTACTGCTAAACTTCTTGCGCAGAGGACCAGATGAAAGTACTACCTTGAAAGGGCTCTATCCAGGCGACTAATTTTTAAACGACCATTTTTGGCTGACTTTATCACGACCATCGACAAAGGCGGGATTTCGGGTTCCACTATTTGGAGGCGGAACGGATATTCCCATCACTATGACCTCTAAGATCAATTTTTCAATTCATTCACAAAGTGACCAGGCCAAAAGCTGAACAGGTCCGATTGTATAAAAATGTTGACAACTATAATATCGCCAGATATATTAACATAACCAGATATCAGTACCAGTTAATAAGAGGTAAAATTATGGGAATTGGCACACCGCTATATTATCAAATTGAAATGGATGTAAGAAAAAAAATCGTGGCAGGTGGCTATAAGCCGGGCCATCTGCTTCCCTCGGAGAGGAATCTAATGGATACCTATAAAGTGTCACGGTTGACCGTCAGGAAGGCTATTAATCGGCTTGCTATCCAGGGGTTGGTTGTTAAAAAGCAGGGGAAGGGGACCTTCGTGCAGGAATTTAACCCGGAACATGCGGATCATATGGTTGGCCCTTTAAATAGCAGTAGTGAGGTGTTTTTGCTGAAAAATTATACCGTTAACACGGTGGTTTTAGAGTCGCAAAAGACCGTTCCTGCCAAAGAGATGTGCGAGAAACTGCATTTGCTACAGGGTACAGATGAAAAAATATATTATTTAGAAAGAGTGCGCTATGCGGATAACATACCGGTTGCCCATATCAAATGTTATTTACCTTACAGACTTATTAAGGGCATTGAAAAGATTGATTTTACCGAAGCCACTTTATACCGAACCCTGGAAGATTATTATCGCCTTGAACTGTATGAGGCCTATGAAGTCATCGAGGCTACTAAGGCAGATGAAAAGAGTGCAAATTTACTGGAACTAGAAGTTGGGGCACCCGTTTTGCTGAATCAGAGAACAACTTATCTCAAAAACGGAACGGTTATCGAATTTGAAAAAGTCAGATATCGATCTGATATTTATAAATACCAAAATAAATTAATTAGAAGAGGTCACGTGGGTTAACTTAAGAACTTGGCCCTACTGAAGGATTTAAAGTACTAAGTTCGGTCGGCCCATTTTTTCGGTTTTACTGGTATTGATGTCTATATATTTAATTTATATTTGAATCAGAAGGACAACAAAAAATGAGAAATTTCCAAAGAAAAGTGGAGCCCTGCCCCAAGTATCTGTCCGCTAGTGAGGTTGAAAAGATTCACGAACAGTCACTGAAAATATTGCAGGGCACAGGTATCGAGGTCAACCACGCCGCGGCCCTTAAAATGCTTGAAAAAGAAGGCGCCCGGGTGGACCATCAGACCCGGAACGTGAAAATACCGCCGGAGCTTGTTACACGCTGTTTGGCTACTTTGCCTGAAAAATGCATCCTGGCTGCTCGAAACCCTGAAAAAGATTGCGTGTTGGAGCCAGGCGGGCGGCCTTATTCCAGAAACGGTGGAGGATCGGATTATACCCTCGACCTCGAAACCGATGAAAAACGGCCGTTGACGAGCGCGGACATGAAGGACTACTTCAGACTGCTCGATGCGCTTGAGCATATTGATTTTGTGGCGGCCGTATTCGGACACGATTTACCGGTGATCGGTCGCGATATATTGGTTTTGCGCGAGATGCTGGCCAATACAGACAAGCATGTCCATATCCGTACTTACAGTAAAGAGGCGCTGGAATTTATGTTTAAGATGGGGGAAATCGTTGCCGGGAGCAAAGAAAAATTAAAAGAACGACCGCTCATCAGCCTGTTGGAAGCCCCGATAAGTCCGATGAAGTTTATCGATATTTCAGTGGACGGGCTCTGGTTGTGCGGTGAATACGGGATTCCCCTTGAGCTTTGCATTATGCCGATTTGCGGCGGAACAGGGCCTATGACACTGGCCGGCAATTGCCTCTTAATGAATGTCGAACTTTTAGGGTGTGTGGTGCTATCGCAACTGGCTTATCCGGGAGCACCGCTTGAGCACGCACCGCGCCCCATGATCATGGACATGTCCACCGGAATCGGTTTGACAGGTTCCATTGAAGCTGCCATGATGTCGGTGGCCAGCGCCCAGATGGCCCAGTTCTATAATGTGCCTTTGAGCCTGCACGGTCCCTGGACGGACTCCATGACGTATGACGGTCAATCCACACTTGAACGCACGAATTTCGCATTTTTGGCGGGATTGGCCGGAGCGCACGTTCTTTCCGGTTCAGGTATGCTTGAGCAGGGAATCACTTTCAGCCATACTCAACTCGTGATCGACGACGAGATCAACAGCGCTCTATACACTGCCCTGGAAGGGTTTCAGGTCGATGACGAGCATCTGGGGATGGATGCCATCAACCGAGTGAGAGCGGGAGGCAATTTTTTAGCGGACGAGCATACGATCAAGTTTCTGAGGGGAGAACGGCAACTGCCACAAATTTTGTATCGCAATTCAAGAGACCTGTGGGAAGCTGAAGGTAGCAAAGGGTTTAAAGAAAGAGCCAAAGAAAGAGCCAGAGATATAATTCGAACTCACGAACCCCACCCGCTTCCCGACGACATAAGCAAAGCGCTTGATGAGTTGGTGAGTGATGCACTCAGGTTGCTGAAAAAATAGATAAAGATAAGACCAAAGGTATCAATATTTAAAAAAATGATTGGCAGCGAGCAAACAGATTAAAGCGTGTAATCTCACGCAGAAAAGAGAAAGTATGAAAAAATATCGACGTAAAGTGCAGCCCTGCCCGAATATGCTATCCGTCGGCGAGATAGAAAACATTCATCAGCAAGCACTTGAAATACTAAAAAATACCGGTGTTGAAGTCAACCATGAAGAGGCGCTGAAAATACTTGATAAGGCTGGTGCCGTGGTAGATTATCAATCCCAACGGGTCAAAATTCCCTCAGAGCTGGTGACTCAATGCCTCGAGACTCTGCCGGAAAAATGCATCCTGGCCGCTCGCAACCCGCAAAAAGATTGTGTTCTTGAACCGGGGGGGCGGCCCTTTTCCCGCAATGGCGGTGGATCGGATTTTACCCTTGATCTGGAAACCGATCAGATTAGAAAACTTACCCATGCAGATATAAAAGCCTATTTCAAACTGCTGGACGCTCTGGACAATATAGAGATTTTAGCCCCTGTGTATGGACAAGATTTGCCGGTAGTCGGTCGGGATATCATCGTCTTCAGGGAGATGTTGGCCAATACCGACAAGCATATTCATATGCGCGCTTTTAACCGACAAAGTATGAAATTTATTTTACGAATGGCTGAAATTGTTGCCGGAGATAGAGAGAAATTAAGACAACGGCCGATCGTAGGTTTGCTGGAAGCGCCCGTAAGCCCCCTAAAGTTTATTGAAATTTCGGTTGACGGGTTATTGTTGGCCGGTGAGTACGGCGTACCCATTGAATTGTGTACGATGCCCATCTGCGGGGGTACGGGTCCCATGACTTTAGCCGGCAACATGCTATTGATTAATGCCGAATTTTTGGCCGGGGTCGTCATTTCCCAAACCGCGTATCCCGGAGCTCCCATAGAATTCGCGCCGCGCCCGATGATCATGGACATGTCCACCGGAATCGGTCTTACCGGATCTATTGAAGGCGCTATGATGTCAGCGGCCGGGGCACAGCTGGCACAACACTATAATGTACCTGTAAGTTTGCACGGACCCTGGACAGACTCCATGAGTTTTGACGGTCAGTCCACCCTGGAACGGACAAACTTTGCACTCTTGGCGGGACTGGCCGGCGCCCACGTTCTTTCCGGCGCAGGCATGGTGGAGCAGGGGCTGACGTTCAGCCACGTTCAACTCGTTATTGATGACGAGATCAATGGTGCCTTGTATAGCATATTGAAAGGTTTTGATGCCGATGATGAACATCTGGGAGCCGAGGCAATCAGCCGGGTGGGTCCCGGCGGAAACTTTTTAAGCGATGATCATACGCTAAAATTCCTTCGAGGCGAGCGCCATTTGCCGAATATATTGTATCGTAATTCCAGAGAACTCTGGGAAGCGGAAGGTTCCAAAGGCTTCAAGGAAAGGGCAAGGGAAAAGGCCAGAAAGATTATTGACGAACACCAGCCCAACCCCCTTCCTGATGATATTAGCAAAGCCCTTGATAGCATGGTAGACGATGCGCTGAAGTCACTCGAAAAATCGGCGTCTTAAATGTGGTTAAGAATCCATCGCCCAAAGGAGGTGATTACGGGTAACACAAATTTTCAGATAGTGATTTAGATGAGAATTTTTGAATTCATCGATTAACAGAACTTACTATAATTAGGTGAGAGGAGCGAAAAATGAGAAAAGTTTCGTTAAAATCAAAAAATCAGGCCGGCATTTCCATGGCACAACAGATGAACCGACGTGCTTTTCTGAAAACTTTGGGCGGGGCGGCTGCTTTGTTCGGGATCAATGCCTTACCAGGATTGAGTTCGGTACTTAGTGCCGCACAGATCGGAGGGAGGATCGATTTTTTAAGCTGGGAGGGTTATGATTTGCTGAACGAGACCAAGGCTTGGCGGGAAAAAAATAGCGTCTCGATCGCCTCCACCTATATCGGCTCTATGGAGGATACTCAGGCCAAACTCGTTGGTGGTGCCGGGGTCGGGTATGACCTTATAACATACAATCAGGGCTATATCGGATTATACCGCAAATTGGAAATTCTCAAACCGCTTGAAGCAGCATCTATGCCCAATTACCCCGATATAATGCCCATGTGGCGACAAGAGGGTTCCAGCTGGGTACAGGACGGCAAAATCTGGGGAGTGCCTTTCACTTGGGGTGCTTACACGTTAACGTATAACGCCGATATCTTTAAAACACCCCCCAAGTCCTGGTTCGACTTGTTGGATAAAAAATACAAGGGCCGGATAGGGATTATTGACGATATGCTCATTGCCGTACCCATGGCTGCGGCGCTGGCTGGTTTTAAAGATAAGTTGCCCAACCTCACCGCCCAAGAGTTGAAAAAATCTATGGATATGATGAAAAAATTCAAGGCTCAAGCCCGCAGCATCGCGCCCTCTTATGGCGAATTAACCAGCATGTTCGTAAGCAAAGAAATAGTGGCAGCCATTCCTTGCTGGGGAGCTGTAGCGCTCTGGGCCCGCGGCCAGGGCGCCAACATAAAGAATACGTTGCCGGATGAGGGTGGCTTCTGTTTTGTGGATGCGTATGCCGTGCCACCCGTGGTGGACAACCTCTCAACAACCATGGCCTTCATTAATCATGCACTCTCGCCCGAAATTCAGGCCGCCCACTCGAAGAGCTTGGCAGGGGGAATCGTAAACTTAAAAGCACGCCCTTTCCTCCACGAGTCTGTAAAAAATCTTTATGATTACGACGATCTGGGCAGCTTGTTTGAAAAAGCTCCGTTTACGGACCTCCCTCCTCAGGAATCAAAAAAGTATACAACCTACGAGGATTGGGTAGCCGCCTGGGAAGAGTTCAAAGTGAGCTGAAAGCTGTGCTTCGGAGGTAGCATTTTTTGGTTTGGAGACGGCGGTGGGGATCGGAATGACAGGGGGGATACATAAATGCACACAAAGAGTGATGAGCTGTCAAAAGAAAGCTCAGCCATCGGCCTTTCAAAAAATTCCCGGCGGGCGGGGAGGTTCGCCTTCTTCTGTCTGATTCCTGTGGCTGTATTTATAGGGCTTTTCTTTCTATTCCCTGCCGTTGTCTTCTTGGCATATAGCTTTTTAGAATCGAGTTATTACAAAGTTTACCTGGTTCCGACTCTGGGCAACTACATTAAAGTATTAACCAACCCGGTTTATTTTAAAGTGACCTTGAACGCTATCAGGATTGGCCTAATGACAGCCGTACTGTCGGTGAGCCTCAGCTATCCTGTGGCCTATTTTATTAGATTCAAAATGAAAAAGGGACAAAGCACCATTATGGTGCTCATTATTGTATCTTTGTTGAGCAGCTATTTGGTGCGTGTATATGCCTGGAAGACAATATTGGGGTGGAACGGGATGATTAACCAGCTCCTGCTTGCCTTGCAATTTATCAATGAACCGTTGAGTTTTTTTCTCTATAGCAAGGGGGCTGTCGTTATAACTCTGGTCCATGTTTTTCTGCCGTTTGCCATTCTTCCCATTCTGGCGTCTTTGCAAAATATTGATGCGAGCGTCATTGAAAGTGCCAAAGACCTTGGGGCAAGTCCCCTAAAAGCGTTTTTCAAAGTTACCTTTCCACTCAGTTCAACGGGTGTGGCTGCCGCATTTCTGTATGCGTTTGTTTTGGCTGCCGGAGATTACGTGACGCCGCAGCTAGTAGGTGGCACCAGCGGCATGATGGTGGGGATGAGTATCTCGAATCAGTTTATCAGAACAGGTAAATATGGAGAGGGATCCGCCCTGTCGTTTGTGGTTTTAATTGTCTTCATAAGCATTTTTCTACTGGTATTCAACTCTATGAAGGCCCTGAAGCTGATCCCTAAAAAGCAACAGCGCTCATAGAGGAGGCTTTATCCGATGACACATACGACCGGACATTGCTACGATAAAAAAACAAGGCGAGTAGCAAAACGATTCGACTGGTTGACGGTTTACTCCATAGTTGTAATGATATTTCTTTTTTTGCCAATCGGTCTCATCGTACTCTTTTCATTCCACAGTTCACCAAGGCTTGCATTCCCTTTCGAGGGTTTGTCCTTTCGCTGGTATAGGGAAGTGTTCATCCGGGCCGATTTAATTCCGGCTTTATTCAATTCCTTAATAGTTGGTGGGGCCACGACATTAATTTCAATGACACTGGGTGTTTTAGCCGGATTGGGTTTAACGCGCAGCCGCTCACGATTTGCATCGATCGTGGGTACCTTGACCAGTCTGCCGATCCTAATGCCCGGACTGTTTTTAGGTGTTGCCCTGCTAAGTCTTTTTGCAATGTTGAAAATACATCTGTCCCTGCTAACAGTCATCATCGGACATACAATTTACACGATTCCCTATTTTATCCTGGTAATTCGATCACGCCTTGAACGCTTTGATCTTATGCTGGAGGAAGCAAGCCGCGATTTGGGGGCCAATCGCTTTCAAACATTTCGTCTAGTTACCTTGCCGATAATCAGATCATCCGTTATCGGGGCATCCCTGCTGGTCTTTGCATTATCTTTTGACGAGTTTCTCATCACTTTTTTTATCATCGGCAGCGACAGCACCTTGCCCATGTTGATTTGGTCCATGCTAAGGCGTACAATTAACCCCTCGGTCAACGCCGTTGCTACAATGATATTAACCTTTTCACTGATCTTGATACTTGTCGGTAACAGACTGGCAGATCTGAAGATCAGCCTGGCCGAACGGAAGATGCAGATAACCTGACAAACGCAACAAGGCTTCCGGCCAAATTGTTCGGTGGCGGATGTTGGTGTGGATTGAAAATGTCGGAAAATATAATTGAAATTTTAGACATTCAGAAATACTTCGGCAGAAATTGTGTGCTTGATAACGTTTCGCTTACCATTAAGGAAAACGAATTCGTGATCCTTCTGGGACCGAGCGGGTGCGGGAAGACGACGTTGCTGCGAATTATTGCTGGGCTGGACCATGCCGACGACGGCGTGTTGAAAATGGCCGGTAAAAATATGGCGAACGTACCGCCACACAAACGACAGGTGAATATGGTTTTTCAGAAGTATGCACTTTTCCCGCACCTAAATGTATTCGACAACATAGCATTCGGTCTCCGTTTAAAAAAATGGCCCTATGAAAAAATTCGTCAAAAGGTCAAAACAATTCTAGACTTAGTGCGCCTGCCTAGATTTGAAGACAGATGGATCCACCAGCTAAGCGGCGGAGAAGCGCAACGAGTCGCACTGGCAAGGGCGCTTGTCAACGAGCCGAATGTGCTCTTATTAGATGAACCTTTGGGGGCTCTTGATTTAAGAAACCGCATTGCAATGCAGGGAGAACTGAAACGGATCCATGCCGAGTATGGGCACACTTTTCTGTATGTCACACATGACCAGGAAGAAGCCATGCGAATGGCGGATCGCATTGTCCTCATGCGCAAAGGCAGAATTTTACAGATCGGTACACCGTTTGAAGTATACAATAGTCCGAGTTCTTTGTTCTGTGCCCAGTTTATGGGAGACCCTAATATTATTGAAGGCCGGGTTGTTGACCAAAATGGGGAATTTGCGCGCATAGATGTAAACGGTATGTTTCTGCAAGGTTTAGCCAAAGTGCACGTTAAAAAGGGGCAATTGGTCAAGGTCGTTGTTCGGCCTGAAGTTATCCAAACCGTTGAACATACCGGCCACTGTGACCCTGCCTGCGAGAATCAATTGAAGGGCGGCATCGGCAGCGTTTCTCTCATTACGGGAGCGGTTTGTTACCAGATAACCAATGATAGCGGAATCGATATTAAAACCCATGAACATCTTGATGATTTAAAAGGATTGCTCCAGATAGGACGGGAAGTAACCGTTTGCTGGCGGCCAGAGAACACTTTGATTTTTTGATGATCAGCCCGCAAAACCAAGAAAAATCGCATAGAAAGCTATTCGCCTGCCGAGAAGAATAGAGCGCTTGGTGGTCATTGGACGAAAGTCCGAATTGGATCCGGAAAGGATAGTTAAGTGATAGTGAGGCCCAGCTATATCATAGCCCACGATATGGGGACCGGTGGAACGAAAGCCGTTATGACCGATTTAGAAGGCAGGATTCAATTTTCGACATACGTATCATATCCCATGCAGTTAGCTGGAAAAAATGTTGCCGAACAGGATCCCAACATTTTGTGGCAGGCCTTTACGCAATCCACCAGAGATTTACTCAACATTTCGGGCGTACATTCCAACCAAATTTCCGGTATCGGCGTTTCGACCCAGGCCTTCAACCTGCTGCCGGTGAATAAAAAAGGTCAGCCCCTGATGAATATGATCAGTTGGGCAGATATGCGATCTATTTCCCTGGCAGAGCGCATCTTGGAAGAAATCGGTATTGAACAATTTTACAGCTGGACCGGGAATGCTCCCAGGGCAAAGGATGTCATACCTAGAATACTTTGGCTAAAAGAAAATCGACCTGCTATCTGGAAACGCACGCATTTGCTTTTAAACTGCCAGGAGTACATTATTTACAGACTAACCGCTAAATTCGCCATGGATTTACATTCCGCTTCCATTTTTTTTCTGCTGGATCATCAAAAAAAGAGTTGGTCCCGTGAGGCTTGTGGGGCTCTGGGGATTCCGACTGAAATGTTGCCACCGCTTTACCCCTGTACCGAGCATTTGGGCGGAGTCAGTCCTGCCGCTGCTTCTGAGACAGGCCTGCTTACGGGCACACCGGTTATCCTTTGCCCCGCGGATGTAGGAGCTGCTCAAATTGGGGCTGGTACTGCAAGTGCCGGGCTTGCAAATCTTTACATCGGCACGGGTGGCTGGGTTTGTGTGTCCAGCCGAGATCTGGTGAATAGTCCCAAGGCTCCTTTTTGGGCTTTATGTCATATAGATCCTGAAATGTGGATTATTGGTGCAGCGCTTGACACAGCCGGCAGTGGCTTAGCCTGGTTTGTGGATCACTTTTGCCATGAAGAGACTCGGAGCGCATCATCGCAGGGAAAGAATGCGTATGAGACATTAAGCAATATGTGCAACGAGATTAAACCCGGAGCGGACGGACTCATGTTTATTCCCTGGATCTATGGAGAACGCGGGCATGTTGGCATCGAACACTATGCCAGGGGGGCGTTTATCGGCCTGGGCCTAAATCATAACAAGGCTCACATGGTTAGAGCTATAATGGAAGGAGTCGCTTGCCAGTTCAAGTGGTACCTTGAAGAACTTGAGGACATAGGAATTAAAGTCGACAGGCTCAACGTTATAGGGGGTGGCTGTACCAGTGCTGTCTGGAACCAGATTATTGCCGATATCACCGGCAGAGAGCTAAATGTTCTGGCATGGCCCAGAGAGGCGGGGTGTGTCGGTGCTGCCCTGATAACCGCAATAGGGCTCGGGATTTATCCGGATTTAAAATCCGTTGAGAGCCTTATTCGCTTTAGCGGAGCTATACTGCCACAGGAGTGTCCTTCGTATACGACACTGTATAATGAATATCGTATGGTCTCCAATGACCTTATTTCATTGTATGCCGCAAGACATCTCTCTGCAAGCCAGGAAATAGAAGATAAGGAGAAAAGAAGATAGAAATGATTTCAATTCGGGACGTTGTCGCCAAGATAGGTGACTGGAAAGCCACAGACATACTAATTCACAAGTTGTCCGGAGGGCTTACCAATCATAATTACAGGGTGGTTGTGAATGGTAGAAATTATATGGTGCGTATTCCCGGTTCTAAAACTGAATTGCTATTGATTGATCGCAAAAATGAATACAAAAATTCGGTTATTGCCGGTCGGTCCGGGGTTGCACCAAAAGTGATCTATTATCTTAAGCCCGAAAAGGTCATGGTGCAGGAATTCATCCAGGGGCAGAACGTAACGATTGACACGATGCACAACGAGAAGTCAATCCTCAAGGTAGCGGAAGCAATGCACAGACTTCATCAAGGACCCGCTTTTAGCAGCACCTTCAACATGTTCCGTGTTATGGAAAAATATATTCAAATTCTGAAAGAGCGAACCATCAAAATCTCCGAAGGCTACCTGGAAGAGGGGCAACCGGCAGCAAAACAAATCGAAATCGCGGTCAATAAAAATCCGCAGGAATTGGCTGCATGTCACAATGATATTTGGCCGGAAAATATTATCGATTGTGGATCAAAATTTTATTTAATCGACTTTGAGCTCAGCGGCAATAACGATCCATATTTTGAATTGGGCAATATCGCGGCTGAATGTGATTATGATGAAGATCAGATAGCACTTCTTTGCAAGGCCTACTGTGGTCACAAAGATTCTGCAAAAATTGCTCGTATACAGCTCTATGCCATGATGTCAGACCTCGGATGGACCGGGTGGACTTTAATCCAGAACCATATATCATCGGTTGACTTCGACTACTGGGAATTTGCCAACTTTCGTTGGGAAAGAGTAAGAAAAAAAATCCATTCGGATCGCTTTGCGATCTGGCTTGAAAAGGCTTCGCGCAAGCTTTAATCTGAATTTCACTGATTTATAGTCGTTTGACAGGAACCGTAAATGTAGGAATAACCAATCAATAGGAGGAAACGATGAAACGACAAATTGGAAAGAGGAACTTTGGCAGTGTTTTATTTCTGGTTGCAGCCCTGATAGCCTTTGGTCTGGTTTTCAGCAACTTGGTCGAGGCGAAGACAACGCTGCGTGTGATCGCTACGGGAGAGGCCTATTCAAATGCGATGAAAGCCACCGCAAAGGTATTCACTGAAAAAACAGGCATTCAGGTAAAAATCGATCAGTTTCCTTATGAACAGGCCTATACTAAAATGGTTCTTGTCGGTACTACGGGATCTGATGAGTACGACCTGATGACACCAGACTGTATCTGGCTTCCGTTACTTGTAAAAAACGGCTGGGTTCAATCATTGGAGCCTCTGGACGCTAAAGCGCAGGAGAAGATTGACTGGGAGGGCTTTGTCCCCGGTTTGGTGGAAGCTTACGATATCTATGACGGGCAGAGGTATGCCACCCCTTTAGATTTCTTCATTGAAGTATTAGCTTATCTGCCTGAAAAATTCGAAAAAGCAGGCCTCAAAGGTCCTCCCAAAACCTGGGAGCAGTTCCTTGAGTACGCCCAAAAGCTCAACGACCCTGCCAATGATTTTTACGGCGTAATTACCATGCCGGGGGAGCAGGACGGGGGGTATTCCGATTGGACGGTGCGCATTGCCGGTATGGACTTACCGTCGAATTCAAATCAATTTGTATGGAATAAAAATTTTCAGCCTGTTATCGGTTTCAAAGAGCAGGGCAAGCGGGCGCTTGATTTATGGCTCCAGATCAAACCTTATACCCCACCGGGCAGCAATGAAATGGGTTACGCAGAATCCACCAATGCTTTTATGCAGGGCAAAGGTGCCATGTTTATGAACTGGTATATGATTTTTTCGGATGTGGAGAATCCCGAAGCCAGCAAAGTAGCGGGTAAGGTTAAATACGCACTGCCGCCACGGTCTGCCGGCAGCGGCGCGAAGTACGAATATCTTGGTGGATTTCAAATCGCCATAAGTGCCAAAGCACGCCACCCCAAAGAGGCCTACCAGCTTATAGCCTTCCTGACTAGCGATGAAGGGCAGGAACTTATGCTTGAAAACGGTGCCCCCGGCGCATACAAGAATTATGTTTACAAGGATACTAAATGGCTGAAACGCTACCCGTTTCTCGGACCCGTATCGGATGCGGAAAAACTGATACCCTTGACCGCGGATTTTGCGGAATATGTTGAGATGCAACGCATTGTATATGATGAGATTTTTGCGGCCTGGGTCGGTAAGAAGAGCTCCGCGGAGGCCATGAATGCGGTCGAAGCCAATTTAGAAAAACTCTTCAAGGAACTCAAATACGCAAAATAAGCTTCAGAACGCTAGGTGCGTTAGCGGAAATGCGTGCTGGTCGCACGGATCAGCACGCATTTCTTTGCGCCGGCAAGGAAATACCCATGGCAAAGGTCGAATTTAAAGCTGTTGAAAAAAAATATGACAACGTTCAGGCCGTGTGGCCATTGGATCTCAAAATCGAAAGCGGCGCATTTATCGTGCTGCTGGGACCCTCCGGCTGCGGAAAGACCACCCTTTTGCGGATGGTCGCCGGTTTGGAAGCGGTCACCGCAGGCGATCTTTTGATCGATGATATCAGTGTTACCGACGTAGCGCCGAAGGATCGCAATGTTTCCATGGTCTTTCAGAACTATGCCCTCTATCCTCACCTAACGGTTGCCAAGAATCTTGCGTTTCCGCTAAAAGCCCGCCGCGTTGATAAGTCTGATATTGAAAGACGGGTGAATGAGGTTGCCGGAATCATCGGCCTGAAAGACTTTTTGCACCGCTGGCCGAAACAACTATCCGGCGGACAGCGTCAGCGGGTTGCCCTGGGGCGTGCCATGGTTCGCAATCCCAAAGTATTTCTCTTTGACGAACCATTGTCAAACCTCGATGCCAGTTTGCGCGAGGAGATGCGCAGTGAATTGATTCAACTGCATGTGAGGCTTGGCAAGACAACCCTATATGTTACCCATGATCAGGTTGAGGCTATGACCATGGCGCAAAAAATTGTGCTCATGCAAAATGGTCGTATCGAGCAGGTGGCAACACCTAAAGAGATCTATGAACACCCTGTAAATGTATTTGTCGGTGGATTCATTGGCAGCCCCAGGATGAATTTTCTACCGGCAGAGTTAGATGTGGTAGATGGTGTTAATGTTATTCGTGTGGGTGAAGCTGTAACACCGCTTCCGAAGGAGTGGAAACTTCCCGCTGAGGCTGCCAGAGTAATTTTGGGTTTTCGCCCCCAGGATACGAGACTGCCAAACGCTGACGAGTCCGCTGGCCATATTCTGAAAATCCCGGTGATTGTAAAGTCCTTGCAACCGCTGGGGCATGACGTATTGATCGATTTAAAGACCAAAGACAACACCAGCGCATTCGTTGCCCAAACCAGTTGGAAAAGCAACACGGCTTCGGTGAAAAGCGAAGTCTCGGCGCATATTAATTTTAACACATTGCATTTTTTTGAGGCCCAAAGTAAAAAGCGGATCAATTTTTTGAAATGAGCATTACGTTATCTATTAGACGGAGTCGTTAATGAAAGCAAAGGCATTGAAACCCGGCATCGTGGGAGGACTTTTCCTGGGACCGGCCTTTTGCTATCTTCTCCTGATTGTCATTTATCCTATGAGTTATTCACTCTGGGCTAGTTTCACCGACTTGCGCCTGACACGACCAGGGTGGTCATTTACCGGTTTTGGAACCTATGCCTCGGCACTTGGCAATTCCGTGTTTCGCGAATCATTGGTTTTAACCGTTATTTTTTTATTTTGCGTAGTGGTGATTGAGTTTGTTTTAGGCTTTGCATTAGCTTATTCGTTTAACCGAATGAGAAAAACCCATCCCGTGATGCGAGCCCTTCTAATACTTCCGCTGATGGCGACGCCGGTAACCGTGGGTCTTCTGTGGAAACTAATGCTCAACAGCGATTTTGGTGTTATCACGATGTTAACGTCGCACCTAGGTTTTGGAAAGCTTCTGTGGCTTAGCAATCCAAACTTGGCCATGGTTTCTATCCTTATTATGGATTTATGGCACTGGATGCCTTTCATGTTTCTGGTACTTCTTGCAGGGATGGATGGACTTCCCAAAGAACCCTTTGAGTCTGCCGCAGTGGATGGGGCGGGTCTCTGGTTTACCCTGTTTCATGTTACGATACCGCTCATGCGTCGAGGCATAGCGATTACCCTGATTTTCAGATTCATGTTTGCGGTAGCAACCTTCGATTCAGTTTTTGTATTGACTAAAGGAGGTCCGGCGCGTGCTACGGATATCATTGCCCTTTACTTATTTCGAATAGCCTTCAGAAATATGAATATTTCTTTTGCATCGGCAGCATCGTACTTGCTTCTGATTGTGATCTTCACTGCTGTTTTTACATTATTTCGGAGAAGTATGAAAAATGTCTAGCAGACAAGTTAAAAAGTTTAAGGAATATATACATTTGGGAATTAACTGGCTGATAGTGGCAACATTTTTGTTTCCATTGGTCTGGATGTTTTTAGGCGCCTTCAAGAAAAAGGCTGATCTTTTGTCTTCTGACCCGGCTTGGTTTTTCGCACCCACTATTGATCATTGGAGATATATTTTCGAAAACTGGCAGATTGGTTCTCATTTAATTAACAGCCTTATCATATCAGTGGGCGCAACCTTATTTACGCTTGCACTTGGACTTCCGGCGGCATACGGTTTGTCGCGCTACCCAATTTGGCAAAAAGATGCGCTCGTATTTGACATCTTAAGTTTGAAAATGATACCACCGGTTGCTACTGCGGTGCCTTTGTTTCTGTTATCCCAAAAAGTTGGGCTCTATAATTCCTTAACGCTTCTGATTATGCTTAATACGGCCTTTCAATTACCTTTCGTGATTTTGGTAATGAAATCTTTTCTCGATGAAATTCCCTATGAGCTTGATGAATCGGCCCAGTTGGACGGATTAGGGGCTTTATCGATTTTATTTCGGGTTATCGTACCGCTCGCTCTGCCGGGACTGATTTGTTGTACGATTTTTGTTTTTATCTTCACTTGGAACGAATTTTTGTTCGCCAACGTCATGGTTGGAGGAGACTTACGTCCGTTGCCCGTTCTTGTCGGTCTAGCCTTGACCCATAGAGGCATACTTTGGGGACCGGCACTGGCCCTCGGAGTGGTTGTAATTCTTCCTGTGTTAGCCTTATCCGCTAGCTTATCCCGGTATATGGTTCGAGGTTTAACCTTTGGGGCTGTGAAAGGATGACCGCAGAAGAGCGCATAAAAGCATTGCCTTTATGGCCAGCAACACCGGTGATTGCTCCGATTACTGCAGGTCGCACGAACCGGAATTTTCTGGTAACCTGTGGGGGCCACCGATACTTTGCGCGGATGGGACATGAACTTCCCTCTCACCGCATCCGACGAGCGGTGGAAGCGCGCTGTGCCATGTTCGCAGCTCAAAATGGCGTGGCTCCCGCTGTTCACTATGCCGAAAATGGCATCTTGGTTACCGATTATGTGCAAGGCCGAACCCTTGAAATTGATGATGCCAAATCTTCAGCACTCAGGGATAGATTGGCCGCCCATCTTGCAGTACTGCATGCCTTGCCCATGCCGGAAGACATACCGATTTTTGATGCGGTTGACAGTACCCGATATTACCTGGAAAGTCTCCCCTCTGAAAAACTTGGCTCAAAGGAGCGCAGCCGAATAGAATCGATTCTGAGCACGACACCCAAACTGGAACCGATTGCATTGATTCATGCTGATATCATCCCGGAAAACATTGTCGACGATGGGAAAAAGCTCTGGCTTATTGACTGGGAGTACGCTGGTATTGGACATCCTGCTATTGATCTTGCCTTCATAGCCATGAATTTTGAATTGACGGATTATCAGATAGACTCTTTTGCCGCTCGTCACGGCGACCTGAACCCGGACCTGGTGCGATCTCTTAAACCGGTGATTATTGCGAGAGAGGCACTGTGGTGCCTGGTGCAATTGCAAGTTGATGATACCCCCAGGGAAGATTTTGTGGAGTACAGCCGTATGTGTCTCAGGCGGCTGGGGAGAGAGAGTTGAATGGAATTATGGAATTTTGGCTGTTATTTTAAAAAAAGGGTGAACAATAGAGACATCCTATAATCTTTCTGTCAAGTTTTTAATGCATAAAATATAAACACTATATTATCAGTATGTTATGGTTGGAATTTATAAGCGCGCGCACTTCTCCTAATAGCTTTTTATCAAAGTTTCGACGATTCTCCCACAAATACGAACCCTTCCTTTGATCGTTACGTTTATCCGGTATGCCCATGAAAGTAATGGCTACCGAACATCCCTTATCCAGAGTGATAAGTTCAGTCCAGCCAAAAAGACGGCGGACAGGGGTCGGCCTACGGTAAATATATTTCGAAAAGTTAGTCAGTATTGCCTACCCTGTTGGTCCGGAAGATCCTACAAGGTCCCTCCAGAGGTTTATATACCCCTACGTCTATAAACGGGCTCTCTCGCCGAAGGTGGAAAATGGATTAATCGATATTTAAATGCTTCGGATCAAACGACTGCTTTGTCTTCATCAATGTCCAGGCAATTATGAGTCCCGCAGGGCGGGACCAGCTTTACTCTCATTTTAGTTTTTATCCCACGTTCACGCTCTCTACCTCGAAGTATCAGGCCTTGAATAGATCTGTCCTTCCTGCGGCAACATTGGCTGCCTGTGTTAAATTTCATTTTAAATGAATGTATATTTCCTGATTAAATTGGAGTGATTTTCCAATTGTCAGGTTATTTGATTTGAGTTGCATCGCTCCCAGTGATTTTTATGGGTTTTCAAGGCATAC
>SDBV01005935.1_pt1 | contig 17076 bp, 27 predicted proteins | sample 2277081 | NCBI WGS metagenome assembly SDBV01 (sample SAMN10402039, study PRJNA504765) | marine sediment metagenome | isolation source: marine sediment core GS10_PC15, 223 cmbsf | place: Arctic Ocean: Southern Knipovich Ridge | collected 2010 | reverse complement strand
TCACATTCGGCTTTCATGGTCGAGGCCAGGCGTATCGCAGGAGAGAAGGGTGTGCCCGAACAGCAGGTAATTGACGCCTTCCGAGAGATCGAAGGTGTGGACAAAGCAATCAGTTTCGTTGTCGGCCTTCCTTTACTACCTATCATCGAGATCAGGCGGCGAGTGGGTTCGCTGATGCGTAGATTTGGAGCGTGATTGTTTGGTAATCTATGCCCTAGATGGACTACCAACGTTTCGGGCGACCTTTTGGACGGACAATTCGATGGGTGCGGGGCAGGCCACTGCTGCTGTTCTCGGTGGGTGCTGCGTTTTCCGCCATTGCAGCGGGGATAGCACTCTTTTTCACTGCCCACGATAAAGCACCACTCTGGGTTGCTATTGCTGCGGCAGTTCTGCTTGCGATAGGCACCTGGGTGACTCTGGTGATAAGCTTCCGTGAAGGGCGTCGAGAGGAGGAGAAATGAGAGCGACCAGGATAGTTCTGATGATCATGTTCGTGGCGCTCCTGCCGAGCCTCGTGATAGCCGCTGGGGACATCTTCGAGGTCGGGGAAATCAAGATAGACGTGACGGTGGCCGAGAACATCGGGTTCCCCAAGGAGACGATCAAGGTCAGTATCTTTCCTGGTGAAACGAAGCAGGAGTGGATTGAGCTTGTTAACTCGGATAGCGTTGATAGCGCTGTCACCCTGGAGCTCAGGATCGAACCGGACGATGGGGGAGTGACTGTATCCGTCCCCGGCGATGTTGTAGTTCCAGCGAACGGTTCTTTTGATCTTATCCTGAACGTCAACGCTTCGGGCAGCGCGGCCCCGGGCAAGTACGACGTCACTATCACGATTTTCCGCAAAGAGAGTTGATGGCTGTGATGCCGCGGCCAGTTGAGAGTGACATCCCCAAGGTGTTGCCAGGAGAGGCCCTGCGTTTCTTTGCCACACCCGGGTTCCCCCCGATTGGTATCGAGAACACTCGCCTGGTAGGGCGCATCGCTCAATTCGAGGTAGTCAATCGCTCCCCGCTGCCCTTGCTAGTCGCTGTCGGAGTCCGGTTTCCCATAGCTGACCTCGCACAAAGTGGGGCTGAGGATGAGATCTGGTCCGAGAAGGCTGTTGAGTTCATAGGGCCGCTGGGTAGAGACGAGTGGCAGGTGGATGTGCCACTTGGCGCAACGGCCGTGGATATTCGGGTTGGACTATTCCCGGTTGAAGTCGCTCTGGCCAGAGGGGTTATGGAGGTAGTATGACATCGTCACTGGTCAAAGGGGTTGCGAAGAAGCTGGGCCCTGAATTCGGGGTTCCCAAACGTTCTTCAAAGGAAGAGCCGAGAGAGCACCTCACCATGGAGGACGTGGAGTACATGATCGAACGTGCTCCGAGCCTGCGAGACGGCTCCCTGGTCGCCATGCTGTTTTACACCGGTGGGCGAATATCCGAGATTCTTGAGATCAAGGTTGATGACTTGCGCAGGGACCGCATGCGCATTCAGCGACTCAAGAAACGTCGGGTATTTAGATTGTGCCCGGATTGTCTGCATAAGCTGAGTCGTCCCTACGCGTTCTGCTCGGCGTGTGGAATCAAGGTCGTAGACCCGGTCATCGACGACCAGGGGTCGAATGAGACCTCGCTGGTGCCTTTCGTTTCGCCTCTCCGCCCCATTATCCGTCACTACTTGCGTAAAGCTGACATCCAAACAGGTTATATATTCCCTGGCCTTCACGCCGGAGCTCACCTTGACCGGCGACATGCCTATCGCATCATCAGGGAGTGTGCGGCGCGCATCGGGATTACGGCGCTGGAGAGCCACGGGGAGCGCGAGGTCTGGAGACCCAGCCCGCACCGTCTCCGCGACGCCCTGGCCATCAAAGCGGTGGAGTCCAACGATTCGACGGACGCCATACTCGCCTTGCAGCAGCAGCTAGGGCACAGCAGTATTGTCACGACGATGAGGTATCGCCGAGTGAGCGGGCAGCAACAGCAGAAGTGGTATGAAACCCTTTGGGAAAACGAGCCGGAGGTGGGCGATGACCAGCAAAACTAGGGGAGATCATTTGTTGAATCCAGGCCCCGATTGCGTAGTGGTCACAATCGCACCTGGTGAATACGCCAAGTGGAAAGAGATTGCAGACGAGAGAGGCCTAGACTTGCTAGAGGGGGTCAAAGGGTTTGTGAACGCCTTCTCTCTCCCAGGGCAGTCTCAAAATCCTTGCATACATCTTTCGGTGGACCCGAACTATGAGCCCCCTGCATGAGGAGGAAGACATGAAGTTCTTACCAGGGTTGGTGTTCCTTATATTTTTGATTTTCGGATGCGGCGGGGAGTCGGAAGCTACCCCAACGCCAACTGATACGCCCACAGTCGAGCGCAGCTCAGCGCTCCCGGTGCTGACCGTCATCCCGACTGCAACCACAATACCGACGCCTGCGCAGGCCGTCATCCCTGCAGTAACCCCGGTACCGACGCCGGTGCCGACCGTCATACCTACAGTAACCCCGGTGCCGACCAGGGCCACAATTCCTCAACTGGTAGTTGAAAGCTTCCGCACCGTAGTTGCCGCGACAACGGAAGTAACTGTTTCTGTGCTCCCAGGAGCTACATCTACGCCCATCGTCTTAACCCTGAATCCGAGCAATATCATACTTGAGATCCCGCCTACGCCTATACCGACGCCGACTGTCGAGCCCACGGCTACTGCCACGGCCACGCCAGTGCCTCCTACTCCTACGCCTACACCAGTGCTGTTCGTTGGAACGGTTGATGTACATCTCACCCTTCCAGAGGCTCCGTTAGGAGTTTCCGGCTACATCTTCGACGTAGTAGTTGGTCCCCATGTTACTCTCGTAGATTTCAAGACAGTCTTCTCGCTATCAGAAAGAGTAGGGAATCGAATTGCCGCCGCAGACCTTGCGGAAATTGTAGGAGTTGGAGCAGTCAACGTCACGCTAGGAACGATAACCTTCGAGGCGGTCTCTCCGGGAGCTGGACCCATACAGATCAACATCTTCGCTTTTGACGACAACGACGGTGATCCCATCAATGCTCGATTCGACCTCGGGTTTATCGAGGTGAGGTGATGGTGGATTTCAACCCTCTCGACCCTTTGGGATTTTTCAGTGGGAGAAATGGACTTCGACTGCCACAGAACCTCACGCTCCCGTCCACTGGCGTGTCAGGAGAGTTCCCGTTTAGAGATGTGTTCCCTAGAGGTGCTTTTCTATATCACGGCACATCAAGGGAAGATGCTGACGAGATACTCAGGAGTGGCTTTCAGCCAACGGGCACGTTCAGGAGTGGCTCAGAACCCGGGACACTTTTTCTGTCTTACAACGTGGTTGATGTTCTGGATTTCGTGAAGCCACCGACCCCAGCAATACTTCGAGTTCTCTTGCTCCCAGATGCTGCTGAGGCCTCTGACTGCACGGTGGAAGTGTTATCGAATCGCAACGGGACCCAGGTGAGGATAATCTGTCCCGAAGCTAGCAGATTAAAGCCACTTTCAATGGAGATTTGGATAGTTGGGGAATGAGGTGAGGCGAGGAGCAGACGATGATTGATCTCAGGCGTAGCTACTCACTCCCATTTGAAGACGAGCCGTTGACCTGGAAGCCGGTAACTTCCGACGGGGTTCAAACAGCGACGCTGGTTTGCTCAAAAGGGCACGCTGGCTTGATTGCAGAGCATGAGGTCGCAGCGGACGGCACGGTCACACCCAGCGTTGTTTGCACGCAGGACGGCTGCACCTTCCATGAGTTTGTTAAGCTTGCTGGTTGGGATGTCAGGACAGGCAACAAGGAGGATCCTCGTGGCACAAAACTTTGAGATTCCAGACCCCTTTGGCATATTACCTACTACCGGCCTCTTTTCGGCGATAGAGAGGCAGGACCTGCTACAGGTTTTAGAGTTCCTTCTTACGCCAGCGGAAGTGAGTTTCGCGCAACTCCGAACGAGCGAGCGAATAACGCAAGTGAAACGTAATGTCATAAATATCGTGGAGCCTGAGCTGTTGCAGTTAGCCTCACAACTGACTAGCGAAAGCGTTCTCACGGAGCCAAGCCCTACCAAGTCTTCCTTGGAACAAGAGCTAACGCGTGTCAAAGGTATTCTGCACAGAGTAGAGCGTATAAAAGAGGAACTATCTTGACCACCCAGCGAGTTGTTCTTGGCGTTGAAGGCGCGATCACGAAGGCCCCGTTCGGGACAGGAACTTTTATCAGGGACTTCCTGCTAGGGAACGAGCCTTCGGGTGCTCCCCTGATCGACCCCGACATCGGTGCGCCTCAGGCGGACATACATGGAGCATTCAAGGGCGCGGTCCAGCAGGTCTTGGCCGAGGATGTCGTAGCGCAAGTGAACGAGCAAAGGATACGGCAGGGACTTCCGGTGTTGGCCGTGGTCGACGAGGAGATACTCGAAGAACGCGCGAAGGCGCTGATACCACTGAAGCTAACGGCAGCCCGCTATCACAGCTTCGTCACGTACTTCAACATGCTCAAACGTCTTGGCTGGGTGCAGGGCACGCCAGACCCGGATAATCCCGGAGAGTTCCTTGAAGAGAGGTCTGCGATGCAGGACGTTTACGCCGGAGCACCGCCGAGGCGCTGGTATCGGCTCACCCCTCTTGGGAGGGGAGCGTCCAACGATGCCTGGAAGAATCCGCAGCGGGCCTTGATGGAGCAAACCTAATTCGAGGAAGAGTTTCGGTAAGTAATTGGCAAACTCTTCCACTTGCCCTGTTAGAGCACTGTATTAACTAAGAAAAAGGTGGCCTAATCGCCAGGTATAGAACGCGATTTCGTCCACACCCACTAGAGCCTCTTGTCTTTTACCCGCTTCCCTTTGCGCCAGTTGCGAGAGGTGTCATTGACGGAGGGTATGCTGTTCACAAAGTCATTCCTCTCCTCGTTGCAGTTCTTGCAAACGCCGGTGCTCATCGGTCCGTTAGGAGCAGCAATTATCCAGTGATGAAGGCAGTCCTCGGGAGGAATAGCTGCGCCGTTTTCTGACGAGGGAGTCGATGGTTTGTCTGGGTTGAAGTGGATGGAGGCAGCCCTGGCAGAGGACTCCGATTTCGTTATCATGTCGTAGTGCCAGGGATTCACACAGCATATCCCTTTAGGCTCGCAGTTCGGTGTCAACACTCTACCCTTCGGGATCTCGCCGCGATAGTATTCCCAGGCCCATCGGTGCGCCGCCACGTTGTGTTGGCGGCCATCACCGCGACCAATGAACATGACGCCGTACTTACCTCCTGCGGTTTTTCCTCCTAGCCATAGCCAGTGCTCAGCGGTACCACCAAGCCTTTCCGTATGCTTCTCGAAGCGCTCTAACGTTACACTCAATTTCTACCTCTGTCCACGTTCTTCTTCTTTTTCTTTCTCGCTTGTGAGGGCAAAACTGGAAGTTTGTCTAACCAAACAGTTGCTTCTGGGTGGTAACGCGGGGAGGGAAGTCAAGGAGTTCAATCGCCTCCTGCACACCGAGCGAGCTTGAAAGGCGCGCGACACGAACAGCATCGCGCACGTCCTGGGTTTGCCCGTCCAGCGCGACGGCGATCTCCTCGGCGATCTCGTCGCTCACTCCTTCCCTGCTGGCAAGTACCGCCTGGACTACCTCCCGGAACTCGGACGCATTGTAAGGTCTGAGTCGCCGGATCGCAAACCTCGACATCAGCTCCGGAGAAAGCGAGTCCGTCCGGTTGGCCGCCGCGATCACCGTAGGTTCGATTTGCAAGTCCATCCCGCGACCCCCAGCCTTGGCGCGCACCAGGCGGCCACCCTCCATGAGGGAGAGCATCGCGGCCTGGTCAGGCCCCCGAAGCTTGTCGAGCTCGTCGACCAGCAACACTTGAGGTTCCCTGTCTCTAATCAAGTCCCACAATCCGGCCTGCGACGTCGCGGAGCCAACTACCCAGAGGGCGCGACTTCCGTACACTCGTTCAATCTCCCACAGAAATATCGACTTCGACAGGGCCGGTGGGCCCAGCTGCAGTACGTGGACAGGCTTCGGGGCCGAGAGCGCCGCGCGGAGGAGCCGTTTCACGTCGTCATGCCCGACGATAGGGTAAAAGAGATCGTCCGGCAGCACGATCGGTGCGTCGTCTTCGAGCTGCTCCGCTGCGCCCACGGTTTGTCCGGCCATGGCCTTCCCGTGCTCGGTGAGCTTGTAGCCCGTCATACTGTTGGACTTGAATACTATATCCAGCGCATCGTCGAGCAGTAGCCCGTTTAGTGTGGATGCGTGCACCTTGACCTCGCTCCAGGTCCACCCCAGAGACCCCTCTTCGAGGGGGTTTGCCTGCTCGTATGCAAGAATGCGGGCCAGTGCTTCCTCTTTAGTTTGGCTCATCGTCCACCTCCGTTTGTTCCATGTTACTCCTTTTGGTAGCATATAGCCTATGTTTGTGGTAGTGTTAGGCTATGAAACATTGTCCATATTGTGGCTTGTTGAAGCCTCTATCTGAATTTCGTAACCGAACTTCTCAACGCGGAGTTCAATCATACTGCCGTCCATGTGAAGTAGCTCACGTTGCCTCTCGAAGAGGCCCATGGAGCGGAACACGGGACAGGCTTAGACGGCGCGGGCTAAAAGTATCCATATCAACCTTAAAAGCTGAATTGGGAGAACCCACTTCCTGCTATCTATGCGGTGAGCCCAACAACTGGGATACAGCCGAAATCGACCATGTTGAGCCATTAGTCAATGGAGGACCAACAACCCTCAGCAATCTTCGTTGGACTCACCGTACCTGTAACAGAATGAAGCACGATCTTACCCTTCCCGAGTTCACGGCCCAGATTCAGAAAATTCTATGTCACCTCCACTTTAATAATCAGGACGGATAAGCCCAGCGCAAGCGCCGGGTTTCGCTTTACTTCCCTCGATTTACACGTCGCCGCCTCAGAATCTCATCGGTCATAAGCGAGCGGAACTCTTCTCGTGTGCGCAGACCAAAGATTTGGATGGCTTCAGCGTAGGTGTCGTCGGTCAAGGCAAATTCCGCCGGATCCACCTCCAGGCGTGCGGCCACGCACGGGATGCACTCGTACATCACGCGCCCCGTTAACCTGAGCGTCGCAGGGGAGCGCCAGACCTGCTTTCCGCAGTTGTGGCAGGGCGCTGGCAACGCTCCGGGAACGGGGTGGGACAGATCCTCTGTTCGCACGCAAATTACAATGTCCATGTCTCTCTAGTAGTCCTCCGGAAGCAACAGGGTCGTCACGCTCCGATCCCGCTCGGTGATGACATAGGTTTTGATTCCCGACTCCGTGTGGTACACCGAGAGAATCCGTTCTCCCTCTCGAAGTGCGTAAGCGTTCGCTTCCTTGTCCTCGTCGTCGAGGTCGCCCCAGTCACCCGTCTGGTGCCGCGTCAGAAACCTCGGCCCCACTTGCCAGGGGTCTTCCCCCTCCTCCTGTAGCTTCGCTATCCAGGTTGCCGTTGTTACCACCCTCCCCATCGGGAACAGGATGTTCTTCTGACTCATCTTCAGCGTCTCCCACGCCGCTGTCTTGCGACGAACGTACAGTTGTTCGCTCTGGCTCCGGCTCCCAGACGATGACCAGCCGGCCTGCGAATAAATCGACATTAGCCTTGAGCTCCTCTTTCAGGATGGAATCTATCATCTCGGCAGCCAGCTTCAGCGTTGCTTGCTCATACTTCCCTAGCTCCGATATGATTGGGTACTCAGACCAGGGCATGATGATGTGCCACTGGTCTGCGCCCTCGAGGATGACGGGTTCTTTCTCCCCGGCCTGGAACCACAGCGCTACCCAGGGGCCGAACGTATCCAGCGCCCTCTTCAAGCGTGTGCGGTCGAAGGCTTCCCGCGCCTCTCCATCAACCATCTGGGTTGGCACCGTTTCTTCTATGTCGCGGCTATCGCCCTCTTTGTCCATCTTGCGCACGCCGAAGCACTTCCCTCCACGAAGGGTAAATCCTAGCACCGCAGCTTTGGGACGGACGAATTTCATCAGCTCCGCCCTCGAAAAGAGAGCATGCGCAACCATGTTTCCTCGGGCCTTGTCCATGATGGGCTGGAATTCCAACCAGGTAAGCCCGCGGACTGGTATGGTCATGTCGTTGACCTTGATCGCAGTGTCGGTTATCTCCAGGGGGAGATCGCCGGTCATCATGCTGTCGGCGCTCTGTGCTAGTCGCTTGCAGGCTTCCCCGTCCAACAGCCATTCGCCGTTGGGCCAGTCCGCCTCAAACCATGTCTGTGAGATCTGATACCCATCGCCCCCTGTCATCCTCACCTCTCCGCCGTCCACAACGACCCAGACGTGGCGAAGTTCCTCTTTGGCTTCGCTGAGGAAGGGGATGATTCGGCGTAGAGCTGTCTGCAGCTCCGCTGCGTTAACTTCGCCTTGCTCCAATTTCCACCTCCGTTACTAAGTTAGCGATGCTTCGAGAATCTTGGTCAACAAGCTCTTCGTGGCATCGACCAGCACGTAATTCCCTGGGTCGCCCCCAAGCACCTCCTGGGAGTCGCTGAGGTGTGACATCGCGTTCATCAACTGCGCCTGGAAGGGCGTCAAGTGAAGCCACTCTTCCGGGTTGCTACTACAGCTACCTTCGAGCCTGCCGAGAAGAATGTCTATCCGCGCATACAGAGCCTTTTCGCCCCACTCCGTGGACTCTTCGCTAGAGTCCACTCCGTGGAACATCCCCAAGAGAATATCTCCCTTGAGGCGCTTCAACTCAGTGTACGCCTCGACCCGTGTAATTTCGGGTACTGCCATCGTAAATCACTTCCTTTCTTGGCCTGGCTTCATCAGGAGCAAGCGGCCACCCTTGCCCGACCCCGCCGCAGCGGGGTTTCGCCAGGAATTTCACCCCTACGGTGCTGCATCCTTGTGGAAGTCTTGAGGGTATGTTTTGATTGGAAACCTCATGCCTTCTTGCCCACTTTCATTGGTCTTGGGGATGTTTCTTGCTGCTGATTCTGCCCCTCTCCGTGAGGTATAACTTCCAATCCAAAAGTCAAGCCCTCTGATGCGTTGGTCTGGCTCCATGTGTGATCTGAAAATTATGGTTGACGCAGGTTTAATGCCGACGTAATATCTCATGACTCCAAACCCTCCGCGTCCCTCTTGGCCTTTTGGATGGCCCTCCACATCTTGGCCATCGACCCGCCCTGGCTTTCAGGGGTGGTCACCGGAGCAGGAGGGGCCGGAGTCACCGGAACGGGAACGTTGCCCGCAGCGGCAGACCGAACGTGAGGACAGCTGCGCTCCTGGTTTCCCTTTTTCATCGTCCAGCCTCGGCAGTTGCAGGAAAGCTCGCCGACTTCATCCACCTTGACGATGTACTCCACGCCAGGGCTGGACTTGCTTGGATACCGTCCAACCTCTGTGTATTCTTTAGCCATCTTCAATCCTCCGTGTTAGTTTATCTTTCAACGCCTGATACCCTGGCCCTTGTCGGCGAGGGTGAACCTTCCGGTGCTGTGAGCAGGTACAAACGTACCAGGCCTCCTCGACCTTCCAGCGATAGGCGCAGTCGTCGTGGCTGCCTCGCTCACAGGGAGCCGACAGCCTTGGGGTGTAATCGCGGTTCATAGTTTCCTCACAGGACGAAGCTTTCAAAGCGTTCCGATTCGTCCACCTCCTTTTCAGCGCCCGCATCCATGATGGCGCAAAACACGTCGGGTTGCTCGCCTTGTAAGGCGTCAGCAATACCTGCTATGGTGTCTTCATCCGGAGATTGATTGTTCACTTCGACGTACAGGTTAGTCAGCCACCGGCCTGCCGCGTCCCGTTCCAATTTCTCCCATGCCTCTGGATTATGTGCAGCCCAACTCATACCTTCTCCCTTCAATGCGATTAGGTTTCGACACTTCATCCCAGCGCCTACTTTGGGGAGTAGGCGCTGGTAGCAGGGTCGAAGCCTAGATCGGTGCGGTGGACATGAACGCCACCGGCTTGCCGCTACCCTCTAACTCTTGCAGGGAACCTACGCGATTGTTCTCGGACCATTTCGGGTGACCGGGAGGGGCGGTCAGTTTAATCCGGACGGTCATTTCGTTGACCCTGACCACCACGGCCTCGCCCTGGTAAAAGCGATGGGAATTCGTCCACCTTGCGAGGACTATATCCCTAATCCTCAAGGAATCCTCAAACTCTAGTTGGGAACTCGCATCCTTCATATTCGCACGCTCCTTTCGGCTTACTTCAAATCTTCCACTCTAAGGTCTGCTCGAAGCCCCTGGTAGGACGGCCAGAGCGCCTTGCCGTCTGGCGTCATCTTGTGGAACTTCACCTCGATTATTATTTCCGGGCGCAGGTAGCTCCGCAGGTCTGGCTCATACGGCGGCGCGTCGAACGGACACTCCGGTTGCTCCAACCCCTGCACAAGCCCTAGTATCTGCTCAAGCGCCGGGATACTTTGCCCCGACCCGACCGAGCCACAGTAGCGCATCCGTCCGTTTTCAGGCTTGCCCAAAAGCAACGCCCCGAAGTACGGTACACGCCAGCCTGTGCCGTTTGTGATGCCGCAGACCACGAAGCTATCCGTCTCTACGCCTTTGAACTTTATCCACTCCATTGTTCTCTTGCCTGGGTGGTAGAGGCCCCTCTTCCGTTTTATCATGATGCCCTCGCCGCCACCGGCGAAAACATCCTGCAGAAGCGCCTCTCCGTCGCCCTCGCTGTGCAAAGGAACCTGTATCAGGCCAGACGGCGTAACAAGCTCGTTCAGGATAGCCTTCCGGTTCAGCGCCCACATGGACTCACCCATCACCGTAAAGTCTGACTGGCCGGTCACTTCGAGCAGGTCAAACGGGCGGTAGGTGACGGGGTTGGCAATCATCCCGATCCTGATTTTGTCAGGCCGGGAAGACTGCACCCGCGACTGCACCGCTTTTTCGTCCACCACGCCGTTGCGGACAACAACGACCTCGCCATCCAGCACAGCGGGCATGGCGATCTGGTCAGCGAGTCCCTGTAACTCAGGGAATTTCTCGGTCATCTCGCGCCCACTCCTTCCCCAAAGGCGTACAGTATCACCCACGTCCGCTAGGACGCGAACGCCCTCCCACTTTCGCTCGTAGTAGTGGTCTGGCGACGTGAGTGAGACGTGGGGAAGCATGTTGCCTTTCTTGTCCTGGCCTGGCTCAGCCTGCATCGTCTGGTGCATTGCTGCTAACTCCTTCCCGTTTGCCTAGCTCTCTTACTGCTCGTCCCAGGCGCTTGTGGCCAGCTACCATTAGCCAGCGTTCCCACCACGATGCAATCTCTACGAGCGTGTCTACCTGGACTCTGCCGTCGCCGAGCATCTCCGCAAGTTGCCCGGATGCCGCATCTGCGCCTTCGTCGAATTCTTTTCCCGTTGCCATGTTTAACCTCCTTACGGTAAAGATAAGAGCTTGGTCGCTCCATACAGCGCACCAGGTCAATCGGCAGGTAAAATATTCTCGGAATAATTTCTGCACGACCTCGTGGTACGCTGCCGGGATGACTAAGCCAGTTTCCGACTACTTTAGTTGTCTCTCTTCCTTTCTGCCTCTTCTCGCGCCTCATCATCGAGTGGGATAATCCTGCGGTCGGTGTAGGCGTTGGCTCCGTGTCCTGCCTTTACCTCCCTAGCGTCCTTCTCGATGTGTTGCATGGCTGCTTTATAGCTTCGATGCATGACACCGCAATTATCTCTTACTGACCCCTTGCACGTGAATTTCATTTGCTTGCTCCTTGAGGCCCGCCGCCTGCTGGCCTAAGCCGCTTGCTCCTTGGCCGCCGCGATTGAAGCCAGCAACCCCGCCGTGAGGTCTATCACTGGCACAGGCTCCGGCATCTCCGCTTCTTCGACGGGAGTGCCCGCGACCTTCGCTTCTATCCTCGCCAGCAGAACCTTGCGATAGTTATCCTCGTACTGCGTGGCGTCCCACTCGCCCTCTAGGGCCGAGATAAGCTGACCCGCCAAGCCCAACTCCTGCACCGAGACTTCAGGAAGCACTATGTGAGGTGCGTCCCTTAGCTCGTCGTCGTAGTAGAGTGTCTGGAGCAACATCGCATCGCCCTGAGGTCGGATAACGGCTAGATGCTCTCGACTACGTATGGAAATCTTGGCCACTGCCACTCGGCGCTCCCCCTGCATCCCGCGAAGCAGGAGAGCAAAAGCCTTGCCGCCTGCCTCGTCCGGAACGAGCAGGTATGACTTCTCTGTGTGGCGCGGGTCGATAACACCGTCTTCAATAAATTGCACAACCTGGATGGCCTTCAGGGTCGGGACTGGCAGGCTGGTGAAGTCAGTTTCTTCCATCAACAACACCTGCTCTTTGGTGACCACGTAGCCGCGCTGAATCTCCAGGCGGTCAACCGCCTCGTTGCAGTGGGCGCAGACCTCTTTGCGGCCTATCTTCCTTGCCGCTGGAGCTACTGCTACCAGCTCATCCCCTTGCACGGGGCCAAGGGATGAGGCCACTGCGTTTTGCAGCTCGGCGAGCTGCGCTTTGCGTTTCTGCTCGTCCGCGTCCTCGCCGAACGACATCGTATCTTCCAGCCCAATGAAGGCGTTGTTCATGTCGCGCCACTCAGTCTTGAGGCTTGGCATCCCTGTTACAGGGTCAATATCGTCGGGAGCTTCCGCCAGTACCCTGTCCGTAAAGGGTTGAAGCTGTCTGAGCAGTTCGTTCAGCCTCTCCGAGGGCTTTTGCGGCCCTGCGCACATGCCAGGGTTGTGATACTGGCTGAACTTTATATCCGCGGCGCTCGTTGCGCCGTACATCTTGACCGGGATGTTGACCATGCCGAAGGAAACTGCACCCGTCCAGGTGCTTCTACTTGCTACTTGTGACATATTTACCTCTTTCTGGCCTGATGGCCTTTTTTACTGGCTTCACTTGCTTTGCCCAGGGAAACATGACACCTTGCACAGCGTCGTGCACTATGTTTCTTTGGGCCGCCACAGTCAGGGCAAATAGTAGCTCCCTTCCATCGAGGATGATTTTCACCCCTGGACTGTCCGAAATGGTGAATCCTCGCATGTTCAGGTTTGGTCGCGGCCACCAAGTTGTCAGGCCGGTCGTCATCCCTTACATGATTCAAGTGGTGAGCTATTTCATCAGACTCCAATGAGCGACCCAATTTTGCTTCCAGAACAAGAATGGCGCGATTCGCGTAACCACTTCGTCGTGCCTTGGGATGCTAAGGGGCATAAACATACACATAACCCTGGTCTCTCCATTCACCGCCTTTCCAACGTGGGTTTTGGGGAGACCGTGCCCACTTCCGATAGCACCCTCTGCATCTTTGATAACGAGTGGCAATCCGATTCTCACCACAGTCTGGGCAAAGCTTCAAACTTTCCACTATTCAAAGACCTTTATCGTGACCGGCGCGTCAAGAGCTTCAGGGCGCTGCCGCATGATGACGTGCAGCGCATCCTCAACCTCTTGCTCTGTCGGCAATAAGTCGGTGAATGCTTCCAACTGTTCGTCCGAACATTTACAGTCCGGCCCGTGATGGATCTCCACCTCATATCTCTTGAGCCTCACTTCGCTCACCACCTTTCCGGCCTAGCATCTTCAGGCGGAGTAGGCCATGTTTCCGCGACCCCGCGCGAAGCGGGGTTTCGCCTTTTAGTGGTCGTAATGCTGGAACCCTTCGATGTTCAGCTTCTCTGCCAGCGCCTCTAACTCATCCAGCGCGTGCAGTAGCGCACCGTGGACGGGCATGGGGAGAGTTGCCTCTCTTCGACCTCCCTGCGATCTACCAGCTTGCCCCGTGTAGGAGCGCATCGCGGCGAGGATGTCGGTGTTAGCCTTCAACAGGTTATGCGTCATCGAATCAGGCTCGCCATCCATCGGACAGGTCGGCTCAACCTTTGAGCTTTCTTCAGGGGTTGGATGGAATTCTTCAGGGGTGTGCGCCATAGTGCTTCCTCCTTAGTATGAACATCTGAGCCACCCTAGCCAGGAAACTCCTGAAACCAGAGGCTCAAAGCGTTGTGGCTCCGCCATCCCCCAGCACGTCAATACAGCCATGACGGTGAAAAGCAGAACGAGGGAAACCGCTAACGCGGCTGCCCCTCTAGCGAGTCCGATTATCCATTTAGCAACCAGTCCGCTTCTCGCCGGAAGCCGTCCTCTCTGCCAAGGTTTCATCGTCTCTCATCCATGATTTCGGCTGGATCGTCCTCGGTACTTCCGCTATCGGCTCGGTCGCAGTCGTCGCAGACGAAGTCGCCAGCGGGGAACCGCCTGCCCATCTCGATACGCTCCTCGATGTCGTTAAAGTCGGGGATCCGATTGACGAACTTCCCAGATCCCGCCTTGACTGAAAACCCGCAGGCATTGCAGAATTGCCCTTCCGGGCCAACCAGCACGTCAACAAGGTCGCTGACTTCCAGGCTCGTATCTCCACGAACGATGTGGTGGAAGAGGTCTTGCTGCCTCTCCAGATCGCCAGGACACACAAGCTCGACAAACTCGACGATTGTGTTGTTCATTGCTCCCATAGGCTTTACTACTCCTTTGCTAAAGATTCTTTGGCCTAGCATCGTCAGGCTGGGTAGGCCATACCCCAGCGACCCAGCGCCCCGCGCTGGGTTTCGCTTAGAGGTTCACTGTCGTGCTTCCTCCATTTATTCGACACAGAGGACAATTGGGATTATCACTCGCTCCGACTAGAGGTTTATGTCGTTCGTTCCCCGGCCTATCAAAATAGTGCCTGACTGCAAGTGCTACCTCGTCCGCTGAATACGCATGGTAGCCACCACGTTTGCCATCTCCAATCCGAACAATGAATCCCTGAGGATGCTTTTCAACTCTGAACACTTACTTCTCCTACACCTGGGGCGCTCCCAGGCGCTTGACGATTTGGGTCATCGCGTTCGGTAGCTCGGAAACACTGCCGATAGTCTCGTAGTTTCCCTCGCCGTACTGCGCTCTCATGCTCTTCTCCATACCCTTCATGGCGATGGCGTAAACCTGGATGCCAGCCTCGCGGCACTTGCGCACCGCCGTGATTACATGCCCCAGGGGTTGCGGCTGGCCGTCTGTAAAATGGATGAGCAGCTTCCTGCGCCCAGGCATCACGTCCAAGAACGATTTGGCTCCTACGATTGCCATCCCGCTAGGCGTACCACCCATCTTTCTTATGTCGCCCAAGTGGAGCTTCCCGCCCATGCCAGAGTCTGTTATACGAGTCAGCGCCAAGAACGTCGGCCCTCCGGTGTACGCCCAGGCCGCGAAGTTGATGCCTTGGACCTTCCGGAGTCCCTCTGTGAATATCGCGGCAGTCGCATCGACCACCGGATAGTCATCCTGCATCGACTCACTCACGTCCAGGAGCAACCCAACGTCCTGGTCGGGCTGGCTCAACACCACCCGCTGTTTGCGGAAGTTTTTGTCACCGAGGAACGGCTTGTGTAGCCTTCGATCATCCAGGCGGCCCTTGTCGCGGCCTCGTAGCCAGTGGGTGCTAATGTCCTGCTGGCGCTGGAAGGCTCGCTTTATATCCTCGATCTCATCCTTGACGCTCCCGATAACGCGGGTGGCCTTTTCCTCGTCGTATGTCGCCCGTAGCGCGTGCGCCCGCAGGCCGCGAGGGTCTTCCTCCAGCGCCTCGGCCACGATTTCGGAGATATCCGTCATCTCGCGCTCGATGATGTCAAGCACCGCCGAAATCACTTCGTCGGGAACAGGAGTTACCTCGCGTCCACCATCCGACTCAGGATCGGCGGGGTCGAAGTCGTCCAGGTTGTCAATCTTGCCCGCGCCCTCGCCACCGGCCTTCTGCTGTGCATCCTCGAGTATCTGGCGCAGTACCTTTCCTAGCTGGCCTCTGGCGTCGTCTAGCTCCTGCTGAGCGCCGCCGCCGCCGCCGCTTGCTTTATCTCCGGCGCTCTCGTCCGGCTTATTGCCGGACTCGTCTCCGGAATCTCCGGAAGCTCCTGTACCGGACTGGTCGTCGTTGCCGTCCTCGTCGTCGCCGCTTCCTGCTTCGTCTTGCGACTCATCAGGCTGGGGACTCTGGGGCTGGCCACCACTACCGCCCGCGCCTTCCCCAGCGTCGCCAGATTGCGGCAACTGAGGCAGGGGAGCAGACTTGATGGGGAACTGCTGCCAGAGAATCCGAGCAACGTCGAACACCATGATTTGACGTGCGCTAGGGTTGTCCTCTGCTATTGCCTTGCGCGTCAGGCGCATGAGGTCTTGTACAGCCTTCCTCACACGCGGGTCGCCCGTGCGCGGGAGTTTCTGCCCGTACAGGGAAATGGACACCCACACGTTGACAACCGCGTTGCGGTCTGGATTCGGGTCGTTGACGATGGCTCCCAGGTCTATCGGGGTATGCTCGTCCTTCCGCGTCCGCGCGATACGGATGTACTCGCCCAACACCGGCCATGTCGCGTCCACCTTGGTGTCAATGAAGCCATCCTCCAGGATGTTCTGAAGGCGGCATAGCTCCAGCAGCACCGGCTCTTTACCAGCCGTGTAAGCGTCTCGGAATGCGGTGGGCATCCGGCTCCAGGCAGTACGCACGTAACGTTCGATGTTGTCGTATTTCCCTTCCCGCGACCACAGGCAATGACCGCCCTCATGGGCGGCGTAGCCTATGACCTCATCCACCTTCGCCCCGCGATATGGCGGATCTTCATCTTGCAAAGGGGCGTAGTCCAGGGCGACCAGTTTGGCCTTGAAGTCCGTGTAGGACATGCCATTGGTTGACCATTGCGCCCGGATATCCGACCCCATGTTGCCGATGAGCGTGTTCGCCCCGCGCAGGATGCTAATTAGCTCTCCCGTGCGGTCGTGCGCCTTGTCGTATCGCCAGAAGTCGGAAAGACTTCTGTTTTCTGGTGTCATTCTGTTTCACCCCCTTCCGGGTTGAGATTCCCTGAATGGCAACCCGTGTCCATCCAGCGGCGCTTAGTTGCACCATACAAGCCCGGAACCGTGGCTCCGAGCCTGTGGGGAGAACTAAGCCGTTGCGGGTTCAGGCATCAAGTGCGCGTAGTCCGGATACTTGAGCAGGAAACAGGGTCGGCAAAAGGTATCGCTGAAGTCCGCTTCCTCAGGTATCTCAAGCTGGTCGGCATCCACGTACTCGCCCTCGTCGTTCTTTAGCTTCTTGCAGAG
>SDBV01005934.1_pt1 | contig 17076 bp, 21 predicted proteins | sample 2277081 | NCBI WGS metagenome assembly SDBV01 (sample SAMN10402039, study PRJNA504765) | marine sediment metagenome | isolation source: marine sediment core GS10_PC15, 223 cmbsf | place: Arctic Ocean: Southern Knipovich Ridge | collected 2010 | reverse complement strand
TTCAAGACAGTAGCAGGAGTTGACCAGGCACACGTTCCAATAATGGGTGGAGGAGATTCAACTAACTTCCTTACAAGAGGAGATGTTAGAGGTGGATACTACAAAACCTATGGAGTGTTTGTAGTCAAAAGATTTGATTCACAAGGAATGATTTGGAATTTAACAGCTCCTTAAATAGGGGCTTTTTTAATTTCATTTTTAGGAGGTAAATAATATGGCAGGAGTATATACTATCAAACATCAAACAGTATTTGGAGATTTGAATGTAGTTATCTATACAGTGAGCAATTTCACAGATGCAGAGACAGTCAGAGTTCCAGGAATAAGGACAATATTCCACGCAGTAGCAACAACTGAGACACAGGATATAGCTGTTGGACTTGCAATAGGAACAGGTTCAAATTCAAATGTATTGACAATAGATGTTAGTGCAAATACCCATGATGGAACTATGATAGTTGTAGGAAAGTAGGTGATAAGAATGGCAGATAAACAAATCAACCAAAAGAGGTATTTTTGGAATCCAGAGACTAAAGAGAAAGTTTTTACTGAATACACAGATGGAACTTTGATTAAACTTAATGAAGGACAACTAAAGAAGACAGAGGAAGCAAAGGCAGCTTGTCTTAGGCAATCCCTAAAAGAAGTTGAATCAGACATCAATATGAGGAGAAAACCAGCACACAAAAGATTGGGAAGACCAAAGGAAGAAGAGAAAAAAAAGAAGTGATTTAAATGGGAAAGGACATAGACAATGCACACTTTTTTTCAAGTAAGATTAATAACCATATTCTTGCACTTGGAGCAGCAGAAGAAGTGACTTACAACATTGTGGATAATGAAACAGACTCATCAAGTTCCCCATACACAATCTATTTCAATTTTGAGAGAAGGGCAATAGCTGTCACAGTCCGTGCAAGTGTTGTCTGTGCTCTTACAAGATGGAATGGTAAAGTGTTGAAATCACCAATAACATTGAATGTTGGTGCAACCCCACTTGCTGTTGGATGCACTTCATTTAAGGTGGTATCAACTGCTGCAACAGTTTTAGAAGTGACGGTGAAATAAAATGCCAACAATACCAAAGATAATTGATATAGAATTCAAGGATGCTACTGATGATAACCCATCAAGCATAATAAACAATACTACTGGAGAGATTGTTGATAGTGAGAAGAAAGAAGGAGACTTGCTTAGGATAAAAGATGAGCATATAGTGTTCCAGCCAGATAATTTTGTAGCTGGATGGACAGTTGGAGATGTCCTGACAATATCTATTGGTGGAGCTAAAGCAACTTCAACCAATATAACATTGACTGCTGCATCAAACAAACCACAGACAGCAAGTGTGACTGCTGTTGCTGTAAGCACAGTAGTCTTGACAATTTGAGGTGTAAAATGAGAAAGATAATACCAATTATGATTTTAGCTTTAGTTACTTTATTGGTAGGTGTCCTTTCTGCTGAAGCAGCAGCTATGGATATAACAGTCAATCTGACTTTACCAGTAAATGATACAGTAGCAACAGATTCAAGCACTAGAACTTACACCTTTAATGTTAGTGGTAACTCTACAATTTATGATTGTGATTTAAATGTTTCAACTACACTCAATGGTGTTTATACTATAATAAAATCAGTAACTGAGATTGTGAATAATTCAGCATCTACTATTACAGAGACACTTCCTAGAGCCAATGGAGCTGTCTATTGGTTGATGGATTGTATAGGCAATAATGGTGATAGGGGTGGAAGTAGGATTTTTAACTATTCATTGAATGTTGTAGCACCAACTGTAAGCCTTATCTACCCAGCTAACGAATCTACACATAGCGATACTTCTTTGAGGATATATGGATTTAATGTCAGTGGAGGAAAGGAATCCTATACTTGTGAGGTAAATACCACTAAAATTTTTGAAGATTCATATACCTCTATTAAGACAATACTTGAAGTTCCAAATGGGACAGTATGGGTTAATACTACAGGGATTATGTCAGAGAATGCTGGATGGGATTGGAGAGTATGGTGTTATAACGCATTGAATGAAGATGCAGATATGGGTGTAAGTACAAGATTCAATTATTCATTAGAAGTCCAAGAACCATTAGTTATACTGAATGCACCAACTAATCGTAGTTTCTTAAATCAGACATCAGTGGATTTCAACTGGACAGTTACAGGAGCAGGAGGTTCTTTTGATTGTGAATTGATAAATGATGAAGATGGAACTCTTACTTCAGTAGGTACATTTACCAGTATAAGCAATGGAAGTTCTAAAACTACAACAAGACCAATAACAAATAATGATAGATTAATACAATGGAGTGTGAATTGCACAGATACTATAAACACCGTATTGAGCAATCAATCACAAAACTTTTCATTCACAATAGATATAACTGACCCAGTTGTTACAATAGGTTCACTTGTTCCAGGAGCAGGAGCTTGGCTTACAAGCAATGCTTCTTTAGCTACACAGATATACTGGACTATTGTTGACACAAATGCAGATACTTGTCAGTTAATATCAACACTTAACTCAACAACAAATGCAACAAGTGGGTATGGTATCATACATACACAGACTGGATTGTCAAATAACTCAGTTGTAAATGACACATTGATATTTAATGCTACATTTGGAGATGATGGAACTGGATTGTATATCTGGAATTATATGTGTAATGACACTGCAGGACATAAAACAAGATTAGCTGCAAACAGGTCATTCTACATAGACACAGTTAACCCTACAGCATTCAATATGGGTGATTTGTTCACTACTCCTGGATACCACAATATCTCAAATGGTTCAACAACTACAGAATTGACACCAGAGATTAACTGGACTGCAACAACTGACTTAAACTTCAGCAGATACGAGATTAACTTCTACACAACACCAGCAAAGACCACAGTGGGTGTCCAGAAGAATGTCACAACCATTGGGACTACCAAGACTAATATGACTCCATTAACAGTAAATACAGAATATTACCTTCAGATTGAAACTTATGACTTGGCAGGTAATAGCATAAGTGCAACCGTAAAGGATATATATTACAATACAACTGACTTATGCAGAACATTGGATGTAGGATGGAACATATGTGGAAACTTGGGAGAAAGTCTTTCATTAAGTTCTTTCCTGAATGATACGGGAGCAACATCAACTGCATATTTCAACACAACAAACCAGTTTGTTACTTATGTGGATGGTGGAAACAATGGAGCTGTTCAAGTTCCACTTGGAAGTCCAGTGTTTATGTTCTTCGGAGCAGCAGCAACTTGGGAAACAAGTGTCCACGACACAGATTTTATAACTAGGGGTGGTAATGTTGGAGACCTAACAACATTGAGAAACCAGTCAAATACTGACTGGAACATTGTAGTTATTCCACAGAGGAATATGTCAATGACAATAGCACAGTTTGAGTATGACTTGAACACAAATAATTCAGCCATTGAGAGATTTTTCTTGAATGTGACTGCATTTAGCAAATTCAACAACACAGCACCAAATGGAAGTAAATACACTCCATATGTTGCAAACATCTCATTCAACAATGATACAAGGGTTGAATTTGGAGATACAATCTGGATACACATAAATGATGAGATAAAAAATCTAGACACTGTTATAATAAACTGGAGCAATATCAGGTGGTAAAAATGAAAATGAAAAAACTAATTACATTATTGGCTATATTTTTGTTTTCCCTTAGTGGATTATCAATATCAGTTACAGCTCAAAGTCCACTTCTGATTTATGGGTATGTCACATTTGGTGGAGAGGTAGCTGCGAACATAGAGATAGATATCAGGAGTGATAGTCTGGATAAGAACTGGAAAGAATACACTAATGGCAATGGTGTCTATCAGATAGCATTTGGTAACTATTACTCAGATGGTATCAGGGGAGGAGAGACAGTAGTTCTAACTGTGTGTCCAGTGAACATAAATAATGAATGTAGCAAATCAGTTGTAGTGAGTGACCTTGATAGGGTAGATTTCAATATCCCAGAGTATCAAGCACCAGTAACAACTACAACCACAACCACTACAACAACAACAACTATAGCACCAGTTGAAGATGTTGAGGATAAGGTTGTTTCAAGTGGAGATAACACAATAGCATCTGTTACAGCTTATCTTGGACAGCAAATAAGCATATGTATCAGTAACACAAAGCTAAAGACACTTCTTGACACCACAATAGAGTTTGATGGTGAAGATGTTGATGTCAAGGAACAAACTTGTTTGGATGGAGTTGTTCAGACATCCATAGATGATGAGGATTACACAAAACCAAAACTTGTATTGTATGAAGGAGCAGTTGAATACAGGTATATATTCAAGGATTATGTTGATTTAATCAAGGTTACAGAGACAAAGACACTTGAAATCACTCTGCTTGGAGAGGATGTAGAAGTGAGTGATGCAAGTGCAGATTCAATAACTCTTATAACTGGTAATAAAACAAGTTACAATGAAGGAGAAACATACACTCTACCTAATGGCAAAACATTTCTAGTTAAATCAGTAGGTACTACTTCCGTATTTATAGAGTATGATGGTGAGGTAGGGACTATTAGTAAAAAGGATGTTTTGAAGATAAGTGATATGGAGTTCTATGTTACTGATTTACACATAAATGATGAAGATAACTTTCCTGATTTTGCTATAATGTTTGTAGCAGAGGATGTGAAGAAAACCATTAAAGATGGTGATGACTATGACAAGGATGATGACACTTATAAATGGAATGTTAAGATGGAGGAGACACCACAATATATTGGAGTTTCCACAAGACAGGAGTATTCTGATGTGGAAGATTATTACAAGCCAATAGGAGTAGGTGGTGGAATAGCACTCCCAAATGACTATGCCAAAATCATATTCAGTGACATTACAGAACCAACAAGAAAAGAGATAACATTTAGAGTCAAGACCGTAGATACTGTTGATTACTTATACGCATTAGGAGACGAGGATACATTTGTTAAAGGTGTTGACGAGTATAACCAGGTTTACATTGATGATAACGGTATCTATGATGATGATTTAGTCCTTATAGATGCTGAAAGAGTAAGGATTGGTGACAGTGACGTTTATCTTGAAATTGGTTCTGCAATCATAGGATTATTGAAGATAGAGTTTGATATGAGTGATATTCTCTATGATGGAATATCTTTTGTCTTAGGTAAAGATGAATCATATCTTGACTATTTTGGATTGATATTTGATGACCCAGAAGGAGCAGTAGCAGACAAGCGTGGATTTAAGGTTTCCATTCCAGAAGAGAGACCTGAAGTGACATTGACAGTAGGAGCAGGAGTTATAGCAGATGTGCCAGATGATGTTACACCTGTAGAGCCAACAGAACCTACAGAGCCTACTGAACCAGTAGAACCAACAGATGTTATCATATGTCCAGACCCAACTTGTCCAACAGTAGAGGAATGTCCAGTATGTGATGACATTCCACCTATAGTCCCAATAGATGGTGGCATACCTTATGTTGAGACAATACTTGGATTATTAGTGGGAGCAGGAGTAGGTATTTACTTCACAAGGAACAAGACTTGGGGAATAAGGAATGGAGTTAAAGTTTACAGGAACAAGAGTGGGGATGAAGTAGTCCAGCACAAACATCCTGGAATAAAAGGATACCACGACCCAAGAGTCTCACATAGAGATGCAAATGAAAAACATCCAAGAGGACAAATGAATCCACTCTATGAGAAAGATGAGTCAGGAACTTACAATTATGTTAAATGAGCTACATAAGCAGATACAATCCACAAGATTTCCTTGTAATTCTGAGGAAACTTGAGGAAGGAACTCCAGAGACAATAGTCCAGTTTCCACTGGAGTATTATGTTGGAGATTCAATTATCTTCTTATACAAGCAGGTTATGTCAAAGATTTACAAGACAGCAATTATAAGCAAGGATAACAGGGTTAACTTTGACAACAAGGATATGAGTGTTGAGGAGTTCATAAATATATTACAGACAAATCACAATGGATTCCCATTATTAGCACCATTAGAGACAGATAACGAGATTAAGCTTAATATCATTCAAGAGAGTAGTCAAAACCCATAGATGTAATCTATAGGTTAATAACAGCCTCGTAGAAGGTAGGAAATGACAGATTTACCATACATAGTTTCAGGGACAGTAAAGAATCAAGTAGGACTTCTTCTAAATCAAGCTATTATCACCATCCAGAATACAACTACAAATACTATTCCATTCAACTTGATTACAGTTGTTGATGGTAGCTATACCTTTGATTTGGCTAATATTGGATATACTGCTGGAGATACTATAAAAGTCATAGCAAGTGACAGATTCAACAATGAGACTAAGACAGAGACATTCATAGTAAGTGGTGAGAGCAAAACACTTAATATTGAACTTGAACAAAGGACTGATTCAATATCACCTAAAGGCAATAGAGACACCCAAATATCCACAGTTGGTGGAAAGGCAGTTACAGAAGAGAACCCTTTGCCAGTTACAGTAATCAATTCAGTGGATATAATTGATTTAGTGAATAACCCAAGCCATGAATGGACTATAACAAGAGAAGACCAACAGCCAGATGATGAGACTATTACCATAAGAGGAGCTCAATACAGAAGGACATTCACCTATACAAGCAATGTCCTCACAGCAAGGTCAAAATGGGAAAAGGTTACTTGATTATATTGATGTTATTGCTTATGGTTGTTTCTGTTATAGGGACAGCCAATTACAGATTTTTATATAACCCATACACAGGAAAATTGGACAGAACACTTAAACTAAATCAATCAGGGAATAACATTACAGCAGATTACTATGATGGTATAAGTATGTTCCTTTCTGACTTATTGAATAGTTCAAGAGTTATAACAACAAATATTCAAACTTCTTTAATCAATTCCTCACAATACTTTGATTCATCTTTAGTCTTGCACTTGCAGTTTAATAACAATACTTTAGACAGTTCTGATTATAGGAATGATGGTGTTAATAATGGTGCAATACTTTCTAAAGGTGTTGGAGAGTTTGATGGTGTTAATACTTTTATAGATATTACAGATTCAGCATTTGATAGTTTTGGGAGTATAGATTTAAGTTATTCAATATGCGAATGGTTTAAAAAACCCATTGTCCCATCAACTAATAGAATACTAGTTGGAAAAAGAGGACTTACAGATGGAAATATGGGTTGGAGGATACACATAGATACATCAGGGCAATATGCGTTTTTCTATGATGGTGGAACTCCAACAGCAGCAGCAACTACTACTGGATTTTCTTTTGCAGATAATGAATGGCACCAAGGTTGTGTTGTGGTTGATAGAATATTAAATACTTCAACTATATTCGTTGATAATGTTAATTATGCTTTCGCAGATTTATCCTCAATAGGAGAATATAATACAAGTTCTGCTGATTTAAGAATTGGTTTTACTTCTTTGGGTGGAACAATTACTTATAATGGTTCAATAGATTCAGTAAAAATCTACAATCGTGCATTACCAATAAATGAAATCCAAAGGATATATAATGAGGAGAACAAGAACTACGGACATTTTAATAAAGTATTGGCAAATTCCGTCAACACCTCTGAGTTCAGGGCAAGAGGAGAAAGCCATTTTGAAGATAATATTCATATAAAAGATAATGTAAAGCAATACTTCGGAGATGCTGATGATGTTAGTTGGGTTTTTAATGGAAGTGATTTTGTATTTACTGGTGAAGTAGGAAGTCCTTTTATTCATTTGGAATCTATTGGTTTTGGTGGTAAGGTAGGGATTGGGACTAATGCAGCAGAAGAATCATTAGAAGTAGTTGGTGGATGGATACAAACCCAAAATGATAATGTGGGATACAAGATGGAAAATACTGGTGGTTCTGAGGTATTTAAATTATTTAACGACGGAACAGATTCGGCTATTGATTTAAATTCTGGAGTGAGAGATTTTATTTTTGATTTCAATAATAGGGGTAGTAATTTTGGAATAGGAACAAGGACACCTACTTATAGATTAGAGGTAAACGGAAATTTCTCAGCAAATAATACTTTATATGTTATTGATGGCAACGTAGGAATCGGAACAACAACACCAAATGAGAAACTTACTGTAAAAGGAAATGTAAGCTTAAATAATACTTTATATGTTTTAGAGAATGGGAATGTTGGGATAGGGACAACGAGTCCAAAACATCTATTAGGTGTAGGCGGAATGGAAGGCATTGGGGCACCTAGTAATCTTGGCGTTAAATCAGATAGTACTGCTTGGGCAATCCGTATCGAAGAAAATAGCGGGGTAGAAGGTTGGCATATAGGGGTTGATGCTGATGGTGATTTAAATTTTGATGATTCAAATACTGGGATAAGGCTTACTTTTCAAGATGAGACGGGCAACATCGGTATTGGGACTCAGAGTCCTGGACGGAATGTTGAAATATTCGGTACAAGCTCCATATTAAGACTTAGAGATTCAGGATTAACAGCAAGTGCTACTCTTGCATATATTGAATTTGGTGGAACAGATGCTACTGCTTGGAATAGGACAGGATATATAGGAGATTCATCAAGTGGAAATGCAGACATATCTCTTCGGGCTGAGGTTGGAGATTTACATTTAGGAGATTCAAGTGGTGCTACTGTTCTGAATTTACGGGGCGGAAACGTAGGAATCGGAAACACCACACCACAACATAAACTAAGTGTAAACGGAGATATATACACAAGTGGAAATCTAACATTAGGAGAAAAAATAACATTCAGATTAGGAGCAGTAATAGACAATATAAAAAATAATGTTCTGCAAGTAACATCAGATTGGTTTAATGTTACAGGAAACATAACAGCAGAGAATGTATTTTTACCACAATTTATTTTCCCACATACAAATGTTACAATTCCAATAAGAGGAGCAAACTTATGGACTAATGTATCTTTTGACCAAGAAGTTACATCAATAAAACAGGGAATAGGGCATACATCTACTGACGGAACAAACACCACTTTCTCAATCAATGCAGATGGAATCTATGATTTAAGCTTTGATTTTGATATGATAGATACTTCTGCATCTGCAACAGATATAGATATGGCTGGAAGATTAATATACATAAATGGAACAGAAATAGATGGCTCATTGTTTGAGACTGACATAACTAAACAACAAGTAGAAACAGAAATATCCCATCATTTTATGGCAGAACTTAAAGCAGGAGATAAAATATTGTTTCAATTTATAGCAGATGATGGAGATGTGGAACTATCTACACATAGCACTTTTGGGGAACATCCAGATGGTGCTTCAGTCGTGATTAAGAAACACGCAAATATACCAAAATGAAAAAGAAACTATTATTATTGATTTTATTGATTCTTTTAGTTGGCTTAGCAACAGCAAATATGATGGTTATAGTGACACCAGAGAATAAGGATATTTTGGAAGGTGTTGGAAAAGGAATTGGAGAAATCAATAAGACAAGAGAAGTATGCGAGAATGATATTTGTGTTAATGAAACATACATAGACACTCTAAAGCTATTAGATGGTGGTTGTGATGGTGAATACTGCTACTCCACTTTATATGAAGATGGTGGTATAAACAAGGAGTTTAAAGTAGAATTAGAAAGAATATGTCAAAAGGAAGGAATATGCGAGGAGTTAGGAGAAAGTTATGAATGCTGTTTAGAATGGAGAGATGAAACTGATGATGAGATTATGATTAAAACTAAAGATAGAATTGAGGGGATATTAAACAATATTGCAAGTGTGACTTTAGAAAGAGAATCAAGGAATAATATAAATAAATTCGATGATAATAATATAGAGGTGAGTTAAAATAACTAATCTACCATTTATTATTTCAGGAACTATAACAGATAGCAATGGGGATAATCCAATAGGAGCTTTGGTTACAGCAAGTAATGGAACTACAGGAGAGACAACAACAGCAAATACCAATGGAGATGGATTATATGCAGTTGATTTAGCTAATCTTACAAATCAATGGACTGTAGGAGATGTGATTACACTTACAGCCACACCATCTGGAGAGAGAGGAACAGGAACACATACAATATTAGCAGATTCAGCATCAGCAACAGTAAACATAACAACTGCAGCATTGAGCAGTGCAACATACTGTTCAATCCAGAATGTAAGGGATGAGATAGATAATGTCTCTTCAAGTGATATATCAGATGCAAGGATTGAGAACAACATATTGAGAGCAGAAGCAGAGATAGACTTGAGGACTAAGACATCCTGGAAGAGCAATGCAGTAGCTGATGAGTTCTATGACACCAATGAAGAGACTATGTGGACAAGTCCAGAGAGAGGATTAGGCATAAGTGCAAGTGGAAGGTCAAGGAATGATGATGGCTTTGGATACAATATAGACACTGTAAAGATTAGACAGAGACCTATACTCAATGTCACAAGCCTTTCAAAGAACAATGCAGCAACCACAGAATCAGATAGTTTTACAACACTCACAGAACAGTCTGGAAGTGGTGGTGATTTCATAGTTAGCACCAAGTATGGCACTATCACATTTGTCAATGATAAGCCTTTCTATGGCAAGAAAAGAGCCTTTAAAGTGAGCTATAACTGGGGATTGGACAGGACAGCAACAGACAACAATACATTGAGAAAGATGGCTCTTGTAAGGGAATTATGCGTGTTATTGTCAGTTAGGCAGATAGTCACTATGAAAGGCACAACTTCACAGTTCAGCAGTATAGACAGCATATCATTAGAGAGCATAGCCATAACAAAGAACATAGCTCAGACAACAACATACTTGAGATGGATTAATGAGAAAGTAGAGCAGTTGTATGGGATATTAGGGACATTTGCTCAGAGTATGGGGATGGAATAAGTTGGGAAGTTTAGGTTCAAGTATCAGGGCACAGATAAGGAATTTGCTTAGTGATGCCAATATCAAGAGTGAATTGACATTGACACCAATCTCAAGAACAACAGGTGCCTCAAGTGGATATGAACAACCTACAGAAGCAGAAGGAACAGATGTTACAGTTGATTGTGTTCCTTCAAATTACATCAAGACAAGGATAGGCTTAGAGAAGATGGGAGACTTGCAGGAAGGAGAGATAAGGGTTTTGATAAGGGATGACCAGACTATAGATACCAATGACAAGGTTACCTTTAAAAGTCAGTCATATCTCATAAGAGAAGAGAAAAATATCTTCTTCAATGAAGTTATCATAGCTAAGTCATTGATACTTAGCAAGGTGCAATAATTCCAGAATTACCACATTTAGTATATGGAAAAGTGTTTGATTTGGATACAACTACTCTCATGGAAAATGTCAAGGTGACTGTGATAAATACAGACAGCAACAAAGGAACTTCAGCTAATAGCAATGCTTCTGGTGATTATGTAGTAGATATGGCTAATGCAGGTGGTGTAGTAGTTGATGATATAATATCCATAAAAGGAAGGATAGGCAATAAGGTGAGGATTGTTACAGTGACAATAACTCAAGCTATGATAGATGCTGGTATGACTAAGCAAAATGTCACTTTATTTGGGATAAGAGAGCATACATTCAAGACATTGCAAACATTATACAATTCAAACTTACCACCCAATTTCACTGGAACAGGAAGTGAAGGGACTGTAAGCTGGAGTGTGTCATCAGCATTCCCAGAAGAGAACCCAGCATTCCCAGTCATAGTCATAGACCCAGCAAAGATAACTGGTTTAAAGATAGATTTTGCAAGAGGGCAGGATGATAGTGAGGTGCAGGTAGAGACAATATTCTACACCAAAGCAAAGCACGGAAAGAAAAGGATAGATAGTGGAAGGGATTTTATGGAAGATATACTAACCTCAAATGAAGTGACTTTAGAGTATGCTGGATTATTCTTTTCCAAGAATGAATGGCTTGATGACAGCACAGTAGCAGAGGTTCTGTTTGAGAGACAGAAATACAATATGGCTAATCAGATATTGAAATTTGATTGGAGACCTTAATGGTAATAACAATAACATCAAACATAAATCAAGTAAGAAGGTTCTTATCTAATCTTCCACAGAGATTGGATAGGATAAGTGAATTGACTATAAGGAATTTAGCAAGAGAAGGTAAGATATTTGCAAGAGAGAAGACAAACCTTCCATTCAAGACAGGAGGGTTGAAAGCAGGTATAATTGATACTATGGTGAACAAGAAAAGAGCAAGGATATTGAGTTCAGTTACTGATGTTTACCCTTATAACCTATGGATTAATCAAGAGCCAGGTTGGGAGACATTAGACAAATCACAAGTAGTTTCACCATTCTTTAAGCCAGGACAGACACCATTCAGGTATGGAGATGCTGGTGTAGTAAGTCCTACTGGAAGAAGGATTAGATGGAGTGGACAGTCAAGATTCTTCCATAAGACATTTACTTTTGTAAAGAATAAGGCAGCAAGTGAATTTGTTAAGAATTTCAGAAGAGAACTTGAAAGGAGTTGATACTATGACATTGAGAAAATGGGAGTATAAAGGAGAGAGAAAACATTTCAGAGGAAGATACATCTATCCAGGAGATATACTTGAGAATGAATACAGACCAAGTGTGGATTTTGAACTTGTTGGAAAAGTAGAAGACAAGGAAGGATTACTTAGGAAAGAGTTGAAACAGAAGAAGATGAAAGAGTTGAGAGTGATTGGAGATAAGTATAACGTGAAAGATAATGATAAGTCAGAACTGATTGAAGAGATAATCAAAGAGAAAAAGCAACGAGGTGAGATTTAAAAATGTCATTAATTAAAGCAAGACATTATACATTTACCATTGGGAATGCAATATCAGCTCCAAAGGCAAGTTCAAGTGATTTCAAGACACAACTGGAAGCTGTAGGTTCTAATGAGATACAGTTTGCACCAGTAAGCAAAGAGATTGACTTTAAAGAGCCTGAGAATGCAGCAAGTGAAGTTATGCTGCTTGGAGCAACAAGTGGATTGCAGAATATGGAACTTGACAGAACAGCACCTACAAAGGGAGAGTTCACCGGGACATTAATTGCAAACCCAGAGAGTGACAATGACTTTGACTTAGAGCAATTCAAGCTGACTGCAGAAGGAACAAAACCTAGTGGTTACACAAGGTATGGCTATGGTTCAGCAGCACCAACTTTAGGAGTAGCAGTAGTCATACAAGCAAATCAAGGTTCAGGATTGTCCATAATCAACTGGCTATTGAACAATGCTACTATAGAGACATTAGGTGGTGTGAAACAAGATGCAGAAGGACATTCAACACAAGATATAAGGATTACAGCAGCAGCAAGTGACTGTTTCAAGGAATTTGATGCAGATGGTGGAAGTTAAAGTTAGGAGGTAGTTAGAATGGCTGAAAAGAAGAAAAGTAGAACTAAGAAGAAGATGAAAGTGGATAAAAGGATAAGTTATGGGGATTATGAGTTCCCTACTATGTCCTGTTTCCCTAAAGACAAATGGAAGATATGGGATGCAGACTGCAAACAGAATCACGGAGATATTAGATGGGTTAAGGCTTGGCAAGACCATCTCTTGTCAAAACAACACGCAAAGGAAGATGCTATGTGGAATGTTATACTGCAGTTGAAACAAGACATAGATGAATTGAAGAAGAAACCAGAAGAAAAGGAAGAGAAGGAAGTTACAACCTTTTCAGGAAAAGCAGAATGAGGTGAAAAGCATGGAAGAAGGATTTGAAGATGCACTTGGAGAATGGACATTAAGATACAGAGGAAAATACAAAGGGACAAAAATTAATCTTGAAGTTGATGATGCAAATCGTTACTTAGGTTACTCTGCTGAATCAACTCAAAGAGGAAGTGGTTATCTCCTTCAAGAAGTTAGAAAACTTATAATATCTATTATGGAAAGGGAATTAAAACCAACCACTGAAGAAGAAAAAAAGGAGATTACAAAATATGTATCTTTTAATATGTCTAAGGTTTTAGAAGATGCACAAGTAAATCTTGGTGGAACATCAAGAGCAGAAATAGAGAATTTTAGGAAAGAAGAACTAAAAAACTTAGGACTCCGAACTCAAGGGGTAAAACCATTTACTCCACAACAAGGGATGCAACGGAAGCAAGGATTAGATATAAAGAAGTAGTAGATGCTTGGAGACTAATGATTGCTGGAGTTGAACAACAGTTTGGAGTTATCATAGACAAACATTATCCTTTGATGAAATTTTGGAATCAAGTAAATTTCCTTATAGAGAAAGGAAAGATTGAGAAAGAGAATATGGAGGAAGCACAAAGAGGAAGAGGATTTAAGTAATGGCAACACAAATACTGGAGATTATCATAAGGGTTGTAGATAGAGCAGCTACAAGGAATATAAAGAAAGTAGATACTGCTACAAAAGGATTAAATAAGACTCTAAAGCAGACAACTTCCTTTGCAAATGCTTCTCGTAATGCTCTTCTTGGAGTAGGTTTAACTTCATTGTTTGCAGGTATGGCATTGGCAAGAGGAACAAAGAGAGCATTGGATGCTATGTTTAATGTCTCTAAATTAGCTGGAGCAGAAGTGCTTATGTTCAATGTAAAGACACAAGAACTTGCTGCCACTTGGGAATTCTTTAAATTCACATTCATAGAAGCTTTAAGCCAATCAGCTTTATTTGTTAGATTTATAGATTTTTTAGTTGGTGTTATTAACTGGCTTGGAAAACTTTCAGATGGTGTCAAGGTGTTTATTTTCTTTGCTCTACTTATTGGATTTGTAGTTGGAACACTTGTTTCATTAGCAGGACAAATAGCATTAGTTGGTGTAGGTATTGTAGCTATGAAAGAATTAGGACTCATTGCTTGGTTAGCAAAGGTTGGAAGGGGGGTATTATTATTAAGTCAAAAAGTAGCTGCTCTTACAATAAAGATGTTATTGAATCCTGTAACTTTGTGGATAGTTGGGTTTACTTTACTTATTGGGCTTATAATATTTGGAACAATTAAGTTTGGTGGACTTGGAAATGCTCTAAAGGCATTTGGTGCTACTGCTCTTACTGTTTTTTCATTGATTGCAGATACCATCATCCGAGGATTACTATTCCCATTTAAACTATTCGTAGCAGCATTGTTAGTTGCACACGATTTAATGGTCAAGATAGGAGCAATAGAACCAGTATCTGTTGGAGTTATAGATGCTGCAAGAAGATTCTTGGAATTTGAACCAACATTTGCAAGTAGGGCTGCTGAATTGATACCTGAACCAGTAATGACTAATGCAGAAGTAATACAAACTATAAAAGATACTTTAGGAGAATTAGTTAGTGAAATAGGTAAATCTGCCAAAGAAGGCATTAAAGAAGGAGTTGATGAGACAGGTGGTTTGACATCCACTACAGTTCAATAGGTGATAAACAATCGCAAACATAAGTCTAATTGACACAGGGTATGTTGGAGTAGATGAAGAAGGAACACAAGAGACTTTGATAGCTAATAGCAGTGATGAGATTACTCTAAAGGGTGTAGATATAAGTTATGGAAGGGGTGGTAATGTAGATAATGCTCCTGTGGTTGCAACAGAGGATAATGCTGTTTTAAATCCAGTGAGCACAACAAACCCAACTATAAGGATAACAGGCATATTTGACAGAACTGTAACTGCAGATATGAACAAGATTATATTACTTGATACTATGACAAGAAGCAAAGGGATTAAGCTATTATATTACAATAGCACAGATGCAGATATAAGTGAAGGTAGTGCAACAGATGGCTGGAACAACGTCATATCTGAAATAGGAGCAGAGAACCTTGATGGAGGGACTAATCAAAGAGGAGACATTATTGTAGATGTCCATACTCAATCAGGTGGAGAATTATACAATTCTAATGACCCATTCCCTCATCTTCATATCTATGTAAAGCAGTTAAGTGTAACACAAGTCCCAAATTCAAGGAAGTTAAGGTTTGTATTATCTTGTGAGGTTACTTAATGTCAAAAGTAAAGATACTTGTCCAATGGTTCAATAAGGATGGAATACAGGATTTCCCAGATGGACTTCCAGATGTAGAAAGGATTAATCTCACCAAAGGAGATACTGCCAAGATAAATTCAGTAGATATATTCCTAAAGAATGCAGCAGCACAAAGAGGTTCTGACAATGCACTTTATCCTAAATATGTTGACCCATCCACAGGAGAGATTAAGTTCACAGAAGGGGATACAATCAAGGTTTATGCAGCAAAGCTTGAAGATAATAGGGAATTAGATACAGGACAGTTCTCAAATGATTTACTCATAAGTGCTGAAGTCAAGGAGATGAATCCAAAGACAGGGGAAGGTTCTACAAAGCTTAAACTTGCTTGTGTAGATAAGACATTCCAGCTATTCAATAAGCTATGGAGCAAGAACTATACTGAAGACAGTCCAGAGAATACAGCTCCTTTAATAGTCCAAAATTTAGTAAGACAAGCTTCTGGATTAGGAGCACAAAACAAGGAAGGATATGATGCTAATGGCAACCCTATTTCTCCAGGAGTCTTTTCTGTTGATGCAAGGCTTGTGTCAGAAGGTGGATTCATAGAGGATACAAGAAAGGATGGTTCATCTTTTCCTACAAGAGCTATAGCAAGGACATTCAAGCCAGTGTTTGAATGGATAGATGACTTAAGCACAAAGGAATACACAAATGACTTTGATGGTGGTGAGAGTGAGAATAGTCCAGTTCAAGACAGAACTATGATGTATTATGTTGATGAGTTGAATAGGTTTCATTGGTTCTACCCTAAAGATGGAGTCACTACTACACTAAATGGAGATATAACTGCTACTGCAACCACAATATCACTTACAAGTGCAACCAATTTTGACAGCAGTGGAAGAGTTCAGATAGGAAGTGAGCTTATAGATTATTCAGGGAAGTCTGGAAATGACTTGACTGGAGTTTCAAGAGGGGTAGATAACAAAACTGCTGCTACTCATAGTGATGGAGACAGTGTATTCAGCCAACTAGTCATAACTCAATCAGATATAGCGCCTAGGAACATATCGCTTAATTCTAACCGTAAATTAGCTACATTTGCTGTTTTGAA
>SDBV01005933.1_pt1 | contig 17077 bp, 10 predicted proteins | sample 2277081 | NCBI WGS metagenome assembly SDBV01 (sample SAMN10402039, study PRJNA504765) | marine sediment metagenome | isolation source: marine sediment core GS10_PC15, 223 cmbsf | place: Arctic Ocean: Southern Knipovich Ridge | collected 2010 | reverse complement strand
TCCGCCTTCCGCACCTCGTACCGCCTGTCCATGGCCGCCACCTCTCAGGCCCCCCTCGTTGCCTGAGAGTTCTATCGGCACCCCGCCGCCCCGCCTGAAGGCGGAAGTGGGACAGTCCAACTAACATAGATGGTGGCATCGAATCCCGGGGGAGGGCCAGAAACCTGTCGAATGCCGGACTCGTCCTAAGGCCGGACTGCAAAACCACCGCAGAAGATCGCAAGGGTCACAAAGGCAGTGAAGCTTCGGCGTGGTCGTCGGGGTGAGAGACTGTGGCCCGCGCTCCAGTTACTTACTCACTGTTGCAGTGAACTCGTCCTCAACGTGTTCAAAGAAGAGCCCCTGGAACTGCCCGGGCGCCAGCCCTTCGGGCAGCGTAACCTTGACAGTGTGTTCCACATCCGGCGCGAGGTCGGTGATCTCAGCATACATGCCCATGCACGACCGCCCGACGTACGGATAAACGCCGTTGTAGCCCTCCTTGACCTCAACAGGCTTGCCGTCGATCTCGATCTTGACGCCTTCCTTCCGTATGACCTCGCGACGCGTCACCTTGACTTCTTCATCCCCACGTTTCTGCGTTACTTCTTTCGACAGGTAAGGGTCTGCAATCTGCGCGAACAGCAGGAGTCGCCACGGCCCCATCCACGGTGCTACCAGGTCATCCTCCGTACAGGTCACCGGCCACGCTTTCTTCCGGTCGGCAAGTTGAATCGCAACACGCTTCGGAATGGTGAACTTGCCTTCGACTACCCTTCCCTTGAAGTCCGGATCGTACTTGCCGACCTGCTGCGCTTTGGTGAAACGCTCACCGTTGAACCTGACTTTGCATGTCACGAGAGCACCTGCCTGCTTGAACGGTGTCTTACGGCTGTTGACGGTAACGTTCTTGACCTTGGTGTCGTCGGTCAACAGTACTGCGAGTGCTCGTTCCTCGCCGACCAGCCCGGTTACACCTGTGAGCTTCACGGCACCTCGTGACGCGCGGACCTTGCCGACAGCGCCGAACAGGACGGGTTTCGAAGGCTGCGCTTTCGTCGGCTCAACTTTCAAGACAACCGCAGAGATACCTCGCATTGCAATTGACGCATCGTCGCCATAACCCCATATGCCCTTCCCGGGAGCAGCGATGTGTCGACCAGCTTCGGGATAGAGTTCTCGCAGCATGAACGACGACCCCTTGCTGAGCCCTATCGACGAATCCAGCTTGAACTCGGCTTTCATTGCCCGGTAGTTGGGGTTGAAGAGGAATACGTAGCCCTCGTCGTCAACGATCGCACTTGTCCCGTCACACCTGCCGAGCATCGGCTGGCCTATGATAGGGCGCACACGTTTCATGTACTTCGCATTCTCGTCCGTGAAATCCAGCCAGTAGTTGAAGAACTCCTTGTCTTTTTCAGAGAACGACTTGAATTCTTCTGCATCTCGCGCCGGCACGTAATTGATCACGTGGTTGAACGGCGCAGTTGCGACTGAAGACAGGAGGTTGTATTTCCAGCCCAGGTAGTCCCAGTCACGCGGACGATACCGGTCTTTCCTCATCTTTCTCTGGGCATCACTGCGCATGGTCTGGTGCGTAATGAACCCGGGCAGTATTTCAGTCGGACAGAAATCACGCGTCATCAGTCGCCATGCGATGTACCTTTGCCTGGCGCCGTTAACACGCTCGGTGCTCAGATCAACAATGGCGTTGAAGCTGCCGGGCTGCTCATCCGACATCATCGGATGCGGATAGCTGCCGGCCAGCCAGGTCCACGTACCGAAGTGGTGGAGCTGCTGCCGCGTGTCTATGATGATCTCCGGGGATCTTCGCCTGAGTTCGTCGAGTATCCTCCGCGTGCCATACCACTGCTGGTACTTGCTGGAGACAGGCCCCAGCCCATCATCATATGCAATCCACCAATGATCAAACGAGAACCCTGCGCACGTCGTCGCCTCGCAGAAGCTCAACAGCTTGTTCACCCACCAGTCCTGGTAGCTGCGCAACCCAGTGTCGACGGTCAGGTACCCCTGCGGGCGTTTGCCCTGGCTTGTGAGCCACTTGGTCCATTCCGGATTTTGCATGAAAGGCATCGAGGGGTAAGCATAGGCAAGCAGTTTCACGCCTTTCGATTTGGCATACTTGATTATCGCCTTAACATCATCCGGGATCGGATCCTTTCCGGGGATCCATTCATCCTTTCTGATCTTCTGCCCCAGGTTGAACCACAACACGTTCTCCCACCTCCAGGCATCCCTGCTCTCTTGCGGCGGGGCTATCTTGTCGTGCGCCGACGTGTGCAGCACGTACTGGCAGCCCATCGCTGCGGCCTGGTCTATGATCCGCCTGTATTCCTCCTTGCCCTCTGCCGTGCTCCTGTTGATCTGGTAGTCATTCTCGCACCAGCCGATGTGAACGCGGATGCTCTTCTGCCGATCCTGCCTCACAAAGGCCCGGACACATTCGGTAACCGCTTCGATCTCCGCCCAGTCGATCTGGCTGCCCTCCTTGAGAAATTGGTCCGGATCCCGAACATACTCCCACTCCTTGGCCATGTCGGATCTGAAGGTGTTGCCGGTTAACTTGTAGGTGCCTATGCACAGGCGGTCGGACGGAAATGCGCCGTGCTCTGACCTCCAATTCATATCTGGATCGTATGCAGCCGAAATGCTCTGTCCCTCCGCCGCATACGCCGTGTGCGGATTCTGGACCAACACGAAACATCCACGGTTGCCCTCGTCTTTCAGTCGCAGCGAGAGCCCGTAGTGTCTTGATCGTCCGGCAACCAGTTCATACACCTCGCGGATCTCGTTGCGCACTTTGCCCTCGAACATCTTGATGCTCTTGACATTGTAGTCGGAGCCATCCTTCGCAGTGACCATGAGCTGCTTGCTGACAAACCGCCACGTCGGCTTCAATTCGTAGACCACTGTTACAGTCCACTTGTCCGTCTCGTACACATAGATAACGGTCGCCTTGTCGTGCTTCGACAGTTTCGCGGTCAGGCCGGCACTTTCGATGACATCATCATTCACCGTCAGCGAGAAGCTGTCGCTGTCGAAACGAATCGTGCTGTCTAGTTGCTTCCCGTGAATCTGCGACAGGCCCTTCGCTGTAAGCTGAACGCGGACGACGCCGTTCTCGAGCGTGATCGTCTCTGCCGCACTGCAGAGCACTACAGAAGCTGAGAGCAACAGCACCACCTACAATCCAATCATTTGCATCGCATGTTGAACAAACGCCCTCTTCGTGGCATCATGCACCAGATGGCTTTTCTGAGAATACCATATTGCGGCGCTACCGCAAAGAGCATGAAGGAGATCAAATCAATGAAGATGAGGATTCTTGCCGTCGTGCTGCTTACGCTCGCAGTCGCTGCGGAAGCGCAGGCAAAAGACAAGGTGATGGCGTATTTCAGACCGTTGTACGCCAAATTCGGCCAGGGCAACGCAACGAGAATCGAGATTGTCTCCGGTCCCACGGACGTCAAGATGAGAAATGGCGGCGTTCCGGGCAAGCAGTGGGTCGCGACGGGCGGGCAGCGCCAGTTCAAGTTGACCATCCAGGATGGGACAGGAATCACACGCGACCAGTTCGTTCAACGTGTCGCAAAGCTCCCGCCCCCTTACATGAAGGCCTATGCTGCTGTGTCAGACGAGGGGGAAGACGGAGTCGCGATCTACGCCTCGCTGGGCGGGGCAAGAGCGCACGGCGGCCAGGGGTACATCAACATCGTTCCGTATGCCGGTGCCTTGGTGATCGCCCACGAGGCAGGTCACACGCTGGAACAGGTGGCCAGGTCGGCCGACCCGACAATCCTGGATACGTGGAAAGATGCCATCATGGCGGACAAGATGCCGATCTCCGACTATGCTGATCACTCACACACAGAAGACCTGGCGGAATTCGCCCAGGTGTACGCCGTCTGCCTGGGTGCAGGCCACGAACATGTTGCCGCCATCAGGAAGCTCAGCCCCGCGCGATCCGCCCTCTGGGAGAGAATCCTGGCATTTGAAAGACACAAAGAGATGACCGTTGACCTCGGCGAGGGAGTGAAGATGGAGTTTGTCCTGGTTCCGGTCGGCGAGTTCATGATGGGCAGCCGCGAGTCGCCAGAGGACGTTGTGAAGGAGTTCAAGTTGCCGGAGATATTCGCGCACTACTTGAAGAACGAACAACCCCCGCACCGCGTCCGTATTACGAAACCGTTCTACCTGGGCAAGTACGAGGTCACACAGGAGCAGTGGAAAGCGATCGCGGGCAGCAACCCAAGCTTTCACAAGGGAGAGAAGAATCCGGTCGAAACAGTGAGCTGGAATGATTGCCAGGCTTTCATCAACAAACTCAACGAGAAGCTCGGCAAGCCGGGCACCAGCTTCAGCCTGCCCACCGAGGCCCAGTGGGAGCATGCGTGTCGAGCGGGAACCTCGGCTCGGTTCAGTTTCGGCGATGACAAGGCACAGCTGAACGAGTATGCCTGGTATGCTCGGACCTCCGGCATGGAATCGCATCCGGTGGGCCAGAAGAAACCCAATGCGTGGGGACTCTACGACATGCACGGGAACGTGGAGGAATGGTGTGCGGATTGGTACGGCAGCTACAAGCCATCGTCACAGGAAGATCCAGCCGGGCCGCCAGAAGGTATGTCGCGCGTGTTGCGCGGCGGGTCGTTCTACTGCGGTACTCCCGACTATTTCCGGTGCTCGGATCGTTACCAGGACCACCCGGACTTCCGCTGCTACCGCTACGGGCTTCGCGTGGTCATGACTTCCGCCCCCTGAAGAGGCGGGCCCATCGAACCTTCGGCCATCGGCCCTGAGGTCGCGTAGAGGAATCGTCTCATCGAGCTGGAAGAAGACCGGGGACTTGTTTTCCCTCGAGGTTGTTATTCCCGTAGACGCAGAAGCCCACGTGAGTGTCCCGACAATTGGATTGAAGAAGTGTGTGATCAAAGAAGGTGGCGAAGTCATCTGGAAGGCCGGCCGGTTTATCAAAGGCGTTTCCGGTATCGCCGTCGGGACGGTCCGTAGAGCTTTCTCAACAGCTTCAGGGGCTACCTCCAGGCCGATGCGTATGGCGGCTACGACGGCATCTACGCCGGCGGCGACGTGATCGAGGTCGCCTGTTGGGCGCACGCGCGGAGGAAGTTCCTCGACGCGAGATCGACAGACGCCGCACGCGGGCACGCGGCGCTGGCATGGATCGCCCGGCTCTACAAGATCGAGCACGAGGCGAAGGAGTTCTCGGCCGAAGAGAGAAGGGCCCTTCGCCAGGAGAAGTCGAAGCCGCTCCTCGCAAGCTTCAGGGAATGGCTGGAGGCCGAGCGCCCGAAGGTGCTGCCGAAGAGCCCCATGGGCATGGCGATCTCCTATGCCCTCTCGAACTGGGAGGCGCTCGAACGCTACACCGAAGATGGCGACCTGGACCCCGACAACAACGAAGCCGAAAGGGCGATACGTCCCGTTGCCATCGGGAGGAAGAACTGGCTCTTTTGCGGATCGGACAACGGCGGCAGGACCGCGGCTGTTCTCATGAGCATCTGCGCGAGCTGCAAGCAGCACGGCGTGAACACCTTCGCCTACACCCGCGACATGCTCGTCCGGGTCTCGACGGAACCTGCCAGCCGAATCCGCGAACTCCTGCCCGACAGGTGGAAGGCCGAGCGTGACGCGGCGCGAGAAGTCACCGCCGCCGTCCGCGACCCGCCAGCCTGATCACGCCAGAGAACAGCTTCCCCGGAATCCTTGACAGCCGGGTCGGGCAATCCTATCCTCCTGGCGGAGTGGGCGGACGCGTACCAATGTTCGACACCCGAATCGGTTGACGATAGCGGATTACGAGGAGAGAGAACCCCCATCGTCTACCGTTCTCGTCGCCGCTATCGTTTACCGACGTAACTGTGGCGGCAAGTGCTCCGTTTTGTGCAACGGAGATGCCGAATCGTCCATTGGCGGGAGCCGCGATATGTGTCATGCTTCAGGTCCATCACGGATTAGGGTGGTTAGAGATCGGCGAAGCGAAGGGTCAGATTTGTGCTTACCCACAGAAATCCGCGATGGACCAAATTATAAGGCGCGCATGATGCGTCATTTGATTATCACTGGCTTGCTCGTTTCTGTTATTGGCTTAGGATCCGCCGCTGCCCCGGCCGCCGAATTGGAATACTACAAAGGCGCGATCTACCCGGGGGGGGCCTTGCGGAAAGATGTCGAGACCGTAACGCTGACGACCGAGAAAGCATCGGCCGGCGAGTTCGCTCAGCGCGAAGTGAAGTTCTGGCCGCGTAAGGGAGTGGATTTCATTCCTATCGAAAAGAATATGCCTTTGCGGACGTGGACATTCCAGTTAGTTCCGGGCGAAGGGAGTATCTGGGGCCGCAAGCCGGGTGTGCTCGAGGCGGGGAAAGACCCCAGCTATCGCGAGGAATACTGGGATAGCCTGTCGTCGTTCGAAGACAATGTTCGTGCGGGACTTGTGATGGCGTTCGTCCGGGGGTACATCATTCCGCCCAAGTCGGGTCGGTACACATTCTACTATGCCGCCGACGACCGCGGTTCGTTCTCCCTGAGCACCGATGATAAGCCGGAGAACATGGAACCGTTGGCTTACAACAAAGATTACGCCAGGAAGATGAACTATTTCTTCCGCGGCCCGGAGCAGACCTCGCGCATGGTGACGTTGGAGGCGGGGAAGAAGTACTATTTTGAGGCCTCATATGTGGATATTGGTGGCGGAACGTGGATGTCTGCGGCGTGGAGGTATGAGGGTCGGACATATCCGGAAATCATCGCTGGACGGTACTTGGAATCGCTGGACGGGAAGAAGGGCTTGGTCAAAGCGGACTACTATGAGGCTGCGGTACCGGCACCGATGAATCAGTATATCGCGAAGAAGACACTCAATGCACATCTGCTAGGGTTCCGCGGAGTGGGCAATGCGAGTATCAAGAGTCCCAAGGGAAAGACCGCCGGTCGCGGCTTGCCCTCCGTGGTCCTGCGCTTGCCTGACGGTCGCAAGCGTACATTTGGGGCCGGGAGTTTCAGTGCCGAAGACCAGGACTACCTCGAGAAGGAATTCGTCAAGGCGCGGAAGCAGTTGTATGACGCCAGCGATAAGACCCCGCACAAATTGCGTCGCGAAATGAAGAAAGACAAAGCCGGTAAACCCGGAATGTTGTGCGAGCAGACGGACCACATGAGCTGGTATGCCGGAAGTCAGAGCCACCCCGGCGGAAACAGCCCGTGGGTCAACGAGGTCGACCTCGAAGAGGGTCGAGTCTATCGCGAGAAGATCAAGGCCTGGGGCGAAAACATGTGGCTGCTGCAGGAATATGCGGGATATCCGATATATACGTGGCGGTCTCCGTCGGGTCAGCAGACGAAGTACCAAGTGACCGTCGCCGGGACGATGAAGAATGGATATGACCTCATCAGCGGCTTCGCCGGAGGGGGTCGTGGTGGATGTATCTCGAAGAACGCCGCCAACGGGATCTTGGCTCACGAATGGGGGCATGGGTCTGGGGCCGGGTATGGTATGGAAGGCGACAGCGATACGTTCGCGACGTTTTGCTTCCCCGGGCCGAAGGGAAATCCGCATGTAAAAGGCGCACCCTACCGCAATTTCTACGGGGCAAACGAGAATATGTACGGGATGTGCACGTTTGGAACACTGTGGGGCGACGATCCGAACTGGGGGTACGGATTCTACATTGCGGCTCCGCGCGGCGTGGAGGAACCCGACGTGGCGTATACCTATTCGCGATTGATGGAGCAGCGTGGATTCGTTGCGGAAGGGGATGGGATTCGTGGTTTTGGTGATCTTGCGGGCGAATATGGTGCCCGGTTGACGACGTTTGATAGCGAGTTGGAAACCGGGTTCCAGGGAGCGTATCACTTGCCGACTCTGTCGCTGCTGGAGCGGGTCGATGCCAACAAACCGCTCTACCGCATCCATACCGATCACGAACCCGAAGCCTTCGGGATGAACATGGTCCGTCTCGATGCCGAACCCGGCGCGGAGAAGATTACCGTGGATTTCCAAGGGATGATGGATCCGTCGATTCACAGTGATTGGCGGGCTTGCCTTGTAGCCGTCGGAAAAGACGGCGTGCGTCGGTATTCCAAGTTGTGGAACAAGGGAAAGATGTCGTTGGCAATTCGCCCGGACGATGCGTCACACTTTTTGACAGTCACGGCGACCCCCGCGGCACTGACGTCGAAACGTGGTGGAGGGATTTCGCCCACGGGGCGATATGCCCCGGTGTATCCGTGGCAAGCGGAAATCACTGGTGCGAACCCCGGGACCACGGCCAAACGGTTGGGCGATTCTGGGAATGTTGTGGTCAATTACGCCGGTCGATTGCTGGCTCCGCGTCGCAGTTCGACCGTACAGATTCGGAAAGTCAAAGACCGTTATGCCGCTGTGAAGAAGATTGTGACCACTGAGTCGAAAACCGAGAAAGAGGGCCGCGACCGCTTCTACGCCGCGCTGAATCTGACGACATATCAAACGGCGATAGATATGCTTAGCAGCGGGAAACCCCACCTCAACGGGGGCGGCTGGGTGGCTGATACGGCCGAAGTCGACGAGACGGCCTATGTGGGCCCGAGCGCAATGGTCGTCGGCGCCAGCCAGGTCCGCGGGAACGCCGTGATCGAAGATTCTGCCATCGTCCTGGGACGCAGCGTGATTAGCGGAAATGCCAAAGTTTCCGGCGGGGCCGTGGTGGGCGATAAGATCATGGACGGGTACGCCCGATGCTGGGACGAAGTCCAGGATGTCGATGGGCGCGTCCGTCCGCTTCCCCTTCGGGCAGGAAGGAAACAACCGCACCCCGACGGATTGTGGATCAATTATGCGATGAACGGCGATGGAGGGATTCGCCTGGACGACTACTTCCGCCGCGATATTCAAGCGAGAGAGAAGTATCACGCGCCGTCGGGAATCAGTCTGCATGGGTTTGCGTACGGCTGGCCCGAGTATGTGAAGATCGACGGAAGATGGGGTATGCGGATTGCCAAATCCTCACAATTCGCCATGCTCAACCCCCGTGCGGTGGACTTGGGCGAGATCACGCTGGCGATGACCCTCCGCCGCGAGAAGGCCGTCACCGCTACCGTCTTCGACCTCGGGTCCAATGAGGATAACTGCATGGTGTTGACGTTGAATAAGAGCGGCAAGCCGAAACTTGTTGCCAAGCAGGGCGGCAAGACGGTGGTGACTCTCTCTGGTAAGACGGCGATTCCGCTGAACCAATGGGCGAAGCTGCGTGTGGAAATTGACGGCAAGCAGGCGCGTTTGTTTGTCAACGGGAAACCCGAAGCAACGGCAAAGACGGCGTTTCGTCCGTGCGATGTCGCGTTGCCCGATGTTCCGCAGTTGAGCTTCCTGGGCAACAGCCGGAAGAAGAACAGTCCACTGATGGGCGTGTTTGACGAGCTGGTGATCTACAGCCGGGTGAACAACAGCTTCGATTCGCTTCTGCCGCCCGTGGCGAATTGCCCGATCCGCCCGAGTGCGGGTGCGCTGGAGGCGGTCACGGAATATGCCAAGTTTGTTAAGGAGTACAACGAGAAACTCAAACAAAGCAAAGCCCCGGAAGACGATAGCGAAGCCGACGTCGGCGAGTTCGCCGAACAGCTGGCCTACTACAAGGCTCTCAGGCCGCGGATGGAAGCACGGCTGAAAGAATTGAACCTACGTAGTACGGCGGTGTCTGAGGCGCAAGCGAAGTTGGAGGCCAAAGAGGCGGGATACAAAGAGCGCGAGAAGACACTGCGGGAAGAGGCAGCGAAACGTCCTGAGATTCAGTCTCTTACTGAGAAACGCGATGCGATGACACCGACGCTTCGGAAGATGGAGCAGGAGACGAGAAAAGCCTTCGATGAGTTCTGTAAGAGCGATCCGACTTTTGTGGAGTTGCAAAGTGAGCTCAAGGCTATCAACGAGGAGAGGCGTGGTGTCCCCAAGGGAAACCCCCTTTGGAAGAAACAAGATAACAAGCTCCGGAAAGTTAAACAGAAACGCCGTGCTCGCGAGTCGGAGTTGAGACGCAGGGCAACCGCTGAGATCCCCGGCACAAGCGAGTACTATGAGTATCGAGACGCGTACAATAGGCTGGGCAACGAAATTCGCAACGCAACCGAGGCTTATGTTGCGAAGGAAGCGCGGGCACTTAAGCAGGAGATCGGTGGATTGAAGACAGAGATCGCCAAGACCAAGCGCGATGTGCAGGCGCCGTATGCAGCGGAGTTCAGAGCGTTGCATGGTGGCTTGAGGGGATATTTCAGCGGGCATTACAATAGGGATTTGCCGAGGTATACCTCAAGCCTCAGCGGGAAGACGGCGGCCTCTGCCGAGGCACTTGCAGGAACCGACAATCCCGATTCAATCGAGGAGATACTGAAGATCTGGTCGTCGGGAAAGATCTGGCGTACGGAAGTCGATTGGGATTGGCGGATACCTGAGGAAGCAGATGGGAGAATCAAGAATCTTCCACTGTTGCAGAAGTGGATCCAGCGTATTCGAGGCCCGGTCGTTACGAAACGACCCGTCGGATCAAATCCAAAGCAGTAGCTAGCGTGCTGTTGGCGCGCTGTCAGGAAGATGGAGGGCGAGGCTGTGGCGAGCCGCGGTCGCGGCAATGTGCCAGGGAACGCCTGGGGCACCGCACTGGTAGCTAGGAAACATTACGGATAGCGAAACACATTACAGACAACACAACTCGAAGGAACAGATCATGAGAAAAGCACATTTGATTCTCGTGCTAGCGATGCTGGTGACGACGACCGCGTTTGCGTTGGACCCTGTCACCAGGCCCCTGCGAACGACGGTGGAGAAACTCCCGCCGGCCGAATCCATTAAGATTCCCGCCAAGCAGGTCGAGGCGATGAAGACGCTCACATCGAAAGAGTGGACCGTCCCTGGGCTGGACCTGAAGATGGTCAAGATCCCCGCCGGGAGCTTCACCATGGGCAGCCCGAAAAGCGAAACCGCCCGAAACGCCGACGAAACCCAACACAAAGTCACGATCAGCAAGCCGTTCTACATGGGGATCTACGAAGTCAGACAGGAAGAGTATTACAGATTGCTTAAGTCCGATTTCAATTTCGAACGCTGGCGGCACTGGCGCGGGTCGCTGGCCGACGGAATGGCGCTGCAATTCCGCAACGCGGTGGTTCACGGGGGTGCCGATGGATATGAACTCCTACTCGACAACCCCATGGAATGCCTCAGCTTTGTCGATGCCGTTACGTTCTGCAGAGCCACCAACGAACGTGAATCCAAGGCCGGCCGCCTGCCCAAGGGCTACGAATATCGCCTACCCACGGAAGCCGAGTGGGAATACGCCTGCCGCGCCGGCACCAAGGGCATGTTTGCCCTCGGCGACGAGAAGAAGATCATCGAAGATGGCAAACTCCTGAAGACCAGGCAGAGCGCCAATCGCGAACTGCGTTCATTCGCCGGATGTCGCGAAGTCTCCCCAGTCGGCCAGGATCGCAAACCCAACGCCTGGGGCTTGTACGACATGCACGGCAATGTCGCCGAATGGTGTCTGGACTCATACGCCTCGCATGAGTCAGCCAAGGCAACTGATCCACTGGTGGTCAACGACACGCAGGAAAAGCTCATTCGCGGAGGGAGCGCCTACGCGGGCTATGAATTCATGCGCAGTGCTGCCCGGTATCACCTCCCCTTCGACATCGACTACTATCCTTTCGTCGGCATGCGGCTGGCGCTCGCACCGAAAGTGGATCTTCCCATGCCGTAGAAGCCGGTGAAAGAGCAACCCGGCCCGCTGCGCGTCGGCGCAATGGCTCCCACTCAGGCCAGCAGCCACTCCATCTCATCGGTCAGGCCGGTGATCTCCCAGTGGTAGGGTCGGGGTGAAGCGGACTATCCTCGCACGCTTGCGGAACTGGAGGTGTCAGCGGTCGGGCTAAGTGTACCAGTCAGGGTCAGGTGAAAATGCCCCATTTTGAGCCTTGGTTCGTAGGCTTCTCTCCGAAGGGGGAGAGCCATGGTGAACGAGGTCAAGATGGGCGTCAGGGACGCGATTCTCGGGCTTTTCGGGCAGGGCTGGTCGCGGCGGCGGATCGCGCGGGAGCTCGGCGTACATCGCAGGACCGTGGCGCGGCACATCGCCCTTGCCGAGAAGGAGTCAAACTGCCCCACCAACCCGACCCCCGGGTCGGATCGGCCCGTGGAGGCCGAATACGAGGGGCACGCTCCCGCGCGGCCTGAGCTTCCCGGGCCGCCGAGCAAGTGCGCGCCGTTCCGCGAAACAATCTCCCAGAAACTCGACGCCGGCCTGACCGCCCAGCGCCCGCAGGTCCGGTCCACAGCAATGAGCGGACCGACCGGGCGTCTGGCAGGACCTCAAGATCGAGCACGGCTTCGTCGGGAGCTACCAGTCGGTGAAGCGATTCTGCCGCCGCCTCGGCAGGAAGACCGAACTGCCGTTCCGGAGGATCGAGGTCGACCCAGGCGCGGAAGCCCAGGCCGACTTCGGCAAGGGCGCGCTGGTCGAGCGTCCGAACGGCAAGCGCCGTCGGCCGCACGTGCTTCGAGTGGGCTTGAGCTTCTCGCGCAAGGCATACAGCCAGGGTATCTGGAGGCAGACGACCGACGACTTCCTCGGAACTCTCGAGAACGCGTTCTGGTACTTCGGCGGCGTGCCGCGGACGGTGGTGATCGACAATCTCAAGGCTGCGGTCACGCAGGCCGACTGGTTCGACCCGGAGCTCAACCCGAAGATCGAAGCGTTCGCGCGTCACTACGGCTGCGTGATCCTGCCGACGAAACCATACACGCCGCGGCACAAGGGCAAGATCGAAAGCGGCGTGAACTACGTCCAGGACAACGGCCTCAAGAATCATTTCTTCGATAGCCTCCAGGAGCACAACGACCACCTGCTCGACTGGGAAGCGAACACCGCCGACCAGCGCATCCACGGAACGACGCGCAAGCAGGTCGGCAAGCTGTTCGAGGAAGTCGAGCGCGCCGCGCGGGAGGTCTGTCGCCGAACCGCCGAAACAACGGCCCCATACTAGCCTGGTACCGCTGCCCGCCCCCGCGCCGCTTCGGACCTCATCCAGCCGCCCAAGATGCCCGCTTCGCGCTCTGCCCTCCCGGATCGAGGGTCTGGTGAGAAATGCGGGTTAGCGCTGCCGTCGAACTTCTGTGCGATGAGCTCGCGGTACCAGCGCATGATGGTCTCGGGCGTGATGATGTGCGACAAGCCTTTGAGCCCGTGGGTGCCGATCTCGCGCCCGATCCGTCCGAGCTGGGCCTTCTCGTGTCGTTTCAGGAGAAGCCGACCGGCAATCCGCGAGCGCAGGATTTCGTTCTCGGCGGAAAGGTACTCGTTCCTGAGCAGGAGTTCCCGCTCGATGTTGCCCTTTACCAGAGACATGATCTCGACCAAGTCCGTCCTGACCTCCTCCATCAATAGCCCCCCTCTCGGTCCCCCGGAAAGCGGGAGATGCTACCGGCCGAGCAGGGGTGCCACAATGGCCCCTCTCTGAGGGGGGGGGCAGCCCTTCTCGGGAGAGGGACCAGTTGCACGGGCCTCCTGGAATACCACCAAAGGAAGGCTGGGCAGGGGGCGCCAAAATGGAGGCGGTTTCGGGGCACGGCAACGGTATATTTGGGCGCAACTCGTAGGCTGACAGCGACTTGCGCCCCGGATGAGCCCCGTGTAGCATATCCGCACGGAATCCGGCTCTGCGGCGCCGTCTGCGCGGGCGCCAGCCGCGGGGGTAGTGGAACAGGACGGCGTCCAGAATCTTTGCTCAGCCCTACTTGCGTCGGTAGAGCATCGACTTTGGAATTCGGCTCCAACTGCCATCGGCTGGGGAATAGGCGTAGATCTCGAGTCCCTCTCCACCACCGGCCTCGAAGAACTGAACCTCGAGGGGGTAGAAACCGAGGGATAACAGAACCGGCTGCGAGGGGACGGAGATCATGGCGTGAATGCCGTCGTTGAGGACGAGTTTCTCGCCAGCGAGGGCAAAGCAGGTGCCGTCGTCGCTTCGGGTGGCGAAAATGTATTCGCCCTTCTCAACGATCTTCAGGTAGCCGGAGAAGACGATCCCAAAGTTGTCTCTTTGATCCTGGATCGAGAGATCAAAATCCTCGACCGTCCCGGTCTTTTCGACTCTTAGTTTGCTGAAATCGGGGAGTTTGCCCCAAGCCCCTTTGAAGTATCTGTAATCGAGGCCTGGGGTCAGTTTGCTCTCGGCAATCTTTTCTGGTTTAAGGCTGGGAGCGGGTCGCCAATCCCCGGGGGCCACCGTCTTCCAGTAGACTGTGTAGCGTTGGTGGTGCAGGTCGGCGAGGGGGATCAAGGTGACATCTTTCGGTGTGCCGGCGCCGACCGTCTTGAATCTAAGGGTCTTGCCGGGAACTCGCTTCACCCATGATGAGGGGTCCTTGTCCGCGTCGACAAGAAGCACTGGAACCGGGGGATCCATCGCGCCACTATGCGCGGCCTGGCTCGAGGAGACATCGTTCGGCATTCCTTTGGCGCCGAGTTCGCCCGCAAGCACGACCGGACCATACATGATGGAAATCAAGTCCTTTTTGTCCCGCGCCGGGCGGAGATGAAGACTCATCGGCAGGCGGACGGTGATTTTGTCGCCATCTTTCCACTGACGCGACAAGGTCAGGTAGCTCTTAGGGGGTGGTTTTACGTTCTTCTTCTTTCCATTGATGGTGACCTCGGCACCTTTGGTCGCCCAATAAGGGACGCGAACCTTCAGGTCGAGTGCCTGAGATTTCTTGGTGTTGACCGTGAGATTGATGGTCTCGTCTGCGGGAAACTTCGTCTCCATGCGAACGCGGACATCCTTCTCCCGCCAGTCGAGCAGAGAGGGTATGAAGAGGTTGACCCAGAGGGTGTCGTCATTGTGAGAGTAGATGGTGTCGGCATACTTCGAATGGTTCTCGATTCCTGAGCCAACACAGCACCACATGGCGTCAAAAGGGGTGCTGTAGATCTTGAAGTGACCCGGTTTGAGGCAGTAGAAGTAAGTCATGCCGCCGCTGTCGGGGTCTTGTGAGCCGAGGATCTGGTTGTAAAGCGCTCGCTCGTAGTAGTCCATCGTGGCGGCTGAAGGGTTCCAACTGAATACTGAGCGGGTCAGTTTCAACATGTTGTAGACCGAGCAGGTTTCGCTGCTGTTCCAGGCGAGGTGGGCCGACTCGTCGCCGGCTTCGTAAAAGTGCTCGCGAAGATCGACGCCGCCGGGAGCCATTGAGCGGGTGTTGACAACTCGGTCCCAGAGGAAATTGACAGCGGTTCCGTAACGCTGGTCGCCGGTTAGTTCGTAGAGGCGGGCGGCGCCGAGAATCTTGGGGAGTTGCGTGTTGACGTGATACCCGGCCAACTTGTCCTCTTTCTTCGCCAGGGGATCAAGAATCTCTTTGTGGTCGAAGCGTTGGGCGAGGGTGAGATGATCCTTGTTGCCGGTGATGGCGTAAAGGTGTGCGAGCGACTCGGACATGCCGCCGTGCTCAGCCCGGAGCATGTCCTGGAACTGCGCTTCGTTGAGGTTGTCGGTCCCCTTTTTGGCCCAGTCGGCGAGCTTGATCACCACCTCCAGGGCTTGCTTGTTGTCGGCCTGGATATAAGCGTCAATCAGGCCGGCGAAGGTTTTGTGGATAACATACCAAGGGACATAGCCGCCCCCGACGCCCCATTTGTGGGCCTTCAAGTCGCCGCTGAAGATCCTCTTCCAGACCTCGGTGCGGACGGGGCCGGTGTAGCCGTCGCCATGCTCCTTCTGGGCCTTGGCGATTTCGCTGACAATGTAATCGACTCGCTCCTTGAACCGCTTATTGCCAGAACTGGCGTACATGAAGGACAGGGCGCTCATGTAGTGGCCGGTGGTCTGTCCGACGATGTCCTTGAGTTCCCAGCCGCCATAGCGCTCGCCTTTGGTCGGCAGACCGGCTCGTTCGTGATACGGCCAGAGCATCCGGTTGGCGTCGAGATCAAGCAGGTACTTCTGGTTGATCTTCATCGCTCTCTCGAATTGGCTCGGGAGAAGCTTCACCTGGCCGAGATCGAAGAAATAAGCCTCCACCTGCGCCTTGGGGGCGACCTTCGTCTTACCATAATAGCCGTCGCTCTTGGACGAGGCCGCCGCCACGGGGAGGCTGATCATCAGGGCTGCTGCGAGAATTACAGTGATGCGTTTCATCATCTTCATTCCCTTTCAGGTTACTTGACAATGAATGCTTTATCGTCTTTGCCCGTCCTGTTCCACCGTCCCCGGCACTGGCGACCTCGCAGACAGCACAGCAGAGCCGGTTTCGGCGCAAATATGCTATGCGGGGCTCATCCGGGGCGCAAGTGCCTGCGCTGAGGGGTGTAGTGGCCCAGCCGACGGTGCACGTGTGAAACGACGCCCTCGCTCGCCTTCTTCCGTTTCCCCTTGGACATCCGTTCGTAGATGATCCGGCCTTCCCACTGCGCCACGGCCGCGATGATGTTGCGGTAGAGCTCGCCGGTCGGCGTCGAGGTGTCCACGCCCTCCCGGACGAAGATCACGTCGACGCCGGCCTTGCGCAGGGCCGTATCGATGTCGATCATGTCCCTGACAGAGCGGGCGGCGCGGTCGATGCTGGGGAAGATCACGACGTCGAATGCCCCCGCTTTCGCGTCGGCCAGGAGCCGCTGGAGGGCGGGCCTGTCCTTCTCGTAGCCCGAGACGCCCTCCTCGCGGTAGACCTCGCCTGGCTCCCAGTTCTTGAACTGGACGTACCTGGCGACGTCCGCCTCCTGTGCCCCGAGGCCCCAGCCGTTGCGAGCGTTCCGCTCCTGGCTGACCCGGACGTAGCCAGCCGCCCGGACCGCCCCGTCCGTTTCCTCTGACCGCGTGCTCCTCGCTCCGCTCATCTTCTTCCCTCCAGTGGCCGCGGTCCCTACGCGGCCGTCACGGACATGGGTGCATGGTGTTCGCAATACATCAACCGATATTTCCCATATGGAAGCCCACCGTGAGTCTCCTCACGTCCAGAATGCTAGCTCCACGCCAGTTTCGTGCAAGTTCCTTCTCTGCCAACCGTCTCGGCGTCGTCGAGCGGCCCGAA
>SDBV01005932.1_pt1 | contig 17078 bp, 25 predicted proteins | sample 2277081 | NCBI WGS metagenome assembly SDBV01 (sample SAMN10402039, study PRJNA504765) | marine sediment metagenome | isolation source: marine sediment core GS10_PC15, 223 cmbsf | place: Arctic Ocean: Southern Knipovich Ridge | collected 2010 | reverse complement strand
GGTGGTTATCAGTCGTATTGACTTTCACCCAAAAGAATAGTACACTAGTTACTGGTAAATTTATCTCAAGGAAAACGATGAATATCGTATATCTAACGCGGCGTAATCTTCAAACGTTATTGAATAAACTCGAACGTGAAGACTCACAGAAAGGGATCATTAAAAACGATACGGTGCACCCAAGGTATCCAACAACTAAACCAACAATAGTAATCGCTGTTGAGAATGAGGATTATTACACTGACCGAGAACCAGGGCAGGTACATGATGCCGATGAACCAGTTAGATAAGTACAAAGATCTTCTTGAGTGGCACAAAACTCGCGTTTTCGAAATCTATGAACAAGACGTAGCAGGTCAGCTACATATGGAAGCGGTTGACTGGGTTACAAAAACTCGCGCGTTTGATAAGAAGATGAAAAGAAATAAAAGAACTTAGTCAATATTTTCCCAAATATAACGTCCTACCTCGTCAATAATTTCACCGACAAGATCACCATCCGAAGTATCACTATCCTCTTCTCTAATTCGTTGACGAGCCCATTGAATTACTGGACGCATTACGTCATCAAACTCGTAATGTGGCCCCTCATATTGTGCTTCTTTTAGCTGACTGAGCTTCATACCGGTATTTAGTAGGTTGAACTTTTGGGTCAAACAATAGATAATCATTACTATGGGAAAATCTACACGAAAAAGACAGGTAGAAGAAGCTGTACGCGAACAAGAGTTCGTGGACTTTTTCGCGTCTAAAAAGAACAGCGGAAAAACATATCGCGGCGTGATCAAAGCAGAAAATATTATTCCCAAATATGTTCGTAGATTTCAAAAGCGTCAGCTTCGCGATCCTGTAAAGTGGGTATATAGAGGAAAATCTAAGAGAATTGAAAAGCAGCAGATTGCTTTAATTCGTTATCTTTATGCTAAGTATCCTGTTCCTGCTTGTTTGGAAAGTGTATTCATAAGTGAAAATAGTGATAAGTTTAACAACTACGCTCGTTGGTATCTTGCTCTCGCTCAAGGTGAATCATTATATAAAACATGCACTCGTGAAGTTTTGACGAAGAAAGAAACCCATTATATCACACAAGCACCAGACAGTCTTAACATTGAAGAAGCAGTGTGGTGGGCAAAAGGAATGGCTCTAACACAAAATACTGGAATCGCTTACCGTATTGCAAAGTCACCAATCGGACGAGCTAGTTGGGCAAGTGATTTCTGGGTCGATGTGCATCGTTTCTTTGCAAACAATCCAGTACCGCTAAAAGAAATGGAAGAGTTAATTGATTATATTAGGGCGGCTCGCGCAGAAAATCCAGCTTGGACGATCAAGAAGCGTTCACTAGAAGCTGTTCGCAGAAAGAGTGAACATTGGCATCGTGACATGATTAAACTTCGCAACATTGGAGGTGGTGCGTGGACTGGAATGGAACTTCCTTATTGGAAATACAAAACAGGAAAGGCTGATCCTAATCCTTCACGAAGCAACGAAGTTGAGTGGCATCTTTATGAAATTTGTTCTGGTAACGAGTTAGCAAAAGAAGGTAATAAAATGCGACACTGTGTTGCTGGATATAAATCAAGATGTGCAAATGGTTCTATTGCAATTTTTACTCTGCGTAGTAATACACCTTTACTTAATAACCGTAAACATTTGACGATTCAAGTCAGCCCACAAACGCGTGCAATCACACAAGCTCGTGGTTTGGCTAATCGGTTAATGCGCCCTCAAGAAAGAGTGATTATTGGGAAATGGGCAAGAGATAATGCTTTACGCGTTAGTGTTTAGCGATTAAGCGGCTCGTCGTCGCCGGGCTGAGGATCGTAACTTATGTCATCATCAGGTTGAGGGGTATCGTTAAACTGATCTTTATAATTTTCAACATAATCACTAAACCAAGAAGCATCGCCAAACTGTAAACGCCACATAGCAAGTTTACCAACATTAACAGAGTTGCTACTCTTAAATTCTAACGCCAAGTCTGTGCGCCCACCAGAAGTTGTTAGTTCATATGCACCAGCCCAAAGATTAGACGGGTTTCCTGACGTTGCAATTCCTTGATCGTAAAGTTGGTCTGAGACACCATTAATCCAATCTTTAAGATCACCACCTGCTCCCATAAGTATAATTCCTTCGGCATCATCCTTTTTAACCATACGACTAAGCTCACTGAAAGTGATTTTTTTTGCGCTCGGAAATGCGTAACTAGCTTCTGTAATCGGTATTAAATCTTTCCGCACATCATCGTGGAAGCGAGCAGCTTGTTTTCGTGTTATTATTCCTGATTCATCACACGTCTCACAAGGTTCATAATCTTTATTATAATCATCTGGACCATTTGAAGTAAAACGTGCTTGATACCCCTTACCACGACAATCAGGACATCGGAATTTATCATCATCACGATAATAACCTACCTCAAAAATATCTAGAATCTTCATAGTGCTTGAATCGCAGTATCTACTTTTCTTTTTTGGCGTGACATCCAATCTTCCAATGTAGATGTCTTCATCTTTTTACCATTTAAGTAGACATCATTTTGTCCAGCAGCCGGACACGGATCATATTTTCTCCATAAAAAGTTTCCACCCGCACCAATGATCATAAAATTAAATCGATTCCCGCTATTAACAAATGTTCCTGCATACATCATCTCAAAACCTTGCTTATCGTTTCTTGTTAGCACATCTTCTATTGCTAGTATTCGTCTCTTCCAGTCATTAGACCAATAAGGATAATGAGCGGGATGTCCGGCATATTGTTTGTCTAGTTTACAACCCTTGCGTCCAAAATACGGATTAGCTAACGATGGTTTTAGACCTGACATTCTTGGAATTTTTGAAGGAATAGTTGAAGGGGTATTTTCTGGATTTCGTAGTCGATAAGATGGCCAATCGCCTTCTGCTTGTTTTCGACCTTCTTTCTTCTTTAAAGTTTTTCTGCGTTTCCTTTCGGCACTAAATATCTGACCCAGTACTGAGAATTTATCGTATCGTTGGTCATATATCTTGAGTTCTTCTTCAAGCTGACCAACTATTCGTTCACCTTCTGATCCAGCACGAATCCAAGCTAATCCATATATTATGTAAGGATCTTCAACAAACCCTGTTTTGCCTTCTGTTTTTGTGAAATCATATTGATACGTCGCGCGTGCTTTTTTTATGTTATCTTGTATTTCATTCATTGACTTCCAGACACGATCTCGTCTAGGCTGCCAATAATCGTAATATTCATTGAATGCCTTGTCAGATAAAGTTTTCACGTTGCTCATTGTTAGATCTTTCAGCCGCATCTTAACGGGAGATTCTGCTTTAACCTTATCAAAGACACCTTCTTGTACGAATTTTGTTAGTTTCATTATTTTCCCACGTAAGACTTGTATTTATATGTAGGTATCATAAATATCAAAATGGATCAGATTCTTAAATACATCAACGAAATGGCCAAAAAGACAAAAGTGTGTGGTAATTGTGGTCAAGGAATGACTGGCAATCATTATTATCGAAATCAGCAAACGTTTTGTAAGAAGGCCGCATTGGAGCGTGCGAAAACGCAAGGATTAAATCCAACAAACAATGTTTCATTTCCAGCAACTGAAGAAGAAGTTACTTTAAATAAATCTCAGTCCCAAGCAATAGTTCCAAGCGAAACTTTAAAAAAGATGCGGAAAACAACCAAAGAACCAATGATAGCTCCAAATCAAACGGATGGTGTAATAGATTCAGTTGTTGGTCCTATCTCAAAAGAACAGCTTGAAGAGTGGTTGGATGATGTTGGATTTGATTTAGGCTCCCTCAAATACACTATTAAAAATGGTAAAATAAACATTCAGGGTAATTTTTATCTAGATGATGAGGAAATCACACATATTCCAGTTCCTTTTGGAACTGTTAGTGGTTCATTTCAAGCTAATATAGAAACACTCAAGTCGTTTGAAAATTTCCCAGAATTAATTCTGGGTAATTTATATGCGTATGATACGAATATTGAAAGCTTTGAAGGTCTTCACACTGAAGTTGCAGGCGGTGTCGATTTTACAATGAATGAAAAACTAACTGACTGGGTTGGAATATACAAACATCTTATAATAGTGGGCGACAAAATAAAATTTGATGTTGATTTCGTTAAACGAGGCGGGCTTGGGATTTTGCTTATTAAAGGTGTCCAAGAGGTCAGCAGTGGCAACAGTGAAGTTGACGCAATATTCAATAAGTATTTAAAGGGTGATAGAAACGTATTAGACTGTCAAGAAGAACTAATCGACGCAGGATTCGCACATCTCGCGCGAACTTAATTGGTTGACCGACAGTAATATTTGGGGTATGCTACAAGGTAGGAGAATTATCGATGGACATTTTGAAGGACATAAACGATCAATCTAACGAATTAGACTCTGAAGAGTCGATTCCTCTCAAAGAGCCGCTTTCCATAGAAGAGGAAGAGGTTATTGAGAGTGAGATTGGAAACGTGCTACGCTATTCTGGTTACAATCCAGAAAGTGATGAGTGGAAGTCTGCTATGTTCCGTTGGAAACGTCGCCGTACCACAAAACCAAGGATGTATAGAAAATTTGTGGATCTGGATTAAATGGCACGACAACAACCAACATATATTCAAAAACTAACAGTTAAATTCTTAAGAGCAGCCAGCCAACAATCAAGTGGCAATATGCGTAATCTTGGTGGTATATTGCTCGGAGGTGATCCAGGGATTGGAAAAACTACATTCATGGAACTGTTTAGTGATCTAACAGGAATTTATTTGATTACCATTGAGGTGCCTCATATTGTTGAGGAACACATAATCAATATTCCATTCCTTGTGTACAATCCACAAAGTGGAACAAAGCAAGCAGGAAGTTCCCAATTACAAGATAAAGATCCTACTAATAACGATGAGTATGATATGGTATTAGCGGACTCTAATCTATTCACACAAATTCAACGTGCGCAATCACTTCCTGATCAACAATATGTTGCTATGATGACCGATCCACACCCAAACACTAACCGTCAACGAATTGCACAACAACTCTATCAGGGACTTGGTGGAACAGAACAAAAGATTCCTCCAATGATACAGCAGCTTCGTCAAAACTTTAATTGTATTTTATTCTTTGATGAATATTTCCGTGAAGCGCCAGTACGCATTCGAAATATATTGCGTGATACGATTAATGGAAATATTGGCATGCATAAAATTCCAGCCAATACATTTATTGTATATGCTTCGAATATGAAAGATGAAGGTCTTGATACTATTCCACTTAACACACAGATGTCACAGCGAATTGAATTTAAAGCACCAACATCAAAAGAATGGTTTACTTGGTTAGAAACAAAGTTTAGAAACGATCCACATGTTCAAATGCAGCCCGAGATATTACAGGCATTTAAAAAGCTTATTGACGATACTACAATTAGTAAGAATGATGTTGCATCAGGTGTTCGAATTTCTCCTCGTCGATGGGAACAATTATTACTTTATGTTAATCAAAGTTTACCAGTTGAAGATCGCAAAGATGGTGTTGCTTTAATAACAAACGTAAGAAATAATTTCATTAACTATGAGACAAGTGAATATGCCAAGCTCTCAGAAAAAGTCGTAAAGGCAACCGTTAAACTTATTAAAGCCACATCAACCATTAGAGATATAAAACCAACTGAAAAAACATCTGGTAGTGATTGGACCGATGCTCTAAATCATCATATTAAGACACACATGAAATCAGGAAAGCATAGAAAATATATTCCTGTTATTTCTGGTGCTCCTGGTATTGGTAAGACATCAATGATTGATAAAATTGCTGAGAATAATAATCTTGTTGCTGTCGCCATTGATTCTTCTCGACTAAGCGCAGAAGATGTTATTGGCATGCCTATACCTGGACAGCGCCGAGAAAAAAAGATGGAAGTTAAGTTTACTGTTCCTCAATTATTTCATCAAATAGAACGTGAAATTGAGGATGCCGCAGAAGAACACTTTCAGGAATTCGTTGAAAAACACGGAGAAGAACAGGCACAAAAAGAGATTGCAAAATGGGAACAACAGGAATGGAAATATTTACTCTTCTTTGATGAGCTTAATCGAGTAGATACAAAAACATTTAATTCGCTTCGTCGTATCATATTAGAAAAGAACTTTGGACCATCTAGTGATGGCAAAGGGGGAATGCTTCATCTTCCTGATGGCTCTATAGTTGTTGGTGCCCTTAATCCAGACCCCGAAACAGGTGGAACAGAGAGCATGACTGGTCATTTTCGTGACGTTATTGATATTATTCAAGCTGAACTATCCTGGAGTAAGACACGACAGTTTCTATTAAATAAAAAGAATACTGGTATCTCTGACGCAGCTATTGATACAGCAATGTTTATAATTGATGAGTTTGTTAAGAAATTTAAAACTAAAGATGAAGATGTGGATAAAGAGCAAGCGCCTTATCACATTATGGCTGGCACAAATCCTATTTACGTTTCTCCTCGAGAGTATGACGCCCTATTCAGTAATATGGCACCAGCACTTGACGACGTTAAAAAAGAAATTCTTTCTGCGGGTGATGAGATGACCGAGCATGAAGGAGAAGAATTACTTGCTGATGAAGTGGGTGAATATATGGAAAGTGGTTTACTATTCCCTGTTGAAAAAGCAGAGAGTGCTGCCCCCGAAGAGTTTGTCAGCTTGGTTCGTCAATGGATTGAAACGAAACTATCTAAAAAGATTTATTCATCTCTAATAACCAAGCGGGTTAAGACAGAAGATACGTGGTCTGGTGTTCTAAGCAAATATATTTCGGGTGATCGTGATGTTAGTAAAATGCTAGCCGATTCAAATATCAATAATCGAATGAATGCAACTAATGCTGCACAATTTGTTGAAGAAGTGTCCGCAGGTATTAGTGCAGCACTAGATAATGATAAGAAATTCAAGGAATTAATTCTTAACACCGATCATCCAAAGATTACTTTTAAAGATGGTAAAATTACCAAAGATCCAAACGAAACAACGCATCGCCTCGGTAACATTATTATGGGATTATTGTTTACGCTCCACCAACATGAATTCCAATATGATAGAATCATGGCTATTGGTAAAGCATTAAGTAGAGGAGCTAAACAATCACTGAAGGCTGCAAAAGGTCTCTCGGAAGATGAACATCGTGATGTAGTAAATGCTATTGTTCATCTTCGTGCAGATGTTCACGATGCGCTTGTGGAGATCAAGGATGAGAGTTAAAGAAATTATTCTTGTAGAAGCTGGCTTCGATATTAAACGTAAAGGAGAAGGCCAAGTACAGTTTCCTGCATCGTCTATGAACGATGGCCTTGTTCGAAAAACAATCATGGCAATTGCTCGACATACAGGTAAACCATTACAGGAAGTTACAGCTAAAATTCAGGAAAAGATTGATGATCTTTCTGGTATAGCTGAAAAGAGTCCTATTTTATATGAGACAGTTAATAAGAATGCTGCTGAACAACAGGCATTCACACAATTCTGGAAAGAAGGTGTGCCAGTTAGAGATGCTCCCAAATTCAGTAATATAATTTTTAATAAACTCGTTCGCCGTCTCCGTGTTGAGTATGATGAATTTTTTCCTTTGAGAAGTTACATTGATAGACGTCATCTTATTAACCCAGTAATAAAAGTTCTTGAACCAGGAAGTGCCGAAGCAGAAAAATTACCTACAGCTGCGGCCACTCCATATGGTGTATTTCTTTTTAATGAACATTTCATGCAACAACTTATGAACTATTCTAAATTAAAAGATGTAAAACCAAAGGGAGCTAAGTACGAATCAAATGGCGGTGATTTTCCTGACGAGTATGCATATATCGAATTTCTCATTATGCATGAATTTATGCACTATTCAAATGATGACTTTTATTATCAAAAAATTATTCCTAAATCCAATCCAAAAATTATTAATTGGGTTGGTGATTTCAGAACAAATTACTTGCTCACAAAGAGTGGATTTGAAGCGCCTCCAATGGGATTATATAACGATAAGATTAACTACGATCGTCAACGTGAGTATGTAGAAATGTATCGTATTGTTGAAGAAGAATTTGAAAATCTTAAATCTGATGAACAAAAAGAACTGGAAAAACTACTTGATCAACTATCTGATGATCATGGACCTGGTAATGCTGAGGGTGAACAATCGGATGTGGATCCTGATGATGCTACACCAGGAGAACTTGATGATGCAGCTGAAGATAATGGAGACGCTGTTGAAGGTGGTGGCCAAGGTGAAGAAGGTGAGGATGGTGATCGAGGTGAAGGTGAAGGTGCTGGAGCTGGTGAAGCTGGTGCACCAGGCCAAGGTGAACGAAACCCAAGAGATTACTCTGTAGACTATGAAAATATCGAACCTCGGTTTAATTGGAAAACGCTTATGGGTAGGTTTATTAAATCTGGACTAGCAAAAACAGAACCAACATACTCACGACCTCATCGTCGTTCTATCACAACTATGGATGTTGCACGACAGGTCGGAGCTGGCGCAATTAAGCCAGCCAACCGCCCCGTTGATTATAGCGATGCAAAACTTATGTTTATAATTGATAACTCAGGATCGATGTCGGGTGTAATTAATCTAGTTATCGCTAACGCAATGAAATTACTTCGGCTACCAGCATTCAAAAAGGCAACAATTCTTGCTCTAAAATTTAGTAACAAAGCTGACCTCTATAAGGTTAGTGTTCCACGCAACATAGCTGGTAAGATTACCGATCCAAGTGACGCTCCTAAGGCTTGGGACAAAAAAGCAACAGATGTTCTTGGTTCACATATGGGCGGAGGAACAGATATTAGTTCTAGCATGGTAGTTACAGTTAATAAAGCGCTTGCTGATAACTATAACGTTGTGCTATTCACCGATGGCGATGTTATGTATGGTGGAAATTATGACAACGTATTAAAAATGATTAAATCAGCTCCACCTTTAATGTTCATTGTATTTGATCACAGAGATACATATATTGCTTTCCGACAAAAATCTGGTATTAATACTCCAAATATGACTTATTTTAGCTAAATTAAACATTTAATCATGAGGTTATAATAAGTTGACTTATAACCAAAAATCATATAAGATGGTATCTCTGCTAAAAAGTTGAGGATATTATGATACAGAACGTATTTATAGCTTTCCTGAGCGCATTCCTCCTCTTGGGATGTGCGTTAACCCCTGAACAGAGTAGAATACGCGAAGACAACGATGTTTTGCGTCAGAATAACTGGATTTTGTGTCAACAAATTTACAAAGCCGTCAACAGGCCGACTATACACGTAGGACACACCCATAATCAGACTATGACCCCACTTCTTCGGTCTGAGGCCGTCAGGTCCGATTTGTTCGCCAACAGGTGCAAAATGTTGCTCAAAGAGTACTGGGAAGCTCTAGATTAAGGCAGCAAATACGGTGGTGTCACGTTGGGACTACCTACTAATGCATTTGTTCCAAGAAACCGCCACTCTCCCTCACGAGGACTTCCAATAGGAAAAGAACCAGAATCAAAATACTGTGTTCTAAGCTGAGATGGTTGATTAAGATATGGTCGTCTCTTACGAATAACAAAACTGTACCGATCCGAGAAGAGAACATTTGTCCTATTTCGATTTAGCTCAAGAACCTCTCTTGTTGTGCTTACTCCCACTCGTGGTTTACCGAATCCATTAAACCCAAGCAATGGACTTGCTGGATTAAACAGAGTTCCAAACCGTTGAATTTCAACTTTCGCATTTGATCCAGCTGCAACAGTTGAAAACTGTAATCCTCCATTAGTAACGACAACATTAACATCTGAAAATGCTGCGCTTAACGATGCGGCTAATTGAGGAAACGTTGTTTGTCCATTGATTGTGGCGGTGGTTAATGTGGATGTGTTTGGACTACCTGGACCAGTTACTTTAACGGTTACTGAATATTTGCCACCGCTTGCTAATCCTGTTGGGTTAGGAGATCCAACAAATTGTTGCGTATCTATTTTAACAGTATGTCGACCTGCGGTGTCAGTGGCCGGAAATGAATATTGATTAAATAGTTTGATGAGCGCTCGTTGATCTGTATCAGCGACATCGTCCCAAACAATCAGTGTTATAGCGGTTGGTGATCCTGCTGTTTCAAGGATAAGAATATCATTAAGTTTATTCTCATGATAGACATCAATTTCGTTTCCGTATGAAGGTAAGGCTACATTTCCCATATAGCTATTTATACATTAATCTAATCCCTTAATTACTTTTTGAGGACGTGGCTTCGGACGTGGCTTCGGTAACGGTAACTGTGTCTTAGCGGGTTTGATTTCACGCTCAAATAACCCATGAAATTCTTCATCTGTATTATATCTACGCAATCCGCGCAGAATTAGAATTGTCAGCGTGACTGGCCAAAATAATAGCGTGCAAAGAACGATCATAAATCCAAGAGATATTATTCCAGCAACATTCTCCCCAGTTAATGCACGAGTATAGTCAAGACCGGCATCTTGATACACTCTCTTATCAGATGAGTACAATTTGGGAGTGCCTTCGGTAAAGCCTTCAAGCAACAAACGAAGATATTCGGTTCTCATGGCTGGACGTCCATTTACGTACGCTTCTGCCTTCAGATAAAAGGTGAGTCCTAGCGTATACACCCAGATAAGTAGGAATAGTAACCCAAATGCTGACCCTATGTACGTATAGAAATTCATAGGGGAATTGTACACAAACACCTCTTGGAAATCAAGTCGCAGATAAATACCTCAATGAAACTCGTAGAATTACAAGAAGCCAAGTATCATCGTGAAACATCAATGACAAAAATTCTCGCGTGGCTAAAACAACATCCAGACTCGGTGTATGATTCAGATAATGTTGTTACAAACACATATGATGAGCTTCATGATACGGTTTGGAATGTGGCACATGAACTTGATCTCGATCTTGAAGAGTATGATGATGAAGAGTTGGGCGAAGAGATAGGGAAGATACACGATTACTTTTATGATAAGTCACGTCTACAAGAAGCTAGTTATTCAACAAATTATTATGCTGTGGCGTGGACAAATGAATATGATAGTAAAGGGTTTGTTGGACCAACGCAATCTCGTATTGGTGAATATGAAGTTTTTAATGAGACTAATGAAATGTTTAAACCTGACAATGATGATTACGTAGATATTGATTTTGGATACATTATTGTTGCGTTGTCGCTCGAAGAAGCTAAAAAAGAAAATGTCATGTTTTCGGAGGGTGGAGAATTTCACGTTACTGATCAAACACGCACAAAGTTTGGAAAGTTAATAGGAACGTCTCCTGATATAAAATACTACCCATGAAACTTACACAACTAAAAGAAGCTAGCTACGATCAAGGACGTCTTCCTCCTCGTCTTAAAGAAAAGTTAATAAACGAAGTTCCTACTGTGTGTCGACATGGGATTCAACACCCAACAAAGCTAAAAACAATTCCGTATGATCAGTGGTTGTATAAAAATAAGAATGCGATTGAAGATTTATATGAACAGATAGAACAAGAACTCGAAATATTTGATAATAATGTTTCTGATATTGCTATGCATCTTGATGTACGTGATTATATATCCTATCCGGCATATAACGAATTTATACCACGGCGTGCAGATTATAGAACAGAACCATCTTCAAAAATGATGGAAAATAAATATATGATGCAGCTGATTGGTATCACTGATGTTATGTACGAATATTATTTGGATCAGTTAGGGCAAGAACAACTACAAGAAGCAAAATTAGCTTTGCGTAGAAAGCAACTCAGTGACTTCCATGTCGGTGATATAATACTCCTCGTTTATCGTCATCATGGTATAGAAAAGAGAATTGCAGAAATTCGCTCAGTCAACCACAAAGGCCATGGTGGACATCACGAAAATGGAATCACATTCAAAGATGCATACCATAAAGACTACTTATCATCCGGGCAAGGTTGGTTTGATCCAACAGAGCTCGGTGAACATGAATATGGGATGGTAGATGTTGAAATGTTCAAACGTTCAACTACGCCTGGATGGACAAGAGGCGCAATTCGAGAAGCCAGATATTATCAGCCATCATCTTCATATGCAGCTTTTGTACATGACGCATTACAGGAATTATCTCCTAACGATGATCCGAAGTGTCTCGATAAAGATAAAGAAGTTTTAATATCAAAGCTTGATGGAGCACTCAAGCAATTAGAAGACGCGTTTGGTCCCAGTAAGAAAACATATGACGACCAAAACAATTACGTGGACTACCAATGGAAGTTAGGTAATTATTACGTAGAGTTATTCTCATATGGTATAGCTAGCGAAGATGTTAGATATATGGGTCTTTGTGTGTCACCTGATGTTCAATTGTGGGACGACTTATGAAACTCCAAGACATACAAGAAGTAAAATCCGTAGAATCTGATATTGTTGAATGGGTGAGACGTCAAGTTAATGAACTTGAACTCGGTCAGGCTAAATATAAGCAAATTCCCAATCGTGCAGATGAAGCAATTAATATATTAACAAAGTTATTCCGCCAAGACCCAATTGCTGATAAAAATATTCACCCACACTGGAATGTATCTAAAGGTAGCAAAAACTGGCGAGTTGTTGTAAGAGTAAATGATTACTATGATCCGAATACCAGAACTGACCATCTAACTGTGCGACGTATGTATCCAGAAGATATAGAAGATATACAAGAAGCAAAATATCATCGGCGAGATTATACAAATCAAAAAGTATATTGGATGTACAAGAAGTACGAAAGGCGCCTAGAGGGTAAAGAAACTCAAACACGTCCCGCTATTCGTGCTGCATATGGTGGTGGATTTATTCAACCTAGTGATGAAGGATATGAATCGGTAGATGCTGCTCGTTTAGTCTTTGATTTCCCAGGCGCGTCCTCACGGGAACAAAACATGCAATATGTAAAAGATTTTGTTAGAGATAACAAACTCCCCTATACTAGTATTCGATTTAGCTTTTCTGGATACAATTCAGTCCTTGTGGATTTTGTAGAAGATCAACAATGAAGCTCACCGACCTACAAGAAGTTAGATACGCATCAAACGAAAAGCAATACAAGTGTAAAAATTGTGAAGCACAATTTACTGAGCGTCAAATGAAAACACGACAGGGTGTAAAGAATGTAAAGTATTGTCCAAATTGTGATGTGGGTCATCATATCTATGCAAGAACATTCACATCTCCAAAAACAGGAAATACACAAACAATTCAATCAGAACTACGAGAAGCTAGATATCACGTTGATCATCCACTTGTGGTTGAAATCAAACAAAAGATTGACAGTGGACGAGCCTTCGATTCCGTTGATATAGAAGGGGACATTAAACCACCGGCTGTGATTGATCTCCTTAATGGTGCGTTTGGTAATTCAGGCGTTGTGAGACCAGAGACAGAGTCATATTATGCCTCAGTATCATGGACCGTTGATCGAGATAATAATATATGTGTGCGCTATGTTTATGGTGACTCTGTTGCTGATACAGACCATACTAATTTCGTTAGCGTTATACCCTGTGATCGACTAACACCAGAGCAGCGTTAATGATCCATCGGGACTACATTAACGTATTCATAATTCTCAGATGTGAGATTGATTAGGAGCTTATCGCATTTTGGGCAATGCATGTGAGCGCGAGTACCAACATGTGTGATTTGAATCTCTCGCCGCATATGTCGCCATGCAATAATTGACAAACAATTCTTGCATTGATATTGCTTCTCAGTTGTTGCATAGCCAGCCATGATCTTCATTCCACTCTACATCAAAGTGATCATCATGAAACATTCCTAGGCATTTTGGGCAGGTCGTAGCCCAACCAATATTGTAGTCATTTGGTAGTGCTTCTCGAAAAGTAAATCGACACTCACATCTTGGACAAGTTAATATGTCTTCAGTTGTTGCGTATCTAGCCATTAATAAGTTCCATCTTTAGTACTGATAACATGACCCTCGCTAAGTGCATCTAGGACAAACCAACAACCACCAATGAAAGTAGCTTGGCCGTAAGTCTCGTTTAGCACATTGAAGTTGACACCTATAGCATTTGTGTAGATGTTCGATTGTCGCATATCTAGCCATTACAGCACTCTAAACTTATCCCACGTAAGGTTGACAAAGCTAAACGTTTCATCTGAAGGATATGTAATAGCGCAGTTACCATTCATTCGGCCTTCGTATTCAAAATTGTACTCTGCAAGACATGCTGGATTAGGACACGTATACGTGCGTTGAAGAAGTTGTTTCGGGTCATGAGTTTCTTCTATCAATTCCCTTTGCGAAATGTATGAGTGACAGCCCGGACACTTAATTACTTTTTCACCTGTTGCATATCTAGCCACTACAGATATGCTTTATAAATTCTTGTGGTAATGGAGTGTTATGTTTTCGCACATAATGTGCCAATCCTTGTGGCCATTGATAAGTTCCATCCGTTAAGCACCATGATCCATTTGGTCTGTGCTGACATATGCGGCATGTAGAAAATCCTTTCCACCTATCCAACACATCTCCATTCTCAAGATATTCAACTACGATTGGATCATAAGAATCAAACCCAACATCCGGCATAGGAAGATCTGGCTCATTATCTGAATACCAATATCCTATTTTAATTAGTTTATCTTTTGTAGCCATTAGAATAGCTCAGGATTTTCTTTGCGATCGATCCCAGTGAAATTTTGTATACGCTCATCTTCTTCACTAATGTAAGCTGGGCAGGTTTCTTTATGCCATGGTCCAGGTTTGTTGCCGCACCCATTACATGGGCATGCACCAATCACGATTTCGGTTGGATCATCCATTAAGACGACCATCACCTTTACACTCTTCACATTCCTGATACATCGCGTATAGTTGGTTTCCTGTACCACCACAATTATCACATCGCTTATTCTCTGGAATCTGTTCGCGTTTATACTCATCCTGTGCAATGCCGTGGTGTCCGCCATTCTCTAGTATAAGTTCTTTAAACCTTATTTTTGCTGGATCATCATAACTAGCCATAATACAAGTATAACTGATATATAGATAAATATCCACATGAAGCTCAAACATGAAGTGCAAGTTATGGCATTTCCATTTACTAAGAAAAGTCCAATATGAAACTAATACAATTACAAGAAGACGATCTATTAAAACGCAGGCAACAGAAACAAACTGCAAAGGACTCAAAATCAGTTGGCGACGCTGTGAATACGATTGAAGACATGAAGAATGATTTCAATATTATGATTAACTCAACAATTGATAATCTAGTAAATGCAGGGATGACAGAAGATAGAGCAACGATGGTTGTTATGACGCACCTTAGCGATCTTGTTATGGCGGATGATTTATCTTCATGAAACTCGAACAAATACAAGAAGCTAGGTACTCTGGTGAACACCCGCTCATCACACAGATAAAAGATGCTATTGCTAATGCAGAGAAAACTACTATCGAAGTAACGATACCTCTATTAGATACCAGAGATATAATATCTACAGAATATGGAACACCAAAAAAGTATCCAGCAATGCATAACTATGGGTCATTCGAACAGTACATATGGTTGTTAAGTGATTATTTGACAGTCACATTAACTAATCAACACGAATACGCTGTCATTCATATCTATAATTATGCGTTGAGAGATCACAACTTCTAATCAACTAGTTTCATTAGTCTGGGTCTGGGATTTCTAGGAGCTTGGCGAGCTCTGCAGCTACGTGATCAGATAGATCGGTATCACCATACATTGCACCCTGACGAGTCGCTTCATATACCATACTACCAATCTCTGAGATATCATCGTAATTTTTTACCTTGTTCGCTTTGATTAGCTCAATGATCTCCTCATAAGCCCAAATGAGAGAATCATCTGATTCTTCATCACTATCTTCAAGGTATTCTTTCTCTGTCTCAATCTCACCTTTCAGGAAGTCAACTGCTTTCCTTTTATCACCACCGCGATGGTATCTAGCTTCAAGTATATGTGTAAGTTTCATAGTCGTATTTATAAATATCCACATGAAGCTCAGAGATATACAAGAATCAAGATATCACGAACCATCAGATATTGTTCAGTGGATTAGAAATCAAATCCCACAACTTAAACCTAGTGATCACGGTGACACAGATGTAGCGTCGTTATCGATTCCGGGCCGTGCAGATGAGGCAATTGAAATATTAACGCGTTTGTTCAAGCAAAAACCAAAAACCGCCAAAGGTCTATATCCTCATTGGAGCGTAACACATGATGGACAAAGAGTCCGAGTTGTAGTGCGACCAGCCACAAAATCGGCTCATGATTCAACTCCTGATGAAATAGTTATTCAAGTATTCCAATGGTCCGGTAGAATTATATGAAGCTCAGAGATCTACAAGAAGCAAGATATCACGTTCATCCAGTTGTTACGTGGATTGAAAGTAAGATTAGATCTGAGATAACTAAAAGGGTATGTCTATCCCATGATGACATCGATCCATCAAAAGATGAGCATCAATTAATGCTTAGAGAAATAACAAAAGAATTTGGTAACCCTAAAGAAGACCATTACGGAAATGTGCCGGGACAACATATCATTTGGGAAGTCAGAGGAGATTATAAGATACGTTTGTTCTTGTGGGATTATGATAGTAAAACAAAAAAGCATATTGATGAGCCTAGAACTGGAGTTTGTGTACACCCTCCAGGAGATGATACATGAAACTCCAACAATTACAAGAAGCTAGATACTCAGGCCAACATCCTATCATTAAATGGATATACGATTTCATGGAAGCAGAGTATGATAGCCCTATAGCACACGGACACCACCAATTCAATTCAGTCGCCCAAGCATTGGATATGTGAGATGTAGTTATTGCAGAGTTTGGTCAACCGCAACACACGAACACTAAAAATACGCTGGTAAACCTAATGTTGTTCTGACATAGAAATGAACAGACCTACAACGTGGACAACACTTCCCACTCATACCATTCATTAGTATCCTAGTCTCAGTCTCTCGCTCTGCGAAATCCAGATCGCAATCCAAGCAACGACACATTTCCTCATTTGTTGCATATCTA
>SDBV01005931.1_pt1 | contig 17081 bp, 13 predicted proteins | sample 2277081 | NCBI WGS metagenome assembly SDBV01 (sample SAMN10402039, study PRJNA504765) | marine sediment metagenome | isolation source: marine sediment core GS10_PC15, 223 cmbsf | place: Arctic Ocean: Southern Knipovich Ridge | collected 2010 | reverse complement strand
TTCGGAGTTTATAATCTTAAATTAAAAATAAAGATTTTCTGTTATTTTTGTTGATATTTTAAATAGAAGAAAATTCAAAATTAAATCTTTTTAATTAGCCCCCTCTCCCTACGTTAAAAAAAATAGACAGTCTTACTTTTCCTACTGTTGGGGAAATTGTCAACTTATATCGTGAATATTCCGGTAATATAAAAGTTCACATAGCAGAATTGAAAGAAAATATAAGGGAGTATAAAAATATTATGAATCGTCTCAAGAAAGTTACTCCTATAGATGCAGGGAAATTCAAGCTGGAAGAAATAACTTCTCTTTATGTATTGGATATTCCGATAGGAATATCTTTAGAGGATATTTTTGATGCTATGGACGTTACCGAAAATATACCATTTATTTTGCTTTCTTATAAAGGTAAAAATTGGTACAAAATTTATCAACATATTACTCCTGCTGACGAATGGCTCAATTATACTCCGTTTGTTGATGGGCTCTATTTCAAGATTCTCAGTGTTCCCTATGAAAAACTTTCTTCTCGTGAACATCCAGATTTTTTTTACTCTAACGGAGTTTGGTTAGAGACAAATCATATTGAAATTACTTTTGATGTAAAAACTGGGGTTGGTGAGACAATTATCAGAGAAAAGTTTTTCTCATCTCTTAGCAACAGAATAAACTACAAAATACTTCAAGAAAAACAGTTAGGTATACGTGGAAAATTTTCTATTGAGAGCGAAATGGTTCCTCTTAATAAAGCTATATTTGCCGATATGATAAGCAACAACCCAATATTCAAATATTTCTTATTCTTAAACGAAAGAAATAAAACAGTAATTAATAAACCGCGGTTCTTTTTATATTACAAACCGAATCAAACTGGAATTATAGCTAAAGCTATAACTATAATTGTTACTACTCATGTTGATGAAGAAATTGGGCAATGGATTGATATTCGAATTTCCAGAGCGCAAAATTATCAACAGGCTAATGCATTCCGAATGATTTTTTCCAAGTTATTAGGACTATACCATGATGAATCTCAAAATATAATTAATATTTATCAAAATCTTCTTTCTGGTGCTAAAAATTTATTAGCTAAGTATATTAAAATTCTTAAAGCAAAGAAAAGACCAGATTTAAAAAGTGGAAAACGTCTGCGCGAACTTAAAGCAAAACGATCAGGAATTTTTCAGGCAAATTATTCAAGTACATGTCAGCCAAGATCTCATCAGCCTTACCTTATAAGTAAACAAGAAGCGAAAGAAATACAAAATAAATATGGTGAACACAAAGTTATGGAGTTTATCGATCCTATTACTACGAAAACAGATTATTATGCTTGCGAACCACGTGAAGTTTATGATGAAGATAGAAGATATATCTGGCCAGGCTTGCAAAGAAATACAAAAATGAAAAATAAGAACATTGTTCCTTTCGTTCCGTGCTGCTTTACAGATGATCAATATCTCAAGGAAAGTTCTTTGCTATTTAAACAGCTGAGAAAAACTAAAGCTGAAAAAGAAGTCGCTGTAGGTACAACAGGATATATCCTGGCTCCTAGTAAATTAGTTCCGAGTGGGAGATTTGGTGAATTACCGGTTAATCTCTCTTTCATTGTAAAAAATGCGGGTTATGAAGAGATTGAGATTGGAAAACAAAGTGTGATTCCTGTTTTTCGTTTTGGTGTTATATCAGCGCCGGATAGTTTTTTGCATTGTTTGGAAAAAGTTTTTAATCCAAGGTATTCGTCATTGAATGATGAAAAGAAAATTCAACAGGTAATAGATATAAGGAAATTTTTATCAGAAACTAATTTTGCTGTAGCTAAACAAGAACTTTATGATTATACTGATAAAAATATACAAAACATATTGCTTGAAAATAACACGTATATTGATCCTAGACTATTTATTCGGTTAGTTGAAGTATATTATAAATGCAATATTTTTATCTATCAAATCGATAATAATAATCCAGACGGAACCGTCGTCACTCCTCGTTTTTCACAAGCATATCTCCGTCAAAAAATAGACCAAACCAGACCAACAGTTTTCATAGTCAAAAATGCAACATTTGGAGATTATCCTTTTCAATGCGAACTCGTTGTGAAATACAATCCAAAGAAAAAGATAGCTAAGAGATTTTCGTACATGTTTGAGGATGATGCTTTTGTCGATGAAGTTATTCGTATATTTCAAGAAACTGACAGAGTTTCTATAATAACACCGGAGACTTCATTTTATTTTACACCTGTGACTTATGAAAAATAAGAAAATGATATTTTTTCTTGAAACGTTTCAAAAATACAAAGAGAAATTAGTTTAAGAGATCATAAATATTATTATGTATACTAGTGCATAATCTCTCTTTTTACATATGAAAGTTTTCATATGTATAAATTAAAGATATATGGAACAACAATTTCAACCTATAGCTCTTCGAAAAAGAGGTCCTCAAATCAGAAGAAAAGGTGTTCTACAGCAAAAATGGGGCCAACAATATAACCAATCAAAAGATGAATGTCGCTGGCCAACTACTAAATTTGGATTGCCAGTCAAGGATTGTAATTTTATTCTTGAAGCATATAAAGTTGTGACTTTGGCTGATGATTTTGATGTTGTACTCGTTAAAATACCTGCGGGAACTAAACTTTATCATGCTACTATGATTTATGAGAAAGGAAGACATTGGTTCGAAACAAAACCTCCTTTTAATTCTGAGAGAGGAATGGTATGGTTTACATCTACACCTGAACATACCGGACCACTTAATAAAACTCATATACTAGAATACACCGTTAGATCCGATCTTATTATGGTATTCGAACGAAATCTTGAGAAACACGATGGTGTTAGAGGTTATGAGTATACTAAAATTTTGAGAAATATCAAAACAAAACTAATGCCAAATTCTATATTTATAGATGGTTATTTGGGATGTAATGAATGTGAAATTGCTATTTTCATAAATCATGCCAAGAAAAATTAGATTTTCCTCCCAAACTTTTCCAAAAAATTGGATTAGCATATATTGATTAATATGGATGTAGTAAAAGTATGGGAAAATACCAGAATAAAGTGCCACGATCTTGTTTGTCTTGGAGAGACTATTGTTTGTCGTTTTGATCCTACATTTGATATTGATAGAATACATGATACAACAATCGTCAGTGTTGTAAATAAGGATACACTTGATGTTGCGTTGAAATATCCCAATTCTCTTTTGTTAAATATGGCAAATCCTCAAATACCGGGAGGCTATTTACAAACTGTTGGAGCACAAGAGGAAGACCTTTTTAGATGCACTGACCTTTGTAATTATCTAGATAAAAGTCATTATCCATTGCCAAATATGACAGCTCTTCTATCAACAAAAGTTCGTGTATTTTCGTTTGGTTTACGCCAAAGATATAAACTTTTATCTCAAGAAAAACAAGTAGATATTATTACATGTGCAGCAGTAAAAAATGAAATCTTAGGCAAAAAAATAACTCCTAAAAATGCTTTTATTATGAAAACAAAAATAGAACTTCTTTATCAAACAGCTATACTATATAAATATTCTACTCTTGTTTTGTCGGCATTTGGTTGTGGTGGATTTGGATGTCCGCCAGAACATGTGTCCCAACTTTTCAAGCATGTAACTGATAAATATCAGGGATGTATCAAAAATGTGATATTTGCTATTTTTGATGATAATCATCCTCATAGTAATTATGATGTGTTTCGGAAATGTTTTAGTTAGATGGTTACATTTTAAAAATGTGAAGATAGTAATTAGAAAAATGAAATGTTGTAGTGACATATTTTATGTCACTACAACATTTCATGGATTATACCATAAAGTTTGTGGATGAAAGAGGGGTTGTTTTAAATCAAGAAAACGCCCTCTCAAAACTCCGTATAAATAAAGATTGGTTTGTGTTGGCAGCAGTAGATAATGAATTTGCTGCACTTGTCAATTCTAAGAATTTAACGCGAGAAAATTTACTTGCGGTTGAGATGACAGATTTGGTACGTGGTGCTTATTACAATAGGTATTTAGCAGAACAGATCGAAATCCATCTAGGATTTCGTCCTCTCCCTTTGGTTACTTCTTTTTATAATGAGAGAGGGGAAAATATCATTTATCGCTTATATCCCCACCAAGTAAAAGCATTAACTTTTATGCGTGAGAGGGAGAATACTGACCTTCAGTCGGTATACAATATATGTGGAGGACTTATTAAGATGCAAATGGGATTGGGCAAGACGTTGATCGCCATAACCCATTCTCTTATCTCTCCTCGTCCGGTATGTACAGAGGAAGTGGGCGAAAAAGGATTTCCTACTCTTATAGTTGTGTCCAAAACTGTAATGATAGAATGGAAAATCCAAGGCTTTAAAAAGTTTTTTGGCGATAGAGTAAAAGTTCTTTATCTTCATGTTGATTATCTAGGGAATGATCTAGATAAAATAACGCGTAAACGGATAGTCAAATATGATTTCGTAGTGACTACGTATGATGCTTGCTCTAGTGTGTGTCGCAAGCGTGGTTACCATGAGGAAGTACTAGAGATGGGCGATGAGCATACCCTAATGAAGGGAAAGGTATTTTCTATTAATACCCGCCGTCGCCAACAGGCTGATCGGCCTTCTATAACTGGTCCTGCTGTTATTTATACAACCCCATGGGAAAGAGTTATCTGTGACGAATGTTTCACAGGTGATACAAGAATTATAACAGATCAAGGAAACATTAGAATAAAAATGCTTCACAAAATGAAAAAGAAACCGCGGGTTTTATCTTTCAACAAAAAAGATCAAGTGTTCGAATACAAAAATATAACCCATACTTGGGAAAAAGAACGTATACAAACGCTGTATCAGGTATCTTTTGGAAATAAAAAGTATAAATGTACCCCCGGTCATAAATGGCTTACCATAGATGGCTATAAAGAAACAAGAAATATGTCCAAGGGAGAAGTTATTATAGCTTCCGAAGATGCGTGGAATTCCAAAAGAAATTGTTACGGTTACATCATAGTTACAGATATCAAAAAGATAGAAAGCTCAAAATATAAATACACTTACGACATTGAAGTTGAAGATAACCATAACTTTGTTTTGGGAAGTATGAGTCAGAATAACATCACGCACGGACCCGTAGTATCTAATTCCCAGAGATTCGCGAATCCTAATACTCAGACATACCGCCATATGATGGCTATATATGGACGGTATAAATGGTGTCTCACTGGTACTCCTATTCGTAATTATGAAACTGATATTTGGGCGCAACTTCGCTTTTGTGGTTATACTGGTATTGAGCGTACTATTGAGTGGAAAAGAACGGGAGTTGAAAAGATGAAAACGCATAATCTTACTAAAGCTATTTTGTCTATGAATTACGATGATGCAGATATTAAACTCCCAGAAAAACACGAGCATATCGTCTATATAACTTTAAGTGGTAAAGAAAAGCAGTGTTATGAATATGTTCAAAAAACAGCTCAAGATGTTTATGACAAAATGATGCAAGGTCTCTGCGATTATGCTTGTGTACTGGCTATCTTTACTCGCTTGCGTCAATGTTCTATTGCTCCCTATCTTATTACTGCTGAAGCTAAACGCGAAAAAGGTACAGTTTCTGAGAGAGAGAAAAATAAGGAGGCTTTGAGTATACTCAAAGCCATTTATACGGGTACTTTGGGAGCATGGGTACATGACAAAAATGGCACTGCCGGTATCTATTCCAAAAAAATAACAGAAATCATTAATACCCTCCGAAAAATACCTAAAGATGAGAAAGTTTTACTTTTCTCCATGTTCACTTCAGTACTCGATCTTTTGGCTAATGCATACAAAAAACTTCTTCCGGATTCTAAATTCGTTCAGATCGACGGAGACACTAAAGGAAAAGAGCGCGAAAAATTACTGACAGAATTTCGCACTAATGCTAACATCCAAAGCTTATTTATAACTTATAAAGTAGGCGCGGAAGGTCTTAATCTGACAGAAGCTACTCATGTTATTTGTATAGAACCATGGTGGACAAATGCAGTTCATAATCAAGCAAAATCCAGATGTTGGCGCATCGGCCAGACAAAAGAAGTACAGATCTACAATATCTATGTGGAAAATTCAATCGAAGAAAGGGTTGTGGAAATCTGCAAAGAAAAAGATGAGATGGCAGAGGCAATGTTGGAAGGAACTGGTCAAAAAATCAAAGTTGGCCTTGACAAATATACTCTAGGTCGTATTCTTGGCGTTAATTAGAAAATGATGTTTTAATTTAAAGTTATATGAAAGATTCATTATGAATAAACTTTGTCTTATCAATGAGCAAATTATACACGAAAAGAAACTTGAGAACGAACTTGCGTTGTATAAAGAAAAATTTAACAAATTAAAGAATAAAATTGATGTTAACTTACCAGAATTCAATAAAAGTTTGGATAAAGAATATATTGACAGATTAAAGAATAATTTTGATGCTAAATTCAATCACCATTCTTCCAGGAATAATGGTCACATGATAGTTGAGCTTATAGTAATCACTTTTCACTTTTATTCTCGCAATTTAAAAAATGATGTTTTAATTTCGGTTAGAATAAAGATACTTGAAAGACTCATTATGGATAAACTTCCCTGTGAAACCTTTTTGGAAATTTTGGAGTTTTGCCCAATTTCATCTCATGTTGCATTAGCTTTGACATGTAAGAATTTTGCAAAATGGAGTAAAAAACTACCCCTTGCAAAACTCATACACGCGCAAATTACATACGAAAACGAACTTAAAACCAAGCGCGACGTAAGAATCGCCAAACTAGATACCGAAATTAAATTATGTGAAATAAAAATCTATACGTTAACGAATAAACGTATTGCCATTCTTCAAAAATCAATAAATGTGGTTGAACGAAACAGAACATCCTCGAAATTTTGTTTAAAGTATCCTGCTTTGAAAAACGATGCTCGCGATAGGTGGTCAAATGATATTTTATCATGTGGTAATGAGGATGTTATTGTGAAACAAACACAAGAATTTGACTTGATTGAAAAGATTTTAAAAGAATGGGGACACACTAGATATTTTCCAGATAAACACATTAAAATATGCGGAGGGTTTGCGTTTTTTTCAAAGTATAGTTACTGTGGGAATCGTAAGTTCATTCCATACATAGAGGGGAAAGAATGGTGCACAACATGTTTTAACATAGGACATGATTATAAGATTTGTGCCAAATCATTTTGTACACTGTGTAAGAAACATGGGCATACCAGTGTAATATGTCCTTTAACGGAAGGAAAAGAGTTTTGTAGATATTGTAAAGAATTGGGTCATCTTATCAATGTTTGTCCTCTAATAACATGTAAAAAATGTTATAAAAAAGGTCATTCTGAAAGAGTTTGTCAGAAATAAATTCTACTTTTTTATAGATGTCTATAAAAAATTCTATCTTTGATTATCAAAGATAGCATGACTCTATTTGAAGATATTGAAAGTCAATATATCGACGATAATGGCAAGACTCGAGTATTAAATTATCGATCTGGAGTAAGTTTAATGACTTCACCTCTTCCACCTCTTAATGTTCCTATCGATAAAACAATTCGAGAGATAAAACCCAAAACAGCTTTGAAATTCATCAAAGAGAAAGGTTTACAAATCACAATGCAGGATGGGGACAAAGAAACTAAAAGAATTCAAGGTTTATGGGTTGAGAGTATTAACTCTGAAATATATTATGGTTACGTTCCTGTCAAAATGTCTGATGCACTTTCAAATATAGAATATACGCCGCCTACTCTCAATGATCCATTAAGAACTGATGAAAATTCTGATCTTCAAAAAATGCAACACAATAGAAAAGTTGCTGACTATCTCAAACAATATACGCTGTTCGAATATTCTCGAAATCCCAAAGAGTTTAGTGAAGAAAATTTTATTGTTATACCGAATCACAAATACAATATTGAGACACTCTATAAAAAATTAATACCTGATAATGATGTAATGTATCGAGATGGAAAACTTATTGTTCTTTCTGAAGATATTGCAGATAGATTAACGGCATTTTTGCAAGTACAACTATTAAATGATACTCCTGGACTAAAAGGTTACAAAGATCGTACTGTGATCAAAGACTATTACAGAACTCTAAGTGATTTCAGAAAATCAGAGGGACAACTAGTATTTTTAACTCGATCAAGTCTTTTAAGGTGGAAATCTGAAAAAGCTCGAAATGCAGGACAAACACTTATAGTCTCTTATATCCGTCCTACTTTTGTCGAACCATATTTTTTCCGCAATACTAATGTTGCAAAAGGACGTCTTGCGTTAATTCAAAATGTTGAAACTGGGTCATTAGAAAAAGCATTAACAGTAGCGGAAAAATGGGCTAAAGATCGTGTAAATCCCGGCTTTAGAGTTGAGATCGGCCCAGCAGCAGAGCGTGTAACATATACAGTATATACTAAAGATGGAAAAGAAGAAACTGTTAAACCTTTAGGCAAAGAAGAACGCGTTAACGTAATAAAATATCCCAACAACGAATACGCTGCTTTATTATTTTTTGATTAAAAAGCAAAATAGAGCCGACACGTCCCTATCAATTAAAAATTAAAAAACAATCAGGGTAGGCAAAGAATGGGAGCCGATGCCCAGACGAATGAATTAACCAAAGAATTAAACGTTGATGTAAATTTTCATCTAAAAAAGTCAATCAACTCATGATAATAAGAAATAGAAAAGACGAAATAGAAATCTAATAGGACTGGTTACTAGGATTTAGAATTGGTAATCTGCGCATATCCTTCCACTAAAAAAACCTTTAGAATAGATTTATTACCAAACTTGGTAATAAATTTGAAACTTGATATTAATTTTTCGTGATATAGATTGTTCCCCGCGAACCGGTACCCATAGCACCTACAATTCCGGTATTGACTACCAAATCGGAATCGCTCTTCTCAAACTCATCTGATGATTCTTCACTTTCTGACTCATCATCAATAAAATTAAGCGTTGCCGGTTTCCAGCATTTTCCAATGTACTCTAAATTAACAGTAAGTTTATTTTTACGAACGAATTTATCTAATTTTTCAAAATCAGGAGGGTTGTTATAAGGAACAATGACATATGGTATTGAGCGTGGAACTGTAAACAATTCTCTGCATCTGCGATATTTTAACGGTTCAGCGTTTTCAACATGGTTACATACCTCTTCAAGTCTTCGATATTCTTGAATCATACATACTGCACCTTTAGCACCAATACCTATAGCTTTTTTTCTGTTTTTTCCATCAGGAGGGAATCCCTTGACACGATTGTTATAATCGCATGACAATAGTATACATAGATCACGAAATTCATCTATGTTCATCTCCATTTTTTTGAGAAGTAAAGGAAACTGAATTCCAAAAAGTTTTTCTTCTTTAAGTTTAAAATCTTTGAATGCTAACATTATAGGTGTTCCATAAGCAAGAACATCAGTATCTTCAGTAAGGACAGCATCAACTTGGCCTGTTATGGCAAGATATGCACATAAAGTTTCTGCTTCTCCGTCGGCTTGGAAGCAGGCAAGACCTAACATCTTAACGATATTTGTTGCCATTTCGCGGTGCAAATCAGTAATAGGAAGAGTCTGACGTTCCAGTTTTTCAATTGTAACATTCAGAGAATCTATAACATCATTGATATCATTATAGTTAGTCGTATCAATAGTTCCACGTTTAGTACATATAAGTTGCTTACATTCATTTTTTAATTGAAGATCAAGATCGTTGGAGGTATCCTGAAGATTGTCTCTAACTCTGATGCATTCTTTGAGTCTGGTTATCGAACGTTCATTTTCGGCCCGACGTCTTTCTTGTTCAATTTTCTTTTCGGGGGGAGAGTTAGGACCATCAAAAATGCAAACTGATTTAATACCATACCGTTTAAGAGTGCAAAGTAGTAATATGAAAATATTCATCCACTTGTCGGGTCCTGCAGAACGAATATACTTATAAAGAAACACAGATATATCAATTGCAAACCTCATACCTGTAAATTCAGAAAGGTGGTAAACCTGAAGTGCTTCAGGAGCCACATCATTAATAACTGAATAAAGATCCTTGATGCCCATGATGATTGTAAAGTTCATTAAATAAAGACCGAAGTAAATTCTTAACTTCGTTTTTATTGATGTACTTCCTTTTCTGAAGATGGGCGGAGTATATATAGAATATAATTTAGCTAATTCGCGAGCTACATATTCTGCAGAAAATATATCTCCGCGACGACATGCTTCGAGAAAAATCTGAAGTGGATCCTGGGATTTTAATTCGTCGTGAACGTTCCAAAATTTTAATTGTTTTAATGTTGTTCCACTTCCGACAGACAATTCTACCAATAAGTTTTTCTTTCACATCAAATAAAAAAATATGTAATAAAACTTTATCGCTTAAAAAATCCATTCAAAGGCTCTTAGTTAATATCGATTTTCTTGTATCTCGTTTAAAATTGAAGAATATACACATTTGTTTTCAATCTTTGATGAACCTCAAAAGCCGAAAACTCTAATTTTAACTTGATCCTGGTTGCGCCTTATATTAAGTTAGAGTTTTTTGAACTAATATTTTACTTCATTGTGAACACACAGTTATTGCAGATATACTTGTAGAAGATTCTTCTCGTTATTCATATTTTCCTATAAAATATCCTGGGCTTGAAAAATACTATCAGCTGCAGAAAAATGTTTTCTGGACCGCTCAAGAGATTGATTGTAGTGGTGATAGAACCGATTGGGATAATTTAGATACAGCAACGAGAGAATTTATTAAATTCATTTTATTTTTCTTTGCTCAAGCTGATGGGATAGTTAACGAAAATCTCATTCTTAATTTTAAACGCGAAACGTCGGATTATAAAGAAGCCCAATTTTTTTATGCTGCCCAAGAATTTATGGAAGTAACCCACAATGAAACATATTCAAATCTCATAGAAGCATTTATCCGTGATCCAGTCGAGAAAAAGAAGGCTTTTAATGCGATTCAGTATTACCCCAGTATCCGAAAAATCGCTGACTGGATGTTTGAATGGATGAAAAATGAACGCTCTTTGATTGAAAGAGTAATAGCTTTTGCATGCGTTGAAGGCATATTTTTTAGCGGAGCATTTGCTGCGATTTACTGGATTAAACGTAAAAATATCCTGAAAGGATTGTGTAAAGCCAACGAATTTATTGCTCGTGACGAGGCTCTTCATACTGAATTTGCGATAGCATTGTATCATACTCTTACGGATATTGATAAAAAGTATAAACCTCTTGATGAAAAGGTGGTTCACGAAATTATAGGATCAGCGATGGGTGTAGCAGAAGAATTTACTCGTGATGCTCTCCGGGTAGATCTCATCGGTATGAATGCTGATAATATGGTGAATTATGTCAAATGTACCGCTAATCGTCTTTCCGAATCTCTTGGCTACAAAAAATTATATGATGTCGAAAATCCGTTCGAATGGATGGCAATCATAGCTCTTCCCAATAAAAGCAACTTTTTCGAAACACGCGTTACTGAATATGCACACCAAGAAACCTCAGATTTTAAGTTTGACCTTGAAGCTGAATTTTAGATTGTGAAGATTTTATAAAAACTTTTGGTCAATGACCAAAAGTTTATTTGTATCTTTCAAGAACAACAGTTTCTTTTACTTACAAGATGCCACTGCTTTTGGTCAATTCGTGACTGCTGGTCGAGTTTCTTGATCCATTTCTTTGCTATTTTGTACCGATATTTAAGACTTGTAGTTGGTTCATCATATTCACCATCATAATCCACAATAATACCCTCGAAACAGCATACAGTACCAACACGAATATCTGGACAATCTCTATAAGCGAGAGTTGTCAATAGATCAGTATATTCGTCTACATTATCTATATATACTGTTTCAGGAGTATCTGCGTCGATGGTTTCAGGAGTATCACTATCTGTTTCAGGAGGATCTGTGTCGAAGATATCATCATACAATTCGATCTTCAAGTTTGCCGCTTTGGGACGAGGGGTATCGTGTCCCCCCACATCCTTAATTATATTCTCTACTGACTTGTCAGTAGGGTTGATGGCAAGTCCATCAACCCACATCTTTTTTGCTATCAAACGAAAAAAGTCGGCACGAGACATGCCGTGATTTTCACAACCAATAGTATATCCGATAACAGTTACAAGATGACCCATTAAGAATTTCTCAATTATTTTATTGATGGTCAAATTCAAATATCATTTTTCTATTCTCGAACACACGAAATATTACGCTCTATAGCCCATGTCAACACTTTAAAGAGAGGATCGAGTCCGATATATCCTTGACCTATCGACGCATGTCTATCTTTCATAGCTCCCTTTGGGTGTTTGGAATCGTTGTAGTGAACAAGTCCAATAGGTATATTTTCTTCCTCAAGAACAGAAATAAATTCCATAGGATCGTATCCAGCCGCGAACACATGACACGTATCAATGCAAATTTTTGTGCGCTTTTGTATTTTTGGTAAAAGAGATGAATAAAAAGACGCTAGTTCTGTCGGAGAACACAATATTTCTCCTCCTTGACCTGAAGAAGTTTCAATGAGAAGAGGACATTCTACAGATGCATATTTCGCAATACGATGTACGCTAGCGTACATACTCGCTACCGCATCAGTTTGTTTTAATCCTCCAAGCTTTCCACAATGAACAACGATCCCCTGCAGATTGCATTCATTTCCAAACTCAAGAAGTTCTGTTAATTTAATGCACGTCCATGGCTCTAAAGTATCTTCTTCTCTTTTGAAGTTACAATATGGTTTTGAAAGATTGAAAATGTATGGTGCATGAATAAAAACGTTACTTTTTGAATATTGAAGAGCATTTGTTAAGTTGGTTTTGAAAGATTTTGTGACGGTTACATTTCCAGATGCTCTTCCTGCAACAAAAAATTGAAGCGGAAGGTTTGTTGTAGTTAAAGCAACTAAATCTTTCTTTTCTACATGCCCACCTACATATTGCTGTTGCATCATTTGAAAAGTAATAAAACAATCTATATCTGAAAGATACAAAGAAGACTGTTGATATTTGTACTGAATGCATTTGTACAATTCATCATAAAAAGGTTCCCAATTCCATCCTTCAAGATTCGATGTTAATACTAATCTTTGTGCAGGAAGAATCAAGCCTATATAGCGGACGCTATTTCCCCCAATCTTCTGAGCTATGCAATAATAACTTAATACTTGTAGTATAGTTTCTGAACGCATGGCATTAAAGCGACCAGTAGTCTTGATGTCATAGACGCACTCTTCTGTTACAATATCTGGATGTCCGACGATTTCACCTGATTTCCATTCTGGTTCGAATATTGTATCTTTTGGCGTGAGATGCTTTCTAATAAGTTCTCCGACAGAGACGTAGTCGTCTTTCTTGAAGTATCTTTGATATTCAAGAGGAAGAGAGTCTTTTACTGTAGAAATAGCATTTTCTACAGTTAACTTTTCAAGAGTAATAATTTGTCGAATTATAACCTCCATGAATAACCCGAATTCTGAATATCCTATTTTTCCAGCAAGAAGCGGGAATATACCACCCCTCTGAATTTTGGTAAAAAGGGCTTGTTTAGGTAAAAGTCCATTTTTACGCAATTCAGAATAGTTGAGAAAAGGAATAAGAGTTCTGACACGATGATTATTCATATCACTATGTTTACTGAGTGATGAGTAAAATTATCATTTTTTCCTATCCTATGTTGATACATTTCAATTTATTCCAATCATAACTAGTCGTCTGTTTGACTTGTCAGTAGGTGTGTGTTGCAATTGGGCTACTTGTTGTGAATAAGACTGGCTGATTTATATGTATGCTCTCAACAAGAACATACCTTTTGTCTTTTTTATTATATTCAAATCTTAGATATCCTACGTAAGCGCCGAATATTCGTGCTTTTTTATCTAATTCTTTAAGTTTTTCTGTTGTTATCTCTCCAGATGGAGGGAACTTGTATCTGGCAGCTTTAAAAAATCTTTTGTCGATAACAGATGTAATTACATAACTTATAAGGTGATCTCTGTTGTCATCAAAAATCATAGGTTGTCCAGGTCTTATACTTTCTTCAGATTTGCGCATTCCCTTCCATTCTCTTTGGAAACCGGCGTCGCTACAAATCGCATTAATTCTTAAATTTGTAGCACATGCACTTTTCAGATTTTTGCTATCTAATTCAAGTAAAAGTTGCCAGATCGTTTCATCGGGAAGTAATTCAAAACCGACTGGAAGAACAGCATGTTCACGTTTCTTTTTCGGAAGTTTTTTAGACTTCTCGGGTAACGGTTTTGGTGATTTTCTTTTTTTTCCTTTCTTTTTGTATAATTCTGAAACTGTTCCAGCTTGTATTGCTTTTCCGACAGCTCCATTTTTATTTACGCATCGACCAGTTTTTTCATTGTAAATTTTACCAGATGGACATTTTTGAAACTTTCGGCTTGGTAGCATCTTATAACCTATTTATATTATTTTCCCTCCGATTTGCGAAACGCAAACTAACAGAGCGATCAATACAATAGCAAAAATTCCTAGCACGAACCACAACATCATATTGGGAGACGATTTGTTTGTGTAGCACGTATGCGCAGAAGGCACATTAACTTTCCCATCGTAAGCTTCTACACCGGCATCTTCTTTCCAATCATACGGTGGAACTGTCGCGGACGTCTTTTCTGAACGAAATTTTTTGCGTTTTTTCTCACGTTCTTCCTCCTCTCTAACTCGATCGACAATGGTAGTGTTTTCCTCTTCGATGCCTTGGAGGTTATCATATTTACTTGGAACTGTGTCAAGGTTAGGATTTAACCCACCCGTATCTCGTAAAGTAAGACTGGTCAGTCTCGGATCCTCTAAAACAGCTTCAGGTTCTACGGCAGGATGTCTGACTACCTTATCTTTTCCTCCAAGGTGACGAGCTAATGCTTCTTGTTCCATACTTGCAGCTTTAGCTAAAGCGGCGTCATGTGTTTTAGTTTCAAGTAATCCTTCCGGATCTTCATTAGGAATATTCTCGCCTGTGTAATGATAATTTTGAGTTAATAATCTTCCAGGATAGAGTAACTGCAAATGTTGTTTTCGAAAAGGATATTTGGTATATCGATATGCGGGGTTATCTTCCCGAAATACTTGGTATTGTGGATCATCCATATTGTAATTGTAGCAAGGAACTTTCGTTTTACTCTTTGTAAAAATGATATTTAACAACGATCTTGAAAAAAATAAATAAATATGGACATAGAATTTGTTGATAGCAATGGAAGTATACTCACAATCAAAGATTCTCTTGATAAAATGCGTAACAGCGTTTCATTCCATGATCCATTACTAAAAGAAAAATTGTGCAAAATTTACAAAAGAGATGGAGTTGTCGTAATCACGAATGTATTTAATGAAAAGGAATGCAACAGTCATATGGATGATATTATATCCTATTTTGAACAGCTCGGTTCAGGTATAAATCGCGCAAATATTAAAGAAACATGGACAGCATATAATTGTCCTCCACAAACTCGTTCCGGTTTATTTCAGTGTTTGGTATCTAATATGCCTGTTGTATGGACCATTCGATCTAATGCTAAAATACGCAAGATATTTGAAATTATATATTCAGATTTGAGGAATAAACCTATAACGGATTTTATTGTGTCAAATGACGGTATTAATATAAAACCGGGGTCTATAGGTCCTTATTATGAAAGCGATGAAAAAGATTGGCCTCATATGGATCAAACGGATCGTTCAGATAAATGGAAATGCGTACAAGGCCAAGCAGTATTAACCAATACAACGGCAGCATTTCGTGCTTCTCTTGGAAGTCATTGTATATTTGAAAAAGTTTTAGATCTATGCGACGTTGATGAAAAAGATAAAACAAATTGGTGCAAATTTAATCCACAACAAATATCTGCCGTTAAGAACCTCGTAGAGGATAGAGATGAAAATATAACATGGCAAAAACTGATTCATGCACCAAAAGGAAGTTTTATTTTGTGGTCGTCTAGTACTATTCATTCGGCAAAACTTCAAGATGGTCCGTGTGAACCGTCTGACGATGAATGGAAAGGATGGAGAGGAGTCGTTTATGTATGTTACCGTCCCAAAGAAGAATTTACAAAGCTTCAATTATCAAAACGTGCCAAAATAGTTGAAGAAAACAGAACAACAAATCATTGGGGAACAAAAATGTTTCCAAAAAAACCAGGGTATTGGAGAAGTCAAATAGAACATCATCCCGCTATTGAAGAGATGCTTAAGGAACCCAAAATAGTGTATAAAAATAATCCTCCGCAGCTTACTCAAGAACAAAAATTATTGATCTGTTAAATTTTACCCGTGTAATGCGAATAATAGTTTTTCTTTATATATGATAAAAAATGATATGTCGATATGTCCTTTTTTAGTAGTTATAAAATGAAACTGGAAGAAATTTTTAATTGGAGCGACGTTGAGACGAAGAAGCATTGGCGAAATTACTGGGACGACTCGATCCCAAAATTTTGCATGAAGTATTCCATAAACGATGGCCGTTTTTCAAAGTGGTTGCTCGGGACAAAGAACTCTCATCCCTCACTCCTTGCTGTTCGACATTTCCTTGTCAAAAAGTTGTGCGGTCTTCAACTTCCGACTAAAAGTTTAGATTATAAAGTATGGAATGAGACAACGTTGTTTTCGAAAATTATTTCTAAGGCAGAATGCCTCCAAACCATTATTTTTATTGATGGAGACAATGCAGCATCCACGTTGAATCCTCTACGGTGGCTTGTTGGAGACGAAAAAATGGATAAACTTCATGTCATATTTAGCGTTGCTCGTGGGACTAGACCTTCGAAAGTGTGCGGCCTAGACCAACGTTCTTGGTTTTCGCTTGTGGAGTCCAAAACTTGGGGCAAAAATGCTGTAGATATGACGATTGCATTTCAGGTCTCCACGCTTCATACTCTTCTTGCAAACAACCCGACCATTAGATTTTTGATCGTTTCAAATGATTTTTTCATCAATGAGCTAAAAGCCCATATCAAAGGCCGTGAAGTTTTAGTCGTTGATAAC
>SDBV01005930.1_pt1 | contig 17081 bp, 15 predicted proteins | sample 2277081 | NCBI WGS metagenome assembly SDBV01 (sample SAMN10402039, study PRJNA504765) | marine sediment metagenome | isolation source: marine sediment core GS10_PC15, 223 cmbsf | place: Arctic Ocean: Southern Knipovich Ridge | collected 2010 | reverse complement strand
GGCAGATTCTTGTTTTCACTGAAAATATATTCGTTGCCGGGCATGTACTTGGTAAAATATGCCAGTACGAATGCGAGTACCGGAGCTTCGAGAAGGTTAATAAGAATATACTGTCGGTTGGAAATTTTCGAAAGAAGATTTCGGATGAAGAATACCTTGAACTGAACAGTCATATCCGGTATGCGGAAAAGGCTGGAAGGAAGTATCTTTTTGGTTTCCTTCATTGTAACTTCCGGAGCAATGTTCTGCTGGTAATGTTCGTACCAGGTTTCCGGGGAAATTTTTCTTTCGAGGGAATACTTTCCCTCTTCATCCACAAGCTTTGCTTCCACAATTTCAAGAATCTGGTCAGGGTTCACATGACCGCATGAACCGCATTCGACCTCCGTTGCCTCGGCAAAGCTGCTAAGCTTTTTGAAATACAGGATTGCATCGATAGGATTCCCGGAATAAACGGGGAATCCACCTTTGTCAAGAACCCATAGTTTATCCAGCATTTTGAAGATATTGGAATTGGGCTGGTGGATATTGGCAATGACCAGTTTACCTTTTGCGGTTTGTTCCTTCAGAAGCCGGATCACATTTTCCGCGTCCATGGAAGACAGTCCGGAAGTAGGTTCATCAATAAACAATATGGAAGGCTCACGCATAAGTTCCAGTGCAATGTTCAGCCTTTTTCTTTGTCCCCCGCTTATAAGCTTATTCAAGGGTGTACCGACTTTAAGATCTTTAATCTCAAAAAGGTCAAGTTCATTCATTACCGTGCTGACAACTTCCTGCAGCTGAAATTCTGAATAGTAACCAAAACATAGCCTGGCATTGTAATAGAGATTCTGGTATACAGTCAGATCCTCGAAGAGAAGGTCATCTTGTGGTACAAAACCAATTATTCCTTTTAGCTTGAAGGTGTCACGGTGCAAATCATAATTATTGATACTGATCTTCCCGTTGGTCAATGGCAGCTGACCACTGAGAAGCATCAGCAGGGTTGATTTTCCCACACCACTTCCGCCCATGATACCGATCAGCTGTCCCGAATCCTCTGAAAAACTAAAGCGGCGGATTCCGTTATCACTATTCAGGAACCGGAATTCAATATCTTCTGCATTTACAGTTATCCGGATTCCTTCTGAAGACTGAAGGAACCTGCTGGCTACCTCGGTATAATAGATTGCTCCAAAACCACTGCCACGAATTATTGAACCACTACCGAAAAAATAAACCTTGCTGGTATCGAGAAGATTTCCATCAATGGTCAGGATATCCGGTCCGACATATTTCATGACCATCCCATTCAGGCTCTTGAAATGCAGTATGAATACCTCCCCCTGTAATCCTTTCTTCAGAAGAATATGATTCGGATATTCCTGCTCCGGACGGTTCTTATCGATCCAGTCTCCTTCCAGCTCTTCAATTGATATCGGGATTTCGGACTGTACGACCACAGTGTAATCTTCTCGTATCAGATGTTCTTTTCCTTCCTCAATAAACAAAAGAGCATTGTCCAGTTCATCGCCTTTAATGGAAAACGCTTCCCCGACTATCTTCACAAATTCCCTTTCAAGATCGGTTATCAGCTTGTCCTCATAGACAAATTCAATGAGACGGAACAGCACGATAATCCTCTCATTCCTGTTTAGTTCTTTGCGGATTTGTATGCAGATCCTTGAGATATTTTCAGCATCCAGAGAGGAGGTCTGAAATCCTGTATCCTCAACAGGTGAGGCGGCCTCCCTGCGATAAAAATCATGGTAGTCATGGAAGAGTCCGATATATTCTTCTATGACATCCTCCTTATTGAGATAACGAAGCAGGAAAGAAGTAACGATATTTTTCCCTGTTTCTGAGACATTCTCATCCTGAACCGTAGCAAATACAGCAAACAGGCGCATAAGAGCATTGAGAATAGATTCACTCATTTATCTGACGATTGTACAGTAAAAGTAATTAAATAATGAAAATAAGAAATCTCCGGTTGACAGGGTCAGCAGAGTTAATAATAATAATAATAAAGCCGCCCCGGTTATTTCGGGGCGGCTTTATTATTAAAAGTATTTTACCAATGTCAGGAAATTATCTGTGTCCTGAGATTTTCGGTTTGGAGAATAAGTGATTCAAGACTCTCGCCTGAAAGATTGTCTCCTGCATCCTGATAGATTTTCTGCAGGATTATGAGTCCACTGTATACATCTGCGCTCATTTCACTAGCGGAAACCGGTTCCATAACACTGAGAAGCTTTTCAAGAGAAAAACGTTGATCATTTATCACATCAACAATCTTTTGGTTATCCGCACTGATAATGCTGATCTGTGTTGAAATGTAAAATGCTTCTATCCAGCTCCCTGCCATAACAAGAATGGAAAGTTCATCCTGTTCATTATTGTTCAGGTATTCGTATGTTTTATAGAATGAATCTGAGATAAGTGTGATCAATGCATCCACATCATCTACATTGGATTCAACTTCATTTACAAGCGCTTCGTCAAACGACCCTATCTGAAGCTCATCGATCAGCTTTGCACTGGCACTCAGATATTGCATGGTTTCCTGGGTTTGTTTATAGGTGGCTGCATAACTTAAATCTGCTCCGTAAACACCGAGGTTCAGGGCTTTGCTTTTTAGGTTAATGTATTTGTCCACATTGTCAACATGGTTGCAAAGGTTAAGGATATAGCTTGCTCCGGCTTCGATAAGCATAGTGGTTACTTCAAATGATGTGGGTAAAGGATAATCCGATATCTCCTTAATAAGGGCATCTTTTCCTTCGATCATTTCCGTAGCGTCTGCTGCATTAGTTCCTGATTCTGAAGTCTTCTGGTTCTTGCATGCAGAAATGGAGAAAAGGATTGAGATTGCCAGGATAATCCCGAGTATTCCCCTGCTGCTGGTCATAGATGTTTTCATAGCGTTTTTTGTTATAGGTATATTATCTTATTTGGCTTAGTGGTCCAAAAATATAAAATATATTTGATCATCCGCAGTGAAAAGTTTTATTCATTATCCAATTTACTATTTTTGTCAGGTTGTAAACTAATCCAGAACATGCATGAAAGTTTCAAGAGAAGTATTCGGACAACTTCCGGATAACGGTGAAGCCTACCTTTTCACGGCAGTCAATCCCGCCGGACTGCAACTAAAAATTTCAAATTACGGAGGAATTATTCAGTCCATATTTGTTCCCGGAAAAAATGGTGAATTTGCTGATGTGGTGCTTGGTTTTGATAATCTTGCCGGCTACATCGGCAACCAGGCTTTCATAGGTACCCTGGTCGGGCGGTTTGCAAACAGGATCGCCGGAGGCAGATTTTCTCTTGATGGGAAAGAGTACAGACTGGCACAGAATCATGGGGAGAATCATCTTCACGGGGGACTAAAAGGTTACGATAAGGTACTCTGGGATGCGACTGAATTTGCCGACGATAAAGGTGCAGGAGTCACGCTTACATACCTCAGCCATGATATGGAGGAGGGCTATCCCGGTAATCTGAAACTCAGGGTTACTTTTACCCTTGATAAGGATAATCAGGTCTGCATTGACTATAAGGCAACCACCGATAAGGCAACTCCTTTGAATCTGACACACCATGCCTATTTTAACCTTGGAGGCGGATCCCTGCCAATATATGACCATGAGCTAATGATTGAATCGGATCAGTATGTGGAATGTGATAAAGATCTTATACCTACAGGTGAAATAGCATCAGTAGATGGGAGTCCCCTGGACTTCCGAATACAAAAATCCATCGGTTCTGCCATTGAGAAGCAGGAAGGTGGATTTGACCATTGTTATGTTTTGGGGGAAGACAATGAAGATCCCGGATTCACTGCCAGAGTATTACACCCTGAAAGCGGCAGGGTTATGGAAGTGCTTACAACTGAACCGGGAATGCAGTTTTACAGTTCCAATTTTCTGGAAGGTGTACAGGGGAAAGGTGGACAGACCTACAAGAAACACCAGGCCCTATGCCTGGAAACCCAGCACTTTCCTGATTCTCCAAATCAACCCGGATTTCCCGATACTATCCTCAGACCGGGAGAAACGTATACTCAAAAAACCATATATAAGTTCAGTGTTCTGTAAAACTACCAATAGCCATGATAGACCGGAGAAAATTTCTTCTATCCTCACTGGCAGCAAGCCTGGGTGTTACCCTGCCTTACAATGTTAAATCTTCCGTTGCACCGGGGAGCTTGTCTGCCGCCCCAGGCAGTCCGGTGATTATCTCTACCTGGGATCATGGCATCCCGGCCAATGAAGCGGCCTATCAGTCATTATTATCCGGAGGTTCCATCCTTGATGCTGTGGAAGCAGGAGTAAGGATTAGCGAGGCAGATCCGGATATAGGATCAGTCGGATACGGGGGATTGCCGGATGCAGATGGCAATGTTACACTGGATGCATGCATCATGGATCCCTCAGGTGATGCAGGTTCGGTAGCCTGTATTAAAGAAATTATGCATCCGATCTCAGTCGCGAGAAAAGTTATGGAGAAAACACCTCATGTTATGCTGGTTGGTGAGGGTGCTCAAAAATTTGCAGAAAAAGAGGGATTTCCCAGGGAGAACCTGCTTACCCCGAGAGCAAAAAAAGCATGGGAAAAAGAGAAAGCCCTGAAGAATAATTTATCCCCTGTAGGTCATGATACAATTGGCCTGGTTGGAATGGATAAATCCGGAGATATCGCAGGAGCCTGTACTACGAGTGGACTGGGATTCAAGATGCCGGGGAGGGTAGGGGACTCTCCCATAATCGGTGCAGGGCTTTATGTTGATAATGAGGTAGGAGGAGCGGCAGCTACCGGATGGGGCGAACTGGTTATGAAAACACTTGGCTCCTTTCTGGTTGTGGAACTTATGAGAAACGGAGCAGGTCCCGAAGAAGCATGCAGAGAAGCTCTGGAGCGCATCCGCAGAAAAGTACCTCTGGATTCAGAACATCAGGTAGGATATATAGCACTGAACAAATCCGGCAACACTGCGGGATATTGCCTGAGGGAAGGTTTCGAGTATGCCCTTCACAGCAATGGAAAAAACCACCTGATCAAAGCCCCATCCCTCCTTTAGTTTTATTAACTTTGACCCGAATTTAGAGTTAGATGAAGAGATATTTCCTGCCTGCAATAATTGCACTGCTGCCGATTTTATGCCTTGCAGAGACAACAGATCTTGACTGCTCCGGTCATAGGGCCTTTAATTTGAAAAGCGTTCCCACGCATGTTCAGGATTCTGCTCTTCTGAAATATGATGTAAGCCATTATGGTATTTCTCTGAATGTAACTGATTCGAATACTTACATAAGCGGATTTACCGATATACAGGCAACCGCACTTGAGCAGATACAGGAACTGGTATTTGAGCTTAAATCCGTTATGGAGGTGGATTCCGTTTTTTTTGGTGGACAGAAGCTCAGTTCATTCACACACGAACATGATCTTATTAAATTCTCACCGGCTTCACCTGTGCTTATGGATGATTTGTTTGTGGTAAGAGTTTATTACAATGGAAGCGGGGAAAAGGGAGGATTCTTTTCCGGGATTTCGAACAAGACAGATTCCCAATGGGGAACCCGGGTTACATACACTCTCTCAGAGCCATTTGCCGCCCGCGATTGGTTTGTATGCAAACAGGTGCTGAATGATAAAGCTGATTCTGCTGATGTCTGGCTTACTGTGGCTGAGGGACTAATGGCCGGATCGAATGGGAAACTGGTTGAGATTGACAGCCTGGATGAAAACGAACTGCGGTTCCACTGGAAGACCCTGTATCCTACGGCATATTATCTGCTTTCACTTTCTGTATCGAATTACCAGGATTACAGTATTTATACAAAACCTGCATCCATTAAGGATTCGATACTAATCCAGAATTATATCTACAATGTACCAGGATATCTTGAACAGAATAAGGATGATATCGATGAGACAGCTGATATGATTCATCTGTATTCGGATATCTTTTCGGATTATCCTTTCTGGAAGGAGAAATACGGTCACTGCCTTGCTCCTATGGGTGGAGGAATGGAACATCAGACTATGACTTCATTGTCAAGTTTCCGGTTTAACCTTGTGGCTCATGAGCTCACTCACCAATGGTATGGTGATAATGTTACATGTGCCAGCTGGCAGGATATATGGATCAACGAGGGATTTGCTTCTTATGGTGAATATCTTGCCCAGGAATATTTAAAATCCAGACAGGAGGCTGATATGTGGATGGCAAACGCTCATGAGTGGGCAATGTCAGAGCCGGAAGGAAGCGTATATATACCGGAGGAAGATGCAACAAATGAGTTCAGGATTTTTAGCATGGCCCTGTCCTATAAAAAAGGAGCCTCACTTCTTCATATGATCCGGTATGAGCTTAATGATGACAACCTTTTCTTTGATTTACTCAGAACTTTTACAGAGCAGTTTTCTGACAGTGTTGCCACCGGTGATGATTTTAGGAATGTGCTGAATGAGGTTTCAGGATCAGATTATGGATGGTTTTTTGACCAGTGGTATTATGGCCAGGGATTTCCTTCCTTCAATTATACCTGGTGGCAGACCAGCGACAGCCTGATTATTGATGTCAGCCAGACAGGCAGCTCAGTTGAGACGCCTTTCTTCAGGACAAGCATGGATTTCAGCATAGAATCTGAATCGGGATCTGACTCGGTTTTCAGAACCATTATAGACAAGCCTTCAATGAGGATTTCAATGCCTTTCAGGGAAGCGGTTGTATCGCTTGTTCCGGATCCTGAAAACTGGGTTCTTGACAGATCGCTGGTAGTCAGGAAAGTGATTACGAATGGTCATTTCAGTGTTAATCCGAATCCTTTCGGAGACGAACTTAATATTGTATTTCAATCAGGAGCGGGAGAGAGGGTAATAACTCTGAGTGATCTGAGTGGAAAGATTATAAACAAAATCCAGAGTTCTTCTCAAAAGGTAACCATGTATACCCAAAATCTTGTACAGGGACTTTATCTTCTGCAGGTTGAGGACGGAAAAGAGGCCTATACTGCTAAGATTGTAAAGCAATAGGCCCGGATTCAAGGACCCTGGTCTCAGAATACTTCCGGTACAAATGTCTGCTCGGTAATGGGGGGGCGGACATACCCTTCCATACTAATCGGAGGCAACTTGATCTTTTCGTGCTTGATTTCCTTATAGGGTATCATTTTCAGGAAGTGGTGAATGCAATTCAGGCGGGCCCTTCTCTTGTCATCAGCTTCCACAACCCACCAGGGAGATACTTTTGTATCGGTGTAGGCAAACATCTCATCCTTTGCTTTGGAATATTCTATCCATTTTGTGCGGGCCGTGACATCCATTTTACTGAATTTCCAGTTTTTTGTAGGATCATCTATACGTTCAAGGAAACGCTTTTCCTGCTCATCATCACTAACTGAGAACCAGTATTTTATAAGAATTGTTTCGGAATGAATAAGCATTTCTTCGAAACGGGGACAAGACCTCAGGAAGTCCCAATACTCATCATCCGTACAGAATCCCATTACACGTTCAACACCTGCCCGGTTGTACCAGCTGCGGTCAAACAATACAATCTCTCCCTTTGCAGGAAGATGAGGAACATAGCGCTGAAAATACCATTGGGTTTTTTCTCTCTCGGTAGGAACTCCGAGGGCAACAACCTTGCATACCCTTGGATTGAGCTTCTGGGTTATTCTCTTAATTACGCCACCTTTCCCGGCGGCATCCCTTCCTTCAAACACAACAACAATCCTCAGCCCTTTTTCCCTTACCCATTCGTGCATTTTGACGAGCTCTGTCTGCAGACGTTCAAGCTCTTCGAAGTAAAACTGCTTGTTAAGCCTTTTGTGCTCTTTTCCGGAACCGGAATGTTTATGATTTTTTTTATTCCCTTTATCGCTCATATTTACCTATTTTATAAGTAAATATATGGAATATGAAGTCCAAATGCAATTCAAAAATTATCCAAAAATACTTGGGATTTCTGATTTTTACTTCCGGTAAACTCATGGATTTTCCAACAAGCGTAAAAATTACACTTATATCTGAAGCTCATAAAATCCTTATATTTGGTTTTTGGAAAAAATGCTGGAACTGATAAAAAAATATAAGTCTGGATTTATATTGTACGACCTGGTTTTAATCGCGGGGATAATTCTGGTGCTTGCCATACCTAAACTTCAGCTTCATCTCCTGATGAACAATAACCATACAGATGTGCTGGATGTTTTTTTTAAGTCTGTAACCTGGCTTGGAGATGGTTGGTTTGCAGTAGTTTTTTCTCTTTGCTTTCTGTTTTTACGTTTCAGGTATTTTCTGATGCTTTTTCTCTCGTTCAGTATTTCCGGATTAATAGCACAGTTTCTGAAAAGGATCGTATTCTCCGGTGCATTAAGGCCGGCTGCTTTTCTTGATCAGATGCCCGGAATCGATACTGTCGCCGGTGTGGAACTCCACCATACCATGAGTTTTCCTTCCGGACACACCACAACAGCCTTTGCAGTTCTGCTACTTGCCGGATTGATATTCAGGAACAGGATGGTATTCCTGACAGGCATTATCCTGTCCTGGGCTGTTGCTGTATCAAGAGTTTACCTTTCCCAGCATTTTCTGGCTGATGTGCTGGCGGGGTCAGTTCTCGGAACTCTTTCAGCTTTGTTTTTTTATTGGTATTTTCAAGGTTTGAAACCGGAATGGCTTGATCGCTCAATATTGACGATCTTCAAAGACAGAAAGAAGTAAGATCATAAAGTGTTCAGGAACAATCCCATATTTACTGAGATTCTCATCGCCCTGATGGGGCTGCTGTTATTTATTCCATTTATCGGGGGACTTCATCTTTTTGACTGGGATGAGATAAATTTTGCTGAGTCTGCCAGGGAAATGATACTTACAGGAGATTATCTCACTGTTCAAATAGATTTTATTCCTTTCTGGCAGAAACCTCCTTTATTTATCTGGATGCAGGTTCTGTCGATGAAAATATTCGGTATTAATGAGTTTGCTGCCCGCCTGCCAAATGTGCTCTGTGGAATGCTCACTCTTGTTGTTTTATTCAGGGTTGGCCGTCGCCTGTACGATTCAGAATTCGGATGGTTCTGGGTTATTGCCTATATAGGATCATTCCTGCCGTTCCTGTATTTTAAATCCGGTATTATAGATCCCTGGTTTAACCTGTTCATTTTTACCGCCATGGTAAATATGATCTATTTCCTTGAAGCAGATCGGGGTAAGAAAAAATGGCAAAACCTGGTTCTGTCGGCGGTTCTTCTGGGACTGGCCAACCTGACCAAGGGACCGGTATCCATACTTCTTTTCGGACTGACTATTTTCATTTTTTGGTCTCTGAATAAATTCAGGCTGAAGATCTTTTGGACAGAGATACTTGCATTCTCAGGGATATTGATTGTTGTTGGAGGGGCATGGTATCTCATTCAAATTGCAGTCGGGAACTTCAGTGTCATACTCGATTTTATCAGGTACCAGATCCAATTGATGCAAACACAGGATTCTGGTCATGGCGGGTTTTTTCTTTATCATTTTGTTGTACTTCTTCTCGGGGTTTTTCCAGTTTCAATTTTTGCACTTAAAGGTTTTAGAAGGAGCTATTATGACTCAAATTTCCAAAAACGTTTCAAGTTCTGGATGATCGTTTTATTCTGGGTGGTCCTGATTACGTTTACCCTTGTGAAGACCAAAATAGTTCACTATTCATCGCTGTGTTATTTCCCCCTTAGTTTCCTGGGCGCCTATGTAATTTACAAGGTCATCCACAAAAGGATCAAGAACTATCGCTGGCTGAATATCATATATGCCTCAGTAGGCATTCTCATTGGAATAATTTTCACCCTTACACCGGTGCTTGCTTCAAGGATTGACTGGCTAATAGAGCTTGGTTTTTTTCAGGATCCTTTTGCACAGGCGAATATAATGTCGGATGTTTACTGGTCAGGTTTCGAGGGACTGATTGGCGTTTTGTTTATTCTGGGTATTGTAGCATCACTTATTCTGTTAAAGCAAGACAAGAAAATAGCATATGTTGTAATGTTTCTTAATGTTACCATTTTTCTCAACCTGGTGCTGTTTCTTACAGCCGGAAAAATTGAAGGCTATTCCCAGAAAGCCCTGATAGAATTCTGTGAAGAAAGACAGGGTGAAGACTGTTATGTCTCCACACTGGGCATGAAAAGCTATGCCCACCTTTTTTATGCTGCAAAGCCTGTTCCGGTCAATGTGAAGGCTCAGGATCAGGCCTGGCTCGCTCAGGGTGATATAGATAAAACAGCCTATTTCATTCTTAGAAGTAAGACGCTTGATTATTTCCAGGAGAATTACCCGGAACTTGAAGTGATATATGAGAAGAACGGGTTCACATTCTGTAAGAGAGACAAACCAGATAATGATTAGCCTGCGATGATTAAAGATAAAAAGATAAGCGTAGTACTGCCGGCCTACAATGCAGAGAAGACTCTGACTCAAACTTTCAGTGAGATTCCCTTGGATATTGTAGACAGTGTAATCCTGGTTGATGATCAGAGCAGTGACAAAACCCTTACTGTAGCCCGCGAACTTGGAATTGAACATATAATCGAACATGAAAATAATCTGGGATACGGAGGGAACCAAAAGTCATGTTATATAAAGGCATTAGAGATTGATTCAGATATTGTAGTGATGCTCCATCCTGATTACCAATACGATCCCCGACTCATTCATTCAATGTGCTACCTGATTGCCAACGATGTTTATGAGGTTGTTCTCGGATCGAGGATTCTGGGAAAGGGTGCTCTCAAAGGAGGAATGCCGTATTATAAATATATAGCTAACCGTTTCCTGACACTTTTTCAGAATCTTTTAATGAACCAGAAGTTGTCGGAATACCATACAGGGTACCGTGCTTTTTCATCTAATGTGCTGAAGAGTATAAATTTTCAGGCGAATTCGGATGATTTCGTTTTTGATAACCAGATGCTTGCCCAGATATTTTTTGGTGGATTTGAAATCGCAGAGATCACCTGTCCCACAAAATACTTTAAAGAAGCCTCATCTATCAATGTCCGCCGGAGCATGAAATACGGATTTGGAGTCCTCGGTGTGTCTTTGGGCTACTTCCTTGCAAAGACCGGGATACGTAAAAGCAGGTTGTACAAAGATGTCTCAGAATAGCGCTGAACCAGAATTTATTAATTTTACTAATAACCAATCATCAATAAACCATCAATATCTAAACCTCAATCATGCAAACAAATGATTTATTAAGAACTTTTTCAGGGGTATTACTTGTGTCTGTAGTACTCATGTCATCCTGCAAGTCGGGTCAAAAACCAGCTGCTGAAAGCCCGGATACTGCAACTCCCCTGAAAAAGGGAGTAATCCTGGTTGATTTTCGTGAGGAAAACAAGGTGGATGTATTTATAGACGGAGATATATTTACTTCTTACATTTATCCTTCTGATCTTGAAAAGCCGGTTCTTTTTCCCATTCGTACATCTGAAGGAACCGCTGTTACCCGTGGATACCCCCTGGAACCAAAGGCAGGAGAGAGGGTTGACCATCCTCACCATGTGGGGGTCTGGTTCAATTTCGGAGACGTCAATGGCTTTGATTTCTGGAATAATTCCAATGCAATTCCTGCAGAAAGGAAAGCCCATTATGGCAGGGTACTTCACAGGGGAGTAAAACGTGCCGAAAGCCGGGAATCTGTGGGTATTCTTGAGGTAGCGGCAGACTGGCAGGTGCCTGCAGAAGACGGGTCATGGCATACCCTGCTGCAGGAAAATACAATTCTGGAATTCAGCGGAGATGAGAATACCCGTACCATAGACAGGATTACACAGCTTACAGCCCAGGAAGATGAAGTCGTATTTACAGATAACAAGGAAGGAATGTTTGCTATCCGGGTTGCAAGGGAATTTGAACATCCCTCCGAAGAATCTCTGGTTTTTACAGATGCAAATGGCATTGCTGAGGAAGTTAAGAAGCTTGATAATGAAGGTGTAAACGGACACTACCTGAATTCTGACGGCTTTGAAGGAGAGGATGCATGGGGAAAGAAGGCACGTTGGATAAGCCTCTCATCGAACATAGCTGAGGAAGACATTAGTATTTGCATATTAGACCATCCTGATAATTCCGGCTATCCTTCACACTGGCATGCAAGGGGGTATGGGCTCTTCTCAGTTAATAATCTTGGTGCTAAAGCTTTCGATGAGACCGCAGAACCAATACAGGTTATACTTATGCCAGGAGAATCAATGATTTTCAAACATCGTCTCCATATAAGATCTGGGTCTCATATAAGTGCAGAACAAATGGAGGTGATTTTCGAAGAATTTTCACAGAAATAACCTAACCTTCCAGGCAATCCGGGAGGGCTTTACTATTACGAAACGGGAGGATTTCACCAATACGGAAGAGGATCTTGCTGAATTAAACGGGGATCCTCTTTCCTGTTTTATTACTTTCCTTTGCAGCTTCAATAACCCTGATGACAAGGTTGGCCTGCTCTGCTGTGACCAGGGGAGGGGTTCCTTCTCTCAAAGCCCTGGCAATGTCTTCATAGTAGGCTGTATACCGGCCCGGGATTGTCTCGTATTTTTCGTTGAAGGGATTTCCCCTTACTTCCGTATTCATTTGTCCCCACTCCGATTCCTTCTCTTTTCCCCAGTCCTCACCCCCTGGCAATTCACCTGCCTTAAGTGCATCCTCCTGTGGATCGATTCCGTGCTTAAGATAGGATCCATGGGTACCGTGGAGGTAAAACCTTGGACCCGCCTCCTTTACAAGGTAACTTGCTTTTAGTGTAACCTTAACCCCGGTGTATGCCATCAGTATTGTAAATGCGTCATCGACGGAAGAATCAGTACGCATGGACCTGATATCAGCAAATACATTATCCGGTTTGCCGAACAATACCATGGTCTGGTCGATAAGGTGGGATCCAAGGTTGTACAATATGCTGCCTGATCCCGGTGTTTCTTTCCATGAATTTTCCTGAATATGATTTCGGAAACGGTCAAAATGTGCTTCATATTCGACCAGCCTTCCCAGCCGTTCCTCTTCAATGATTTTTTGAATGGTCAGGAAATCCCCGTCCCACCTCCTGTTTTGAAATACACTCAGTAACAGGCCTTTCTTATTTGCCAGGTCAATTAGTTCCCGTCCCTTCCTGCTATCCTGTACAAAAGGCTTTTCCACAATAACAGATTTGCCGGCCAGTAGAGCTTCCAGTGTCATCTCGTAATGATAAGGATCAGGTGTGTTTACAATTATGAGATCAATATTATTATCTTCAGTTAATTCCTTGAATGTTCTTACAATCCGGGCATCCGGAAAGTGCTTTTCTGAAATATTCCGGCTTCGTTCCAGTATGGTTCTTATCTTAAATGAGGGATTCACTTTAATAAGTGGCCCGTGAAACACCTGACCTGACAGCCCAAAGGAAGCAAGTCCGACACCTGTTTTGTTCATAAAAATAGTATTAGGCCGGAAAAATACACATTGCCAACAAAAAATTATTAAAAATACTGAGTATTTTTGTGAATTGAATTCATGGATATGAAATCTTCGGAATCGGCATATTATTCAGGCGAACACGGTCTCTATCATAATCACTGCCAGTCAATGGGTACGAGACTGGATGTTATAATGCACGGATTGGAGGAGGAAAAGGCAGAACAGGCCTTTGAAATTATCTATGCCGGGATTTCAGATCTTGAAGATAAACTAAGCCATTTCGATCCGAACAGTCCCATAAGCATGATAAACAGGATTGCTGCCAAAAAACCTGTAACAGTGGGAGAGGAAATATACGCAGTACTCGAACTATGCATGGAGTATTACAATAAAACTTCAGGATTGTTTGACATAAGTATGGGAAAAGTAACATCTGAGAATAAGAGTGGGAGGATCGAATCGTCGATAATTTCTGAGCTGCTCCAACATACCGGTATGGACAAGTTGTCTCTTGACCCGGCAGAAAAATCTGTTAAATTTCTGAATGATCAGGTTGAAATCGACCTGGGAGGGTTTGGCAAAGGATTTGCACTTGATGGCATAAAAACTCAGCTGGCAAGCATGGAAATTACGGATGCTTTTATTAGTTTTGGCGATAGTTCGATTCTTGCCATTGGAAATCACCCTCACGGGAAGGGATGGAAATCAGGAATCAGCCACCTGTTAAAGCCTGGAGAAAGTATATTTGATTTTGATTTAGCTGATGAGTCACTTTCAACATCTGGAACGGGACCAAACAATACCAGGGGTGGTCAGAATGCACATGTACTGCATCCAAGGAAGGGATTAATTGATCCTGGTTTTCAGCATGTTAGTGCAGTATCAAAGCTGGCAATAGAGGCAGAAATTTTGTCTACGGCACTATTAGCAGCTTCGGAAGAAGAAAAAATTTCCCTGCTTGCAAAATTTCCTGACTGCAGGGCCGTTGAAATAAAGTATAATGAAACAGGCATGCCCCAAGTACAGAAATATAATATTGAGTAATTAATTATGATTGATAACCAGCTTAAAAGAAGAGAATTCATTAAAGGATTCAGTATGCTTGCAGGAGCAACGATGCTGAGCTCAAATTCATGGTTAAGTCCCCTGCTCGCACAGGAAGCAGGTTCACCCTCGGTTGTGAAACTGGGCTTGATCGGCGTAGGATCAAGGGGGAGGTATCTTACCTCACACCTTCTTGCCAATCCGGCTGTGGAAATTGTCGCATATTGCGACAATTATCCTGCAAACCTGGAACGTGCAGGAGAGATGGTCGGTAAAAATGCAAAAGCTTTTACCGATTACACGGAATTACTGGAAATGGACGAGATCCAGGCTGTGGTAATTGCTACACCCCTGAACGAACATGCCCATATAACCATCGCTGCCCTAAACAAGGGCAAGCATGTATTCTGTGAAAAGTCCATGGCAGAGACTCTACAGGACAGTCTTGATATGGTAAATGCCAGCAGGGACACCGGCCGTAATCTACAGATAGGGCACCAGCGTCTGTTCAGCATCCGGTTTCTCAAGGGCATTGAAATGATACAGGAAGGAAAGCTTGGACCGATTACTCAGATAAGAGCGTCATGGCATCGCAATAGCGACTGGCGTAGAAAAGTTCCATCACCGGATCTCGAGAGGAAGATCAACTGGAGGTTGTACCGGGAGTATAGCAGGGGACTAATGACTGAACTTGCATCTCACCATTTACAGGTGGGTAACTGGATACTCGGTGAGGTTCCACATGAAATTTCCGGATCCGGGACCATAAATTACTGGAAAGATGGTCGTGAGGTATTCGATAATGTTAACCTGATTTATAGATACCCTTCGGGGACCCATTTTATTTACGATTCGGTTACCAGTAATGAGAAATACGGATGTGAGCTGCAGGCAATGGGTCCACTGGGAACCCTGGAAATGGAAACTGCTAAATTCTACCTTGAAAATCCACCCCCTGCCCCGGGTATTCTACAGCTGATTAACCAGATCGAAAAAAACATTTTCGATGTTATTCCGATTGGCGGAGCTTCCTGGGTACCCGAGGATCCCAATGAGGATAAGGGAACATTTATCACGGATGCGCTGAACTCGGATGGTTCTGATATGCAGATGGAGGCTTTTGTTAATTCGGTAAGAGAAAACAGGAAAATACCCGGCAACCTGGAAGAAGGCTACAACGCGACGATTGCATCCCTGCTCGGTGACCAGGCCATGATGGAGCACAGGGTGGTGACCTGGCCAGATGAATTCAAATTAACAAAATAAACACTGAAGAATAATGAAGGATATCACAATCTCCGGTAAAAGGATAAAAACAGAACTCAGGTGGCTGATAATCAGCCTTGCAATCGCCTTCGTTTTTAATATTTATTCCATAATTAAGTATAAGACCTCCCTGGCCGAGCTTTTCACCAGCCTGCATATCGTTGTGATTGTTTCGCTGATAGTCTATGTGCTTCTGCTGTTTATCAGGGGACTCGCAAGTCTTCTTATTCGGTTTACCCCTGGGAAGAAGGACTCATAAAAATGATACAAAGGGTGTCATTTTGGCGATAACAGGTATCCATACCAGATATTCTTTTACTACTATTCTGGCAGCCCTCCTTATCACTGCCTGAGAATTCAGGACTTATCATGTTTGATGGTAAACTGTGGACTGTTAATGACAGTGGGGGTGAGCCGGTATTATTCGCCCTTGACCCGCAGACAGGCAAGGTACTCCAGGCCATCATGCTGGAGAACGGCAGGAACAGGGACTGGGAATCACTTGCTCAGGATGAGAAGTATGTATATATATGTGATGTCGGAAATAATCAGGGGCGCAGGGAGACATTGAAAATTTATAAACTTCCGAAAGATTCCATACCCTCCTCAGGAAATGCAGTGATCACTGCAGGTATAATTAAGTACAGTTATGCAAACCGTGAGAAAAATAATCCTTTAAAAAGAAGTGCATATGACTGTGAAGCCGTATTTGCCTTTGCAGACAGCCTGTACCTGTTTACAAAGGACTGGGAAACCCGGTCAACCACTCTCTATACCTGCAGCACAAATCCCGGTGAGTATGAACTCCATCCCCGGAAAACGTATCAGGCCGATGGACTCATTACCGGGGTGGATATGAGCCCTGACAGCAGTTTTATTATGTTCTGCGGCTATAAGGATTATGTGCCTTTTGTATGGATCCTTAATGATTTTAATCCGGTTGACTATTCCCATGGTAAGACTTTCCGTTTTGATTACCCGGCCCTGATCGATCTGCAGACCGAAGGCATTGTTATTTCTTCCCCCGAAAGGGTATATATATCCTGTGAAATGACCGAATTCCCGGCAGCCCTGTACAGGATTGATCCCGGTCCCTGGTTAAAATGAGCAGGGATTTTATACATTTGTTATACAGCCATACCTGAAATGGTATGGTTTCTGCAATATAGACGGCATGAGGTATGTTTTCATAGCGGTGCTCCTCCTTCTTGCTCTGGCAGTAAATGCCCAGGATGAGTATACAACCAAGAACAGAAAGGCCATTGGTAATTTTGAGAAAGCCAAGCAATACTATCTTATGATGGCCTATGACAATGCCTCGGCAGCCTTAATGGAAGCTG
>SDBV01005929.1_pt1 | contig 17084 bp, 16 predicted proteins | sample 2277081 | NCBI WGS metagenome assembly SDBV01 (sample SAMN10402039, study PRJNA504765) | marine sediment metagenome | isolation source: marine sediment core GS10_PC15, 223 cmbsf | place: Arctic Ocean: Southern Knipovich Ridge | collected 2010 | reverse complement strand
ATAAAAACCGCTGTCAGCGGGAAATACATTTTACCAAGTATTATACAAGTCGGCAGTCCACAGTCCACAACAACCAGCAGTATGCAATTTTTGCCGACTGCCGACTGCCAATTGCCAACTGCCTATTGCCCACTGCCAACTTGTATGTTAACAGTTAACATCAACAAAATTATCGTTAACATGTTATCAATAACGATTTTTCAAGTGCATAATTAAGGTACTTCAATAGTATTAAGAATTTCGCTGATGATTTCTTCTGTAGTTATATTTTCAGCTTCGGCTTCATAAGTTAATCCGATACGATGACGCATTACTTCGCGACAAACAGCTCTTACATCTTCGGGAATAACATATCCCCGTCGCCTGATAAACGCATAAGCTTTTGATGCCATTGATAAATAGATACTTGCGCGAGGCGAAGCCCCATAAGATATCATATCTTTAAATTTGCTCAAATTGTATTCTTCAGGATAACGTGTTGCAAAAACAATATCAAGTATGTATTTTTCAATTTTTTCATCCATATAAATATCTTTTACAATACCACGCGCCTTTATAATATCCTGAGACTTCAAAATTTTATTAGCACAAGGAAAAGTTTTTGCAATATTCTGACGTATAATAATTCTTTCTTCATCTTTATCAGGATAGTTAATGATAACTTTCAACATAAAACGGTCAACTTGTGCTTCGGGCAAAGGATATGTTCCTTCAAGCTCAATAGGATTTTGAGTTGCTAATACCAAAAATGGTTCAGAAAGCTTAAAAGTTTCATCACCAATAGTTATTTGTCGTTCCTGCATTGCTTCTAACAAGGCGCTCTGAACTTTTGCAGGTGCACGATTAATTTCATCGGCTAACACAAAATTAGTAAAAACAGGACCTTTTTTTACAACAAATTTTTCACCTTTTTGACTGTAAATCATTGTTCCAATCAAATCGGCAGGCAACAAATCGGGTGTAAACTGAATCCTTTGAAATTTAACATCAATAATATCTGCTAAAGTACTGACAGATAAAGTCTTTGCTAAACCCGGCACACCTTCCAGCAAAATGTGTCCATCAGAAAGCAAGCCAATCAACAAACTTTCAATCAAATGCTTTTGACCAACAATTACTTTGTTCATTTCAATTGTAACCATATCAACAAAAGCACTTTCCTTCTGTATTCGTTCATTAAGCTCCTTTATGTCAACTGTTTGGTCCATAGCTATTATTTTATTAGTATCGGAATTTCAACCCGATGGTTATTCAACCTACGGATTTCAATATTATTTCTCGCAAAGGCGCAAAGGGCGCAAAGTTTTATTTTAATTAATCATAGCGTTCTTTGCGTGCTTGGCGTCTTTGCGAGAGACATTTTTAATCAAATGAAAAAGTTATGTTCTTTCAAAATAATATGCAAATATAAAATGAAATAATTAATCTAAAGTATTTATACTCAATTTTTTTTTAATGTGACAAAAAAATTATTGTTATATTTGTAAAAAATATATTTTTAAAATGAAAAAATCAATTATTACATTAAGCGTTGTTTTATCTTTTATTTTAATAGGATGTCCTTACGAGTCAAAATATTCAATCGGCGATTTATCAAATTCATCTATTGATACAACAATTATTGGTAGATGGTATTCCTGTGATACAACAGATAACGAAACTTTTGAAATTGCAATTTTTAAATTTAATGAAAAGGAATATTACATTGAGACTGTTGATATTAGAAACGACTTGAATGGAATAAATATAAAAACAGAAAGATATAAAGGATTTTCTACAATAATTAATAATGTGTTTTTATTAAATATTCAACTTATCGAATTAGAATCGATTGAGAATGCAGACAAAATTACAGAAGTGTATTCATTTTTTAAATATGAAATAGTAAGTAATAATAAATTAAAATTAGATTATATCTCTGATGAATATATTAAAATTGACTTTAATTCTCAACAAGAGCTGGTAAAATATGTACAAGAAAATATAATGCAGGATGGCTTTTTTGAGAATTTTAGTGAATTTAAAAAAATTGAATAAAAACTTGACAAGATATGTTTCATTTTAAATTTATTACCTTTGTCTTAAAGATTTTACTAAATTTACAGGAAAATATTTATTATGAATAGCTTGACAATATATACAAAGATTAATTCTCTTCCAGATTCAATAAGGCTTGAGATTTTAGATTTTATAGATTATTTAATTGAAAAACATAAAACAAAAAATAATACAAAACATCCTAAGGCTGGTTGTATGAAAGGTGTATTTAAGATGAAAAATGATTTTGATAAACCATTAGAGGATTTTAAAGAATATATGGAATGAGATTATTGTTAGATACACATGCATTTATTTGGTTTGTTGATAATGACAAAAAATTACCAAATAATGCCAAAATACAGATTGAAAATCCAAATAACACGATTTTTATAAGTATCGCATCACTTTGGGAGATTGCGATTAAAATAAGTTTGGAAAAACTTGATGTTAGTGTATCAATTGAAGAAATGGTAAATTTAATCTATGAAAACGGTTTTGAGATTTTACCGATTTTGCCAGAAAATATAATTATGATAAGTAGTTTAGATTTTCATCATAGAGATCCTTTTGATAGGATAATTATAACTCAAGGATTACATGAACAGATTAAAATTGTAGGTAAAGACAGAGTTTTTGATAAATATGGAATTAAAAGAATTTGGAAATAAAAATAATAAAGGAATAATCTTCTTGTATTTAATCAAATTTGAGGTCGCAAAATGCGACCTCTTTTTTTTGCATTGAGCTGTCTTTTGAGATTCTTCACTCCGTTCAGAATGACAAAGAACGAAGGGTTCGGAATGACAAAAGGGGGTATAAAACTCTTCCAGGTCTGGCGACTCTGGAAGGTTTATGGGTTGGAATGGAATGATAACGAAGAAATATTTTCCTTTTTCTTTAGTTTTTATTTCTAAAATTTAGTTGTCGGACAAGACTAATCTTATAAACTTCTTATTTGTTTTAAATAACTATCACTTACATTATACCCCATTGACTGTGCTTTTAAAGCATATTCCATAGCTTTATCATGTTGTTTCATTTTAAAATATGACACGGAAATATTAAAATAAGTGTCTTTATTGTTTGGATTTAATCTGATATTATACAAAAAATCTTCTACTGCACCCTGATAGTTATCTGAACGAAATTTAGCAAGTCCCCTGTAAAAGTATGAAACTGCATCATCCGGCTTTTTATTGAGCAAATAATCATAATCAGATATAGATTTTTCAAAATCGCCATACTCTAAATACGCATAAGCCCGGTTTGTATATAATTTTAATGAGCTTTGGTTTAATTTTATTGCTTTATCATAATTGTTAAATGCTTTTTCGTATTCCTTCATCATTGAATAAGTAATTGCCATATTAAGATATGCATCAAATCTATTGCTGTCAAGTTCAATTGATTTTGAATAAGCATTTAATGATTTGTCGTATTCCTTTCTAAGTCCGTAAATATTTCCAAGATTGCTATAAACCGCAGCATCCTTTGATTTCATTGCAACAAGCACTTGGTAATCTTTAAGTGCTTTATCGGGTTGGTTCAATTCATTGCCATAGTAATTGCCCCTGTTCTTGTAAGCTATTTCAACCTGTGGATAATTTTTAATAACATCAGTCCATAATGTTTCACTGTTTTTCCAGACCTTTGTTCTTTGATAAGTAGAATAACAAAGGTAAAGTGAATACGCTGTCAGGACTATGGCAAATGGATATTTTAATTTACTTTTTTTATCTGATATGTAATTATAAGCATAAGCTATAATAAAAAATAATCCGATGTAAGGAATATAAGTATAGCGGTCAGCCATAATTGCCCGACCGGCGGAAATAAATTGCAATACTAAAGCTACTGTTATAAGATAGAATAAAAAACCAAATATTATCACTTTAGTATATTTTTTAGTTCTGTAAACCAGAAAGGCTATAATTAAAACAATAAATGGTGCAAGATAGAAGATTATGGGTATATATCCTTTTTCGTCCAGGAGAGGATAAGGATAGAATGTTGAAAGCTTTATCGGTGCAAACATTTTAAAAATATACATAATAAAGCCATAAGAAGCGAACATAGTTCTTTGAAGTATAGTAAATGTTTTAAACTCAGCAATAGAGTCTGATGATATTACTTTTACAGCTATTATACCTAAAATAAATGATATAAGAAAGAAAGGGATTTTTTCAAGTATTACCTTTTTTGTAAAGCGGCGGTTAAGATAATAATCAATCAAAATTAATACTACAGGTAAAGAAACAGCAGTTGCTTTTGATAACATTGAAAAAACAAATAATAACAAAGCATATAATAAAAACTTTATTTTTTGTGAACTAATATATTTAACATAAGCTATTAAAGAGGCGATATAAAAAAAAGTAAACAGCACATCCTTTCGTTCTGTAATCCAGCTTACCGATTCAACATGCATAGTATGTATGCCAAATAATAATGAAACAATGAAAGCAATTGTTATATTTCTGCCACATATAAGATAAATTAAAATAAAAACTAATACAGTGTTTAATAAATGAAAGATAACATTAGTAATATGAAAAGTTTTAGGATTTAATTCAGATATTTTATAATCAACAGAATATGATAATAATACAAAAGGATGATAAAAGTTTAAAATAGGTTCGGTAAACATCCGCTTAATATTTTCGGCAGATAATTCAGTAATAATTTCGTTTTCACGAACATAAGAAGGGTCGTCCCAGTTTGTAAAATCATTGTTAATAGATGGATAAAAGCTAATAAAGGTAATTGTAATAATTACTAATAAAGCTTTTGCTATATTATAATTTTGCTTTGCAACAGGTGGTTTTTGATTTTTAGTTTTTAAAGCGGTCCCGACAAACCGGGATTCTTTTTTTGATTTTCTTTTAGGCATTGCTCAATTAAAATTTTAGAACAAAAATATCAAATTTAGACACGAAATTACACGAATTCACACTAATTTTTACTTTAACCTTATTTAATTGTATATTTGTAAAAATGTAAAAGTTTAGTTAATAATTTATTCGTGTTAATTCGTGTAATTAGTGGTTTTAATATTTACCAGAATTTAATTTTCCTGGCAGCATAAAAGCACATTTTCAATAACAAAAATCCGTGTTTAAATCGTGAAATATTTGTTGTTCCATAAATTCTTTCGTGGTAACGTATTGGTAAGTCAATAATTTTAAGATTGAGCTTATAAGCACCAAATAGCAGGTCAAAATCACCAAAAGGGTCAAAATCGCCAAAAAACGAACGATTTTTAGTTAATCTTATATAATCGTCTCTGAATATTACTTTGGTTCCGCATAAAGTATCCTTTATCGGTTGCTCTAAAAGCCAGGAAAATATAATACTAAAAAATTTATTTCCAAGTGTATTAAAAAAACGCATTGCTTTTTTTTCCATAGGATAAACCAAGCGTGAGCCATTGACAAACTCTCCTTTACCTGAGGCTATGGCATTGTAAAATTTAGGTAGCACTTCAGGCGGCACTGTTAAATCGGCATCAAGTATCATCAGAATATCACCTGTAGCAATTGAAAATCCTTTTCTGACAGCATCGCCTTTATCTTTCCCTTCCTGTTGTGCTATCTTTATATCATAAGTTCCTTTGTATTTTAGCTGAACTTCATTTATTTTATCCCAGGTATCATCAGTAGAGTTTCCTTCAATAAAAATAATTTCAATATGTTTACCAAATTCAGAAAGTCGTTTAACTGCATTTTCTATGTTTCCACTTTCATTTCTGGCAGGTATAACAATACTTACTGAATACTTTTTATTGATATTTTCTTTAACAGGGGCAGGTCTTGCAAAAACAAACTGGTTTAAAGCCAAATAGTTAAAAAACGGCAGTTTTGCAATGTATTTATTAAAAATAAAAGAAATAACAGGTATATTATAGGGAATCAGCATTCTTCTGTTTTGCCGATAAACTTCAAAATCAGCTAAATATAAAAGATTAATAATATCATTATGTGAAAGCCAGTTTAGAGGAGGTATTTTCTTTTTTAGCCCAATAAATTCAGAAAATTTAATAAAAGGTTGCCACAGATAGTTATAATAAGTTACGATAATTTTTGTTTTATGATGAGAAACTTTTTTTAGTTCCTTGAAAACATTCTCTACATCATCCAGAAAACCAATAAGATTGGAAAGAATAATTACATCGAACTTTTCGTTTAAATTTATCTGTTCGGCTTCCATTATCTTAAAATCAATGTGAGGAAACTGTTTACTTGCAAGTTGTATCATTTTCTCACTAAAATCAATTCCAAGCTTTCTTTTTCCTTTCACAAGTGCAATTAACTCACCAGTGCCACAGCCTATTTCTAATACAGAATGCTCATTATGCAGAAAATAATTACAATACTTTGTAATATCGTTCCAATAATATGCTCTTGTCTTTCGGTATTTAATCCTATTATCTGCAATAGCACTAAAATAGTCTTTAAAAGTCTGTTTTTTACTCATATTAATTATTAACTATTTCTCACCATAAATTATTACCGATCCAGCTATTTCTTTAATTAAAGGTATTTTTTCAAGCATCTTTCCAAAAGTTTCAATAAAATTAATAATGAATATAGGTGTAGCAGGATGTAAAAAGTCATAAGGAAAAACCTTTATATTTTTAAAGCCGATTTCTTTTAATATTCTAATCATTCTACATCGATAAATGGCTGTTTCGTCGGGAGAATCACCCACCCATCTTTTAATGAACGGAATATTTTTCTGAATAAATATTTGAGGATTTAGCATATTAGGCTCTGCAAAAACCATATTACTATCAGGCTTTAAAACCCGGTATATTTCTTTTAGTGAAAGTTTCATATCAAGATGATGCAAAACAGAACTTCCAAAAACGCCATCAAATGATTCACTATCAAAGCTCAAATTCATTGCATCACCAGGTTTAAAAGAAATATCAGGTAGCTTCTCTGCTGCTTTATCTAAAATATCCTGAGAAATATCAATAGCTGTAATATTTGCTTTAGTTGCATTATACACTTTTTCAGTAAAAATACCTGTTCCACAACCAATTTCCAGTATCTTATGCTCATTATTATATTTGCCTAATTTAATAAAATAATCAGCACGTCTGTTTGCTCTTAATTTACCTACAGGAGTTGTCCAGCCCCATATTTTTTCAGCATTGAAGCTGATTTTTTTTCCGTGCTTTATTTCATGTTGAACTCTTTCAAGTTTTTCTACCATACAGTAAAATTAATTATTTATAGCTATATTATAATAAATATATGAATTATTTATTTTCTTTGTAAAACAAAAATAAATAAATTAAATTGAAATTCCGATATTTTATACAGCTATCATATAAGGGAACTAACTACCATGGTTGGCAAAGTCAAGCTCGCCAAGCTGGGACTATAACAGTTCAAAGTGTATTAAACAATGCTTTTTCAACGCTTTTGAAAGAAGAGATAGAGATAGTTGGTGCCGGAAGAACTGATACTGGTGTTCATGCAAAATATTTTGTTGCACATTTTGATTCTGCTCACTCTGATTTAGATAATGATAAGTTTGTTTTTCGTATGAACAAATTTCTTCCAAACGATATATCTATTCAAAAAATTAATAGAGTAATAGATTCTGCACATAGCAGGTTTTCGGCTTTATCGCGAACTTATGAATTTCATATTAGCAGAAAAAAAAATCCGTTCTGCCAGGAATATTCATATTACTTGTCAGAAAATCTTGATGTTGATAAAATGAATGAAGCTACACAAATATTATTTGATTATTCTGATTTTTCAAGTTTTAGTAAAGGAAAGACTGATACAAAAACGAATAATTGCAAAATATATCAGGCAGAATGGCGAGAAAAAGATGACCTGTCTGCCGACAGGCAAGATATGTTAATTTTTATTATAAAAGCCGACAGATTTTTACGTAATATGGTAAGGGCTATTGTCGGGACATTGTTAGATGTGGGAAAAGGAAAAATTACTGTTTCTGAGTTCAGAAAAGTAATAGAAAGTAAAAACCGCACAAGTGCCGGATTTTCAGTTCCAGCTAAGGGACTTTTTCTGACAAATATTGAATATCCGGATGATTTGTTTTAGTTTTTGGTATAGACACGAATTTCACGAATAAAAAAAATACCTAAACAGTTTTCTTTTTAAAATCTAAAAACGTAAATCTAAAATAAAAATATTTCCCAAGATTTTTCTGCCTGAAGCTTCAGCATTGATAATCCATTAATTGTTTCTGCATTATTTTGTTTTCCAAACTTTAAAAAAAGTGTTTCTTCAGGATTGTAAACAAGGTCGTATAAAATATGAAACTTTGTTAAAGACTCATAAGATATATCCGGATATGTTTTAATATCCGGGAACATCCCCAACGGCGTGGTATTAATTATTATTTGATTATCTTTTATTATCGCAGAATTTATATCAGGATAAGAAATTTCATTGTTTTTTTCAGGATTTCTTGATACAAAAATGAAATGAATATTTAATTGTTTTAAAGCATAGGCAACAGCTTTTGAAGCGCCACCGGTTCCAAAAATTAAAGCTCGTTTATGTATTGGTTTAAGCAATGGCTTTAGGGAGTGATAAAAACCATAAACATCAGTGTTATATCCGGTGAGTGAATATTTTCTTAAATGTTTATCCGTCTTACCGCTTAGAGCGGTCTGACGGGTTTGTCTGATTTTAACAGTATTAACAGCACCAATTTCTTTAGCAATATTATCAATATTATCAAGGTATTTAATTATTTGTTCTTTATATGGAATGGTTACATTAATCCCTGAAAGCCCGGGAAATTGTTTGAGAAGCTCAGGAAACTCTTCAATATTTTTTAAAGGAAAAAGCTGATAATATGCATCAATATTTTCTTTTAAAAATCTTTCGTTAAAATATTTTTGAGAGAAAGAATGAGAAAGTGGGTATCCGATTAAGCCAAAGAGTTTCATATAATTGATTGATTAGTTGATTGGTTGTATCCTCTCTAAAAGTAATGGTATTAATTGCTAAAACCGTTAAAACGGTTATTAACAGCAATTGATACTCCTTTAGTCCCCTTGACCCCAGTACGGTCATTCTTCCTTACGGGGCAGGTAAATCAAGGGGTTAATAAGAAGTATCATTAACACCTCGTTTCAACGAGGTGTTAAAAAACAAACGTAGAGATTATTAACCGTTTTAACGGTTTATATTTTGTAAAATTTACCATAAATTATTGAGAACATACGATTTGTTTACCCAATTTCCCAATTCCCAAATATACCAATTTCCCAATCCACTAAAAAAAAAAATAAAAAAAATTGTAAAATCATATAAATTAATTAAATTTGCCAATTATTAACTTTAATAAAATTATTAAATATGAATAAATTAGCATTAATACTAATCATTGTAGCATTATTTTCTATAAGTTTTTCTTCATGTGAGAAATGTACAGAATGCGATGTTACAGCTCAAGATGGCACTATATTAACTTCTTCTGATTTAAAATTAAGAGATGAATATTGCGGGAATAAATTTGACAGACAAGCTTTTGAAGATGATGTAATGTTTGCTGCAAAACAAATGGAATGTATAATATGTGAAATTTACGCTACTGATACCAGTGGACAAGATACTACTTTTTATGCTCCTATGAAAAAACACATCAGATTTACTCTAAAGACTTATGGCGGTATGTCAAAAGAATCTGATAACGAAATTCAAGACTTTGTACAAGAAGCGAATTTAGCTGCAAGTGCACTAAATAGAATAGCTATTTGTAATGATGAACAAGTTATAAATGATTGGGCTGCCCGTATTGCAGATCCTGAAAGAAGCGATGAATCTGGTTCAAGTAAAGCAACGGTTACTTGTAGTACTGCTAAGTAGAGTCCGTTCATAAAGTTAAGTTCATACTATAAAGCTCCAAGTCCCAAATTCCAAGCTCCAAGTTCCAAGAGGGAAGAGCCAATTTGTTTTGTATCGGTTGAATTTAGCATTTTCATACTATAAAGCTCCAAATTCCAAATTCCAAGACCCAAATTCAAAACACTCTTGGAGCTTGAGACTTGGAATGTGGGGCTTGAAATTTTATAAAATTAAATATATTCCTGACATTATGAACAGACACTAAATAAGAATCATAACTGCGATAAGCAATTCATAATATTGTTTTCTATACGTTTTATTACATCAGAAACCTCAGTTTTCACAAAAGTTTCACCTGTAATATTTTCAAAAAGTTCAATATATCTCTCTGAAACCTGTGTGATAAAATTCTGTGTCATAACAGGCATTTGCTGTCCTTGTTTACCTTGAAATCCTTTTTCAATCAGCCATTGACGGACAAACTCTTTTGAAAGCTGTTTTTGAGGTTCTTGTTTCCTCTGGCGTATCTCATAGCCATCTAAATAAATATAACGCGAAGAATCGGGTGTATGAATTTCATCTATCAGGTATATTTTCCCGTCTTTCTTACCAAACTCATACTTAGTATCAACTAAGAGTAATCCTTTTTCCCTGGCAATTTCTGTTCCCCGCCGGAACAATTGTTTTGTATATTTTTCTAAAAGTTCATAATCTTCTTTTGAAACCAGGGCTTGTTTAATGATTTGTTCTTTTGAAATATCTTCATCATGCCCTTCCAATTCTTTGGTTGTTGGTGTAACGATTGGTTCAGAATATTTATCGTATTCTTTCATTCCTTCGGGTAATTGAACACCGCACAGCTCACGTTTTCCTGCTTTATATTCTCTCCATGCATGCCCGGCTAAATATCCTCTTATAACCATTTCAACTTTAAAAGGTTCAACTAAATGCCCTATTGTAACCATAGGGTCAGGAGTAATTATTTTCCAGTTTGGAACAATATCAGATGTAGCATCCAGAAACTTTGCAGCAATTTGATTAAGCACCTGTCCTTTATATGGTATTCCTTCGGGTAATACCACATCAAAAGCAGAAATTCTGTCGGTTGCCACCATTACCAGATATTTGTTATCAATATTATAAACATCACGAACTTTTCCGTGGTAAACACTTTTTTGATTGGGAAAATCAAATTCTGTTTTGATAATAGATTTTTTCATACTCAAATAATTTATTTCTCGCAAAGACGCAAAGAACGCAAAGATAAAAACAATGAAAACATAATGTATTAATACACTAACTTTATGCAATTTAGTACTAGTCTCGTGTCAATTTAATTATGAAACATCCTATTGTTTTATGGCTATATGGTTTTATGGTTATATGGTTAATTTTTTATTGGTTAAATTTATCTGTTGGTTAATTTCTTTTGGCAGTTTTTGGAGTTCTCCAAGAATATGATGATATTGTTCATCATTTAGCTGTAAATATTTATTTTGCATAATTTTAACATTTTAAACCATAAAACCATCTAACCATAAAACCATTTAACCATTATCATATCTGGAAACCATTCCATACAATTAATTAAATTAACAAGATACTAGTTATTCATTTATTTACTTGATTGTTTTCATTCTTTTCATAAGCTTCAACAATGTATTTTACCAGTTTATGGCGAATAATATCTTTTTCATCAAAATGAATAATTGCTATTCCCCGAATGTTTTTTAAAATTTGTCTTGCCTGTAACAGACCTGAGTTATGCTTATCTGGCAAGTCTATTTGAGTAACGTCGCCTGTAACAATAAATTTTACATTGTTTCCCATACGTGTTAGAAACATTTTTAACTGATTAAGAGAAGCATTTTGGGCTTCATCTAAAATTACAACAGCATTATTTAATGTTCTGCCGCGCATAAAAGCCAGTGGAGCTATTTGAATGGTTCCATTTTCAAGGAGTACGGATAATTTTTTTGAAGGAATCATATCGTTCAGCGCGTCATATAAAGGTTGTAGATAAGGGTCAAGCTTTTCTTTTAAATCACCGGGCAAAAATCCTAAATGTTCGCCAGCTTCAACTGCCGGACGGCTAAGAATAATTCGCTTTACTTCTTTATTTCGTAAAGCTCTAACAGCTAAAGCCATTGCAACATAAGTCTTTCCCGAGCCGGCAGGTCCGATAGCAAAAATTAAATCATTAGTATTATACTTTTCAACCATCACACGTTGATTAACTGTTCTGGCTTTTATCGGCTTACCATTTTCTCCGAATACTAAAACTGCTTCTGAAGCCTTGTTTGTCTGTAAAATTTCATCACCATTTTCAAGCATTAATCTCTCAATATCATTAGAAGTTAAACTATTATATTTATTGTAATGCTTTATTAATAAATTTATTTTTTCCTCAAACCTTTGGATTTCTTTAATTTCGCCTATTGCTTTTATTTCCTGTCCTCGTGCAATTATCTTAATCTTAGGAAAATATTTTTTTATCTTTTCAAGATTTGAATTATTAACTCCATAAATAATAACCGGGTCAATTGCTTCTAAATATATAATTTTTTTATGCATAAATTTTAGACAGGAATTTCACAAATATAGACAGGAATTTCACAAATTATCACGAAAAATTAAAATAAAAAAATAAAATTAAACAATTTTATTAAATTTTATGATAAATTTGAAATAATTTAAATAAATATTTTCGTATGAAAAATAAATTAGCTGCATTTGAACGTCTGCTCAATATAATGGATGAGCTGCGAGAAAACTGCCCGTGGGATAAAAAACAAACTTTTGAAAGCTTACGAACTCTTACAATAGAGGAAACTTATGAATTAGCTGAGGCAATAATCAATAAAAATGTTCAGGAAATAAAAAATGAGTTAGGCGATTTAATGCTTCATATTGTTTTTTATTCAAAAATAGCTTCAGAAACAAATAATTTTGATATTAAGGATGTGCTTAATGCAATTTGTGAAAAGTTAATTTTTCGCCATCCTCATATTTATGGCGATATAAAAGTTAAAGATGAAGATGAGGTGAAGGAAAACTGGGAGCAGCTAAAATTAGATGAAGGAAATAAATCGGTTTTAGATGGTGTTCCAAAATCTTTGCCTGCAATGATAAAAGCCAAACGAATACAGGAAAAAGCAAGAAGTATTGGGTTTGATTGGGAAGAGCGGGCTCAGGTATGGGATAAAGTTGAAGAAGAGCTTAAAGAGCTTAAAGCTGAAATACATACACACCCCCCGATACGGTCATTCTTCCCTACGGGGCAGGCCTGCCAACACACAGTCCAACCCACCCCCTCTTATAGAGGGGATAGAGGGGATATTCAGAAAAATACGAAAATACACTCTAATAAGAACATAGAAGATGAATTTGGCGATTTGTTTTTTTCATTAATAAATGCTGCGCGTTTGTATAATATTGACCCGGAAAATGCACTGGAAAGAACTAACCATAAATTTATCAGAAGATTTCAATATCTTGAGAAAAAAACTATAAATAAAGGGAAATCATTGAAAAATATGAGCTTAGATGAAATGAATGTTTACTGGGAACAGGCTAAGAAGATTGATGATTGATGAATATAAACCGATGCCAATATACTAATGAATACTAATGATACTAATTAAATACCAATATACAAATGAATGCTAATAAATCTTATGGAAAGTTAATTTATAAAGCAAAAATTTGTTTAATTCCATTTTATAATTCGTATATTGGCATCGGGCATTTGTATAATTAGCATAAATTCGTATATTGGTATCGGTTTAACCATATAACCATATAACCATATAACAATTTAACCATTTAAGAATTAATTTTACAAACTAATAATTAACAATATAAAATCATTTCTCAACAATAACAAATTCCGTTCTTCTGTTTAAAGATTTTCCTTCGGGGGTATTGTTTGTAGCAACAGGATGGGTTTCGCCAAAACCTTTGTAGGATAATATTCTTTGAGTGCTTATTCCGAACAGCACAAGATAATCGCGAACGGCTTTTGCCCTGTATTCAGACAGAATTAAATTATTTTTTTCATCACCAACATTATCAGTATGCCCGTGAATTGAGATATTTACAGTAGGATTATCTTCCAAAAATTCAATAAAATTATCAAGAACCACCATAGAGGATTTGTAAAAAACCGGAGAATTAGTAGCAAAATAAATATCATTTAGCTCAACTGTTGTTCCAACCTCAATGGGCTTGACCTCAAAATCAATTGTAGCAGGTTTTTCAAATTGCTCGTCATCGGGCTTAATATATTTAGAACTAAAAGAATAGCCCTGTTTTTTTACGGTCATAATAAATTCTTCATCTTTCTTTACAGCAGTTGCAACAGCATACCTGCCGGTATATTTATCAACCATGCCCTCTGTTACATTTGATGTTTGTGCACTTTTCAGCTCAACGCTTGCATCAATCAAAACATCACCTTTATCGTCAATAAGCTTACCTTTAATAAATAAAACTTTTTCAGGACGTGCATCATTATATAAATTAAAAGAATAAATATCCCATCCCTGTTCTGTGTTTAATTTATTTGATGAAAAATAAGCTTTAGAACCATCAGTGCTAACTATTAAACCTAAATCGTCATTTTCTGTATTAATCGGATGTCCAATATTAACAGGTTCAGACCATTCCCAATTATCTTTTCCGCCAGGGGCGGAAAGTTTAGAAAAATAAATATCATAACCTCCTAATCCATATCTACCATCTGACGAGAAATATAAAGTCTGACTATCGGAATGAATAAAAGGAGATTTCTCATTTTTTTCCGTATTAATTAGCGGTCCTATATTTTTAGCTTTACCCCATTTTCCATTTTCATCTTTAACAGAATAATAAATATCCATTCCACCGTAACCACCTTCTCTTATGCTTGCAAAATACAATGTTTTTCCGTCAGCAGAAATTGAAGGCTGACTTTCCCACGTATTCTTATCATTAATATTTGGGCCTAAATTTTTTAAATCGCTCCATTTTCCATCAATAATGTCAGAAGTATATATATCGCAGTTATTGTAAGGCTCAAAATTTCCTTTGAGCTTTACAAATTCGCAGATGGTAATATATAAGTGATTATTATCAATTGTAATAGCAATACCACCCTGATTACATTTTTCATTAAAAGGAGATGGCATTGGTTCAATGGCAGAAAATTCTTCATTATCATCACGGGCAGGATTTAACACTTCAGAAAAGGTTAATTCTTCAACATCTTTTGCAATAATAGAATTTTTTGATTTCTTGATATAGCGATGTGTAAAAAAGATATATTTATCATCAGGAGATATTAAAGGCAGATATTCATCTTCTTTTGTACAAATACCTTTTAAACTTACAGGATCAAAAGGAACCGGATTATTAAGTAAGTCGTAATATATATCAATGTGCTTTACTATTTTAACAGACTTTTTCAGATTGTTATAACTTTTGTCATTATTCTCAAGAAAGATATGGAGATATTCTTTTGATTTTTCATAATTTTTTGAATAATAATAATAATAATAACCCAAATAATAATATGCAAAAAAATTATTAAACGACGGGCATAGTTCAATTACTTTATTAAAGTATTTTTCAGCTTCCGAATAATAATACTCTAATTTTCTTTTTTCATCAACGTCATTAATAGCTTTTAAAGCATTTTGATAATTAATATCAGCCAATACATATAATGCATCAATATATTCCGGTTCTGCTTCAACAGCTTCAATTAATAACTGATAGGCGTCTTCAGGGTCATAATTGAGTTTTTCAATTGCCTGGCTATATAATTTAAGGGCTTTTTTATTGCTGATGTTTTTACAATCTGTATCATTTCTAATAGATTGCGAATAACATCGCATAGGCAGGGATATTAATATGAGTAAAAGTTGTAAATAAATTAGTAACATTAAACTATTGATATTCTTTAAAAGTAGTTAATATATTTGTAACATTAAACTGTTGATATACATTGATATTTTATTGTATCGGAATTCCAATGTTTTTTGTCTCTGGGTTCTTGGCACTTGGTTCTTGGTTCTTGGCTCTGGTTTCTTGGCTCTGGGCTCAGGATTACAGCGCTCAGCACCCAGTACCCAGCACCCAGTACCCAGCATCCAACATTCAATATCTATAATTCTACATTGAAACAACCGCCTTCCTGAGTTTCACTAATTTTTCAAGCAAATTTTCCAGATAGTTCAGATGAAGCATATTAGCACCATCCGATTTTGCATTTTCAGGGTCAGGATGTGTTTCTATGAAAATGCCATCAACACCGGCTGCAATTCCTGCTTTTGCTATAGTTTCTATTAGTTCAGGTTGTCCGCCTGTTACCCCGGAAGTTTGATTGGGTTGCTGCAACGAATGAGTAACATCAAGAACTACAGGTAAATTTGTTTTTTTCATCTCGTAAATACTGCGATAATCAACTATCAAATCCTGGTAACCAAACATAGTTCCGCGTTCAGTAAGCATAACTTTATTATTATTAGTATTGAAGACCTTTTCAGCAGCAAATTTCATTGATTCGGGTGAAGCAAACTGCGATTTTTTGATATTAATTACCTTTTGTGTTTTTCCAGCAGCAATAAGTATATCTGTCTGACGGCTTAAAAATGCAGGTATTTGCAATATATCAACATACATAGCAGCCATTTCAGCATCTTCAGCTGAATGAATATCAGTAATTACAGGTATTTCTAAAACTTCTCTGACCTTTTTTAAAATCTTTAGTGCTTTTTCATCACCAATGCCTGTAAAAGAATCAAAACGTGAACGATTTGCCTTACGATATGATGCTTTAAAAACATAAGGAATCTTTAAACGTTCGGTTATCTTTTTAACCTTTTCAGCAATTTCAAAAACATTTTTTTCGCTTTCAACCACACAGGGTCCGGCTAAAAGGAAAAAATTATTGCTTTCAAGATGTTTTATATATGGTATTTTAAGCATCCAATTAAAAAAATTATAACGTTAACAAAAGGTGATACTAATACGTCAGCAGACGGATAAAAGAATCGAAACCTCAAACTACAAACTTAAAATATGCTGAACGTCAAATTTTAGTTACAGCCTTTTCAAAATGCGTCTTCACTTTTACTATACCATCCGTAACAAAGATTTCAATTTTAGGACCCTCCGATGGGATAAGAATTTGATGATCTGTTTCTTTATTTACATCATCAA
>SDBV01005928.1_pt1 | contig 17087 bp, 29 predicted proteins | sample 2277081 | NCBI WGS metagenome assembly SDBV01 (sample SAMN10402039, study PRJNA504765) | marine sediment metagenome | isolation source: marine sediment core GS10_PC15, 223 cmbsf | place: Arctic Ocean: Southern Knipovich Ridge | collected 2010 | reverse complement strand
GGAGTAGGTCGTACTCATCCCGATGTGGCGGTCCATGACTCAGACGTGATCTACGGTCCATGGCTGGCAGGAACCGGGAGTCGCAATGCTCCGGTGACCCGGTTCAAAGGTTACAACCATTGGCGTAAAGCGACACAGCGGATTGAGAAGTTGGCACCACAAGTTGTGGTGGCAACGTTCAGCCAGTTGATAAGAAAGTTGGGTGGCTGATGGCCGGTTTCGGAGCGCAAACCCTATTCAACGTAATCGAATCCCACGCCCGCGCGTCGGGTCTGTTCGACTCGGTCAACACCCATGAACCGAAGTCGGCCCCCGGTGGGAACCTTCACTGTGCTATCTACGTCTCCACGCTCCGCCCGATGCCCCTGGGCAGTGGGCTCGCCTCCACAACCGGGGTGGTGACACTGATAGCCCGGATCTACCTGCCGATGATCCAAGAGCCCCAGGACAAGATCGACCCGGCCATCATTGCTGCTACTGACACTCTGATGAGCAAGTACAGCGGAGACTTCAGCCTCGGTGGCAACACCCGCAATATCGACCTGCTAGGCCAGACCGGGGAATCTCTGGAGGCCCGTGCCGGGTACATCACCATCGACCAGACAACCTTTCGCTCAATGGATATCACCATCCCCATCATCGTCAACGACGTATATCCCCAGGCTCCATAGGAGGCACTGATGCAACCCAACCCAACGGACAGTAAGAAGAAGTGGGTGGCCTATGCCGAGTCGCTCCGTGTTTCCGTAGGCAAACTCGACAAAGACAAGATCATCAAGAAGATCCACGACACTCGTGGTGAGCGAGTCAACCGGCAGAAAGGCATCTGATGGGTAAAGAAACAGGTCTCGGGGCCGGACTGTTCGTTGCTGGCACCGACCTCAGTGGCGACATCGGAGAGGTGTCCGGTATCAACGGAGGCAACACACCCCTCATAGTGACCGGGATCGACAAGTCGGGAGTTGAGCGGATAGGCGGTCGGAAGGATGGCGGCATGACATTCTCGGCTTTCTTCAATAAGGCCACCGACCAGGCCCACCCGACGCTCAAAACCTTGCCCACTGCTGACCGGATTGTTACCTACTACCACCGGACGACTGCTATCGGTGACGAGGTGGCATCAGTGATCGGCAAGCAGATTGGCTACGACCCGGCTAGAGCTCAGGACGGATCTCTGACGTTTATCACTCAGGCTCTTGCCAACGGGTACGGGTTGGAGTGGGGCGAGTCGCTGACAGTCGGCAAGCGCACCGACACAGGGGCCACTGCTGGGGCCACCTTGGATTACGGGGCCACCATCGGCCAGACCTTGTTCGGTGCCCAGGCTTATCTTCATGTCTTCGCCTTCACCGGCACTGACGCCACTATCAAGATCGAGGATTCCACCACCGACTTCTCAGCGGTGTCCCTGCTCACCTTTACCGAGGTCTCGGCGTTGGGTGGAGCCAACACCTCAGAGCGGATCGAGACTGCATCTCGCACCGAGACTGTGGACCGGTATGTCCGGGTAACCACCACCACCTCTGCCGGGTTTTCCAATCTGGTGTTTGCAGTGATGTTCGTGAAAAACGAAACCGAGGTGGTGTTCTGATGAGTGCCAGCGCAGGCAACGGCAACTCTCCGTGGATACAAGATGTGACGGCTGATCCTATTCCAATCGTCAGTACCCAGTACCAGTGGGATTGGACCGAGACCCCATGCAGTTGCGGTTATACCGGGTGGCACACCTGGGCGGGGCATTGGTTCCGGTTGCTATACATGAGGCGAGTGTGGTGAGACCTCTCAACCGTATCCAACCGCAAGGCCCGGTGAACGTCTACAAGACATATTCAATCACTCGTCCGATGGTGTCCCACTGGCGGAAAGCCTCCTGTGAGGAAGTCGAGTGCCGAGCTCATGTCAACGGATGGCAGACCTTCGTTGATGAGTCAACTGACGAGGGCGCAGCCCAGGCGTACTACATCCGCCGGGAATCAGGCCGAGGGTTCACTGAGACAATCAATGAACACGGCATTACCGAGTTCACCTTCGGAGCAGGCCAGGTCTGTTTCGACTCAGCCAGTGAAGCGCATCGGGTCTCACTAGACCGGGAGGCGTTCTATGCCGTCCAGGGTGGAGACTGGCGACAACGGATCGGTCAGAAGTTCACCCACACCTCACCGGACTCATGGGTCAACGACTTCGGTGAGCATCAAGATCAATTAGCAAGACGACAATAGAAAGGAACCAGACATGGCCAAAGAATCAGGAATGGGGATTACCACATTGACGGTGGACGATTCGACCCCTGCCGCTCAGACCATCCTCAATGACATCACCAACTTCGCACTGTCAACCCCACGAGGGGTGCAGGATGTGACAGGTGTGGACAAGTCGGCAATGGAACGGCTGCTGCTGTTGGCAGATGCCTCGATAGACCTCAATGGAGTGTTCAACCCGGCTGGCAACGCATCACATGATGTGTTCAAGACGGTTCCGTCCACTTCGGTAGTACGTACCGTGTTGCTGACCGTGTCCAGCCAGATACTCACCGGCGAATATCTGTTCAGCGACTATGCCCTGAATCGTGCTGCCGACGGCTCACTGACATGGGTCGCCCCCGGTGCTCTCGCCACAGGCGTCGTACCTACTTGGGCGACATAAGAGATCAACTAGAAAGGACCAGACATGGCCAAAGAATCAGGAATGGGGATCACCACATTGAGTGTGGACAACTCCAGCTCAGCCGCCAAAGCCATCAAGAATGACATAACCAACTTTGCGTATTCGACCCCACGAGGGGTGCAGGATGTGACAGGTGTGGACAAGTCGGCAATGGAACGGCTGCTGCTGTTGGCTGACGCTTCGTTGGACCTCAACGGAGTGTTCAACCCTACCGCTGACGCATCGCACGACGTATTCAAGACGGTGCCTTCCACTTCGGTGGCCCGTCTTGTGACCTTGGTCGTGTCCAGCCAAACACTTGCTGCCACGCTGCTGTTCAGCGACTACGCATTGAATCGTGCTGCCGATGGCTCATTGACATGGGTCGCTCCTGGTGCATTGGCAAACGGCGCCGTGCCTACTTGGTCCTGATGGCAAATGGAGTTGGTTCTTGACATAGAGACCGGCGGTGAAACCCGTCGTGTCGATGTAGGGCTCGGCCTCACAGACCCCGCCGCCGTTGAGAAGGTGGTCGAGTTGTGTGGGGCTGATGCCCTGTTCCGTCTTGCTAATGGCGAGTGGTCTATCGACGCAGCCAAGGCCATTCTCTATATCAACCTGATCAACAAACTGGCCGACGGATCTCCCGATTGGGATAACCCACCTTTCCTGTTTGATGACCTCGACCTCGACTGGGGTGAGTTGTCTGAGTTCATGGTCGAACTCGACCCTGAGATGGAAATGACTTTGGCCGGGCTCTCTGAGCTGGAGGAAGAGTAATGGTCATCGGCGGTGGTGGTGGCAACACAGTCCGAGTGCGGATCATTGGTGACAAAACCGATCTGGACAAGAAACTCAAGGGTGCTGATAAGAGCGTTGACAAGTTCGGGAAGACGACCGAACGGAACCTGAAGGCCACTGCCAACAAAATCAAGGTTGGGATGGCCGTCGCCGCGGTGGCAATCGGCACCGTCGTCAAGAGTGCCATTCAGCGCGCCGAAGAAATGAACTCGGCATATGCCATCACCGAGCAAGTCATCAAAAAGACCGGCGGCGCAGCGAACCTCACCGCTGAGCAGATCAAGAACCTGTCCAGGGCTCAGGCGTTCAACACTGGGATCAACAAGGTGGCGATCACTGAGGGCAACAACATCCTGCTGACCTTCAAGAACCTTCGCAATGAGGTCGGTGAGGGCAATGACATCTATCAGCGGGCGTCCGACGCCATGCTCGACATGGCAACTGTCATGGGCACTGATGCCAAGTCGGGTGCCATCCAATTGGGGAAGGCACTTAACGATCCGATCCTCGGGGTGTCCGCCCTGAACCGGGTCGGTGTCCAATTCACCACAACTCAGAAAGAGCAGATTCGCAACTTCCAAGAGTCCGGCGATCTGATGAGCGCCCAGAAGATCATCCTTGAAGAACTGGAAAGCCAGATGGGTGGGACCGCGGTAGCTGCTGCTGATGACTCAGCGAAGATCGCCCGTTCGTTGGACGAGATCACCGAGTCACTTGGTATGGCCTTGCTCCCTGTCTTGACAGAGGTCGCCAAGGTCATCCCCCGGATCTTCGGACAGATTTCCCGACTCCAGGCGGTGTCCCTGGACATTGGCGCAGATCCGAAGAGTGTCGAGGCGGTCACCGCCGCCATCAAAGATCTCAACTTCGAGCTGGACGTATCAGGCCGGTTCATGTTCGGAAGTGAGCTGGACGACTTCGCTGAAGGTCTGGAAGAAATCTTCGATGAGGCCGGGCTGACCATCCCACAGCTTGTAGACCTTCGCAACAACATAGACTTTTTGACAGAGTCCTTTAGGTTGAGTGACAAGGAAGCGGTGGCCTTTGCCGACTCGATCCGTAACCGACTGATAAACGATGCGTTTGGAGCCACCCGCCAGCCCCTCCAGAACTTCAGCGAGGGACTGACCGACATCCAGAAGGCGTTCGGATTGACCCGCCAGCCGATCCAGAACTTCAGCAGTGATGTGACCGGAGCCGGGACTGCTGCTGCCACTGCTGACCGCAAGATCAAAACCAAGAACATCGGACGCCTGGGACGGGAATATCGTGAAGCTGCTGCCGGGGTCCGTGACCTGAAACGGGCCTACCTGGAATCCACCGATCCGATATTCGCAGCCATAGCCGCTGCCGAGAGCCAGGCCGACGCCGAAGAACGCCTCAAAGACATAAGAGAGGATTCCAAGTCATCAATAGAAGACATCGCTAGTGCTGAGGCTGATCTTGCCGAATCCACTGTTGCTATGGCTGATGCGTTCCTTCGTTTGGAAGAGGGCAATCTGGAGCGGGGGATTGCTCTGCTGGCAGAGGCATTGGGAATAACCATCCAGCAAGCTAAGGATTTGCTGGTCGTGTTGGGGGTGTTGGACGCTTCCACCTTCCGCCCCAAGATCATTTTGGATATCATCGACCAGACCCTGACCCCTATCGAACGGGCAGCGATTGACGCTGCTGAAGCTGCTGCTGATGCAGACCGACGGACACTCATAGACGCCACCACCGGACGCGAGGCATCCCAAGGGGGGAACACCACCATCAACCTGACACAGATCTTCGAGCGGGTCGAGGGTGACAACATAGATGAGGATATCGCCCGGGGCATCCTTGAATCTGGAATCCTCCGCTATGTGGAGACCTCGTGAGCGTCGAATCTCTCACCATCGGCGGGACTGCGATAACCGTCTGGGCTCGCCACGCCTACATCACCAGATATGCGTCGGGAGCACGCCGGGGCCGCAACCTGATAATCCCCAACAGAGATGGTGAGTACTCGGCGGCGACTAAGTACTTCACACCAACCGACCTGCTGCTCCAGGTTGCGATGCTCCGCTCCCCGACCGTCCTAGAGAACCTGTCGGGTCTGCTGGCGGCTCTCACCGACCCGATCGGGTTGGTCACTATTGCCGGGTCGTCCACATTCCACGGATCGGTTCGGACTGCGGTTGAATTGTTGAGAGAGCCCGCACCTCTCGGGGCTGATGATCCGAGTGTTTATAACTTCATTCTCCGCACCCCGTCTGGCGTATGGGAAGACGCTTCCGCAGACTCCAACGCGGGCAACCCTCCATCGGTTACCACAACCGGAGACCGGCCCATTGGAGACGCCATCCTGACCTTTGCAGGTGCCGGATATTTGGAACACACCATGAGTGACGCCACCACCAGCCGGATCACATTGGAGTCGGGTGTTCCAGCGTCAACCGTGGTCGATTGCGGGCTGCGGACAGTTACTCAAGGCGGCAACGATTATGACAATAAACTGACGTTGACCGGCACCAACCCAGAACGGTGGCTACGGATGGAAGCCAATCTTGTGCAGACGTTCACCTCGAACGTGTCAGTCACCGTCTCCCGGCGTGACAAGTGGGCTATCTGATATGGCCCTGAGATATGAAGCCTGGACGTTGCCGTGGTCAACCACTTTCGAGCGGATCATCGCTGACATTCCTGTTGTCATCGGCACTGGGGTTGGCACCGTCAGGCTCAATGATGTCGCCGGGGGGAAGATCGGTGTGCCCAACGCCTATGCCCGGCTCACCGACATTGTCTCCACCACTGTTGGGAGGATGATCCGGGTTCTTGACGGGGTGACAATCGTCCACGAGTACCTTGCTGACCGGGTGGTGTTCTCCCTTGATGATGAGGGTTGGTCGTTTGTGTCCGGTGATGACCTGATGGTCATGTTCGACCGGGCCGTCATGTACCCCTACGACTATGAAGGGTCGCCGTCGACGTTCCCCAACCATGTGTTTGGCGGGCCAAATATCTTGGACAACCCAGGATTTGAGAACCAGCAGACCGCCCCGGAGATCTACGACGTGTGGTCTGATGCCACTGGTGGCACCTTCACACTCACCGTAGATGCCCAAACCACAGCCACCATCACCTACAACGCTTCGGCGACCACGGTCAACGACAAGCTGGAAGCCCTCTCTACTGTCACCGATGTCCTGGTTGGCGGTGTTGGCACCGAAGCGGACCCCTGGCGGATTGAGTCTGTAGACCCCAAGTTCCCAGCAGCGATGATGACTGGCAACGGAACCGGGTTGACCGGTGACACGACAGGCATCGTCATCGACCTGTTGCAGAACGGAACCGACGAGGTCACCCAGGCATGGACAAAATCACAACGGGCCGACGCTCGCAGCACGCCAGCGTTCCACGGTGAATACACCATCTTTCGGCAGAGCTCAGGGGCCGAACCTGTACGGACCGGGTCTTATGCTCAGGTGGTCGCCGGGACACAGTACTCAGGGCTTCAGCAGATCCCCCAAGTGGAGCAAGGCGGCACCTACCAACCTTCGATATGGGTCAGGTCCAACGCGGCATCTCAGACGTTCCGCCTGGTCATTCGAGACCGATACGAAGCGTGGATCGCTCAGGCCGAAGTCATTCCTAACGTGGACACCTACACCGAGATCCCAATTACCGACGCAGTAATTCCGGCCGGTGTTGACGAGATCGTGTTCCGAGCCGCCAATATCACCGCCACCCCGACGGGCATCTGGTACTTCGATGATGCCGAGATGCTAGAGGGCTTGGCCGCAGCCAACATGGGGGTAATCCTCACCGCCCTTCTCGCTGATGCCATCTCAGACCATTCAGGCGACACTCGAGGGATCATCTTGGATTGGGTTGACATCACCGGATGGGACTCCACCAATGACTCCTCGGCCGTTGCCTGGCCTGACACTGAATCATTCACCGCGTTCCGCGGTGCGTCCTACGGCCAGACCTTCGACCGGATTGTGGCCATGAACTACGAACGCAAGCTGACCCCGAAAGCATCACCAGGAGCGACCACCCACGACCTCGACTGGTACGCCACTGGCAAGCTGGGGACCGACCACACTGCGGCCAACACTCCGGCCATCAACATCGGCCAGTCGATCATCAAGGGCAAGATCATCCGTCGCATCCCTCATCAGACAGCGGTGTTAGTGGAGGGAGCCGAGGGCGCCTACTACGAACAGAAGGACGCCACAGGGGAGGCCAATTTCGGACGGATGGAGAAATATAAAGGCGATGTCGGTATCACATCCACCACTTCACTGACCGCCCTGGCTCAGAAGATGCTCGATCAAGAGGCCGCTGTTCGCAACACTATTGATATCAAGGTCATCGCTTCACCTGACCATCCCCGGCCTCTGGTTGACTACACCGTCGGTGACAAGATCAATGTGCAGCTCCCGCCGATCATCGCCAAAACTGCGAAACGTGTCTCCCAGATCTCGTACAAGAACACCGAACCCGTCCAATACGACATCACGTTCGTGGAGCCACCGCCATGACCTTCGACCAAGGGGCCCTCGAAGCAGTACGTAGAGAACTCCGCAAGTTCACACCGTTACCGGTGCGAGAACTGCGACGTAAAGGCGCTGCTCCTGCTCTCCTGTCAGACGGCAGTGGGGCATCCTCGACTGGTGCTCACATCCATTTGGAACGTGCCGCCACACAGTCGATCACTGCCGCGGGGGAAGCGATCTCATGGGACACGGTCGGGGCTATCGGGCCGTCAGGTTGGGGTGAATTCACTGCCGGAACCACCATAACCATCCCTCTCACTGGCTACTACAACGTCGATATTTTCACCGTTTGGTCTTCGTTCACCGAGGGCGGCAACGTCAAGGTGCAGCGTACCCGCGGCGGGGTCACGGTAGATATGTGGCCTCCCGGCAACAACCTGTCGTTCGTTGCGACCAACGGAGCAGAGTTTACAGGGGTCGCCCCTGCCATCCCATGTCTGGCCGGCGACACTCTCACCGTGATCATCGACCCGGACGACGCGTCCGCGCAGAACCTCGCATCTGCCACGGTCGCCGTCTACCTTGTCGACAGAGAAGCACCAGCGTTGTGGTCGCTGGTGTTCACCGCTGACAACTATGGGCTCGGGTGGGACGGTTCCGAATGGTGGACCACCGACGACACCGACAACGAAGCCACAGCCTTGTTCGAGCGGGATACGGGCGGGACTGTTCTCAACTCGTATGCCAACTACGACCTAAGCGGCGACCCTGACAGGTGTAGGAGCATTACGTTTCTCTCGACATTCTTGTGGGCGGTTGGTAATGACGAGCTGGTCTACAAGATCAACCCTTCCACCGGGGCGACAGATTCGACGTGGACGACCGGGGCGTCTGGCTTGTCTGTAGCTGGCATTGGGACGGATGGCACAAACCTGTTCGTCATCGAGCGAGATGACAGCGAGATCCGCGAGTTCAACGAAGCAGGCACCCTCCAGACCACTGACAGTTTCCCAGCGGGTCGGGATCTGCGAGACATTTGTTGGACTGGTTCCGAATGGTGGGCAACCCTCGCGAACTCATCCGACCTGGTTCGTATGGACACATCCTTTACTGAACTGTCTTCTATCGGTGGACCGTCCACCACCAACAACGGGTGCCACTTTCTCGACGGCTACCTGTATGTGATGACACCGAACGGGTTGTATAGGAGGACTGTCTGATGGGCTGGAAACCAACCGGCGCCGATCACAACGTCGCATCACACTCTGACACGACTGCGACCGGAGCCGAGCTTGAAACCCTCACTGATGGGTCTGAAACGGCCCTCCACTCTCATGCTGGTGGTGCGGCGGGTCTGGTGTTGTTGACTGACACCACCCTTGGTGCGGACGGCATCTTTACGTTCTCCTCTATTTCCGGTGCATACAGAGACCTCATCATCACCGGGTCACTCCGCGACGATGCCGCTTCCACCCTGGTCAACTCGATTGAAGTACAAGTAGGAAACGGGTCTCTCGACACGGGTTCTAACTACTCATACTTTGCCTACGCGGTTCGGGGGAACGGTTCAGCCACCGTTCGCGCCGAAGCTGATACAGACACGAAGTGGAAAGCTCTCCGTAACTGCATCGCTAATTCAGCGCCTGCGGGGACTGCCACCAACTTTGAGATGACTATCCACGACTACACAGACACGACATTTTTTCGCAACTTCCTATCCAAAGGCTTCTCATGGGCTGCCACTTCGGACGGGCGAATCTCTCATGCGGGTGGTCAATGGGAAAACTCCGCCGATGTCATCGACATCATCGCTGTGAAGGGCGACGGTGGTGGGAGCTTCAAGGCAGGGTCAAGGCTCAGGCTCTATGGTCGTGCGTAAATGACCCCCGACGCCCTCCGCTTGGATCTACTCAACGCTGGCCTCCATGTCGTAGAGGAACCCGGCTGGCGCAAGCGGGGCAATATGTGGAACATCAACGCCAAGCCCGAGGGGATCATGATGCACCACACTGCTCCCCCTAATCCTTTCCCGATCCGCAAGCTCTATGGCCTACCGTTCTATCGGACCAAATGCAACATAGCCACCCACCCTGACGGCACCCTATATTTGGTGGCTTACAAGGCGTGCAACTATTCCAGCGGCTACGGGTCGCTGAGAGTCCTTCGGGAGAACGTCCGCAAGAGTATTGCCCCCACTCACAATGGTCTGGTGCGAGGCATCAAATCTGGGAATCGCCACTTCTGGAATGAGGAACACAGCCATCCCGGCGACGGCTCACCAATCCCACAGATCCAGTTGGACACCATCATTGAATCGGCCCGGATAGTCTTAGACCACTTCGAGCTCAACGCCAATCAGATAATTAGCCATGCGGAATGGACCCGACGCAAGATTGATCCGTTTTGGAATGGGTCCAACCGGACAGCAATTGAACAGATCAGAGAAGGAGTAGCAGACATGGCCGAACTGTCACCAGAAGCTCAGAAGTTCTACGAGGAAGCATGGAAGGCGATTGGCTCACCCAAAGCCACGAAACCGCCCAGTGCGCCGCTGGAACCCAAATCGGGCCAGGACATTCTCAAGGTGCTCGCAGCCGACTACCGGAAAAGGAAGCGTTGAATGTGGTGGGAAACCGTCCCCGGACTGATCACACTTTGGGCTACTGCCACTGCTGGCCTCGTCTATTTGGGTCGGATTGCGTGGCGTACCACCAAGTTCGGTAAGAGGGTCACCGCCGCTGTCGGGCGGCTCATCCTGATTGGGACGACTGACAAGTGGCCCAACGGAGCGAAAGACCTGCCAGCAGCCATGTCCGAGATCTACAAGAAGCAGGGCCAAACCCACGACCTGTTGCACGCGTACATTGTTGTCCACCGCGCCGACCACGGTTTCCCACCCCCCGAAGGAACCCCAGAAGGGTTCTGAACCTAAAGGAGCAGAAAAATGGAAGTGACACTCAACCCGGCAGACCTGTTGACTATCGCCGGGGCATCAGTGGCTGCAATCGTGGTCACCCAATTTGCCAAGATGTTATTCACCCTCACCCGAAAGGTCGTCCGCGGGGTGGCCCTGGTAACCGGGCTCATCGTGGTGGTTGGCGCTTATGCCCTCCTGCCAGACCCGACGATCCTCGGGGTGTTCCTCGCAGTCATCGTCGGGATGCAAGCGGGGATAGCTGCCAATGCCGTCTTTGACACCGCCGTCTCAGGCATCAACTATCAGGTGATTCCGCAGAGCCCTCCCAGTGTTGGAGAGCGGATCAGGAATAGCTCTGGTTAGACTTACAACCCGAGCGTGTAGTTCATGCGCGCCGACTGGCACCGCTCCCCGTTACCTCCATCTCGGGGGCGGTGCTAGTTGACGCCCGGGTGTTCGATCTTTAAGCTGTCCGGTGGAGGTAATACACATGGACACTCTCACCGCTTTCTGCCAGACCTGTGATGCCGAGGTTGAGGTCTTTGGCTACTGGACAGGCCACGACGAGGATGGTCGCGATCAGTGGGATTTAGTGGAGCCGCCCCATCATGCGCGGTTCTGCACCCAATGTCGAGGGCGCAGTCACCACGATCATGATGTTTCGATCACCGGTCGGGCATGAAGATCGCATCTGTCTTGGACGATTATGCCGCTGCCTGTGCTCGGGTTGACATTGCACACCAGCCTTCAACCTGGGTCATCCACTATGACATCTGGTGTGAGGTCTGTGGCGAGCTGGGCATTGAGGTGGATGTCGCTCAGCCGAATGCTGCCTTTGCCGCTCTGATCCCTTTTGTCGTCATTCCTGAGATCGCTGACTCGATCCTGATACTGGACATCTCGGGGCTGACTGTGCGAGAGCTGGCCCTGATCCACCTCTCAGCATCGCCAGAGGGGACACAGAGCGACTACTGGTGGGTTCCCTTCGGGCTTGATGACGCCGGCCTCTATCACTTCGGGTCTCCTCATCCCGGGGTCTCGCCCCTCATCTCCTCTGGATTGCAACGCTCGATCTCTACCGTGGTCCGGGCGCGGCAAGATCGAGTCGGTTGGGAAAGCGCCTGGTCATTTGATGGCTCCCTCCTGCTGGCCAACGATCTACTCAATAGGCTTGACATCGAACACCTGGGCGATGTATAATCATGGCAGGAGGTAACACATGAACACAACCACCATTGATGACCGCGACATCCAGATCACTGTCGACAGGAAATCGTACACCATAGTGATAAGCGTCAGTGGCAACGTACTTGTCCAGATACCAGTCGAGGACGTGGAATCATTCGCAGCGGGGTTGAACGCCGCTGTAGTAGAAGCTCGTTCACCGCACCAACAGAGGTAGACATGAACACAATAATCGACCAGAAGGCTCTCATCAGTCAGTTTGGCACTCTCTACCGACATCTGACCAGAGGCGAAACTGCCAAAGCCGAGACATTGGCCGGATCACTTTACGGTTACTACTCCAATCTCGGATTTGATTCACACGTCAATTGCAAGCGGCGGGGTCACTGCAACTACATCCCCGAATGTGAGGTAAGCACATGAGCACAACAATCACACTCACAATCCCTGGGGACAGACTCCCCATCCGGTTCCCCGCTCGCATCCTCGCTGGTGACGATGCCAGGACAGCACGCTTCTCAGAGATCACCGGGCCTCCGAGTGCCTTCGATCTCATTGAGGGCAGCCAGTACGACAAGGTGAAGGTCAACCGGCCTGATCTGGTCGAGATCAAGACCTTTCAGGTGCTGTGATGGATAACCAACTCCCAAGCATTTGTCCACGTTGCGAATCGAATCACACCATCTATATGCCCTCCGTGGAAATACGGACTTGTCGAACGTGTGATCTGAGTTGGTGGTGGTCTGAGGACGACAACGAGATCGTCAACGATGGTGCGTCTGTGGCGTGGCAGCGATGAGTTTTGAGACCATCGAAACCGACAGCCGCTCCGAATGGCTCACCGCACGTCGCGCGGGCATAGGAGCCTCTGATATCGCTGGCATCATGGGGACCAGCCCTTGGACTACCCCATTTCAGGTGTGGGGCTCCAAGGTTGCCGAGCTTCCCGAGGAAGAGGGCACTGAGTGGATGCGTTGGGGCAGTGTCTTGGAGACCGTCATCCTCGATGAGTGGGCCAAGGACAACCGTCCAGTGACCGACCGCGACCAACTGATCCGCTCCACTCGATACCCGATCCTGATGGCCACCCCTGATGGCCTCACCACCACGCCAGAGGGCATCCCCGCAGTCGCCGAGGCAAAGAACCGCAGCGAGTACCACTTTGATGAGATCCCCGAGCACTACTACGCCCAGGTGCAATGGCAGCTTGCGGTGACCACTTTCGAGGTTGGCTATCTGATCGTCCTTCATGCCGGGCGACGACTGGAAACCTACGAGATCGAGGCCAATTACGACTTCCAAGCCGCTCAGATCGAGGCTGCTACCGAGTTCTGGAAGCTGGTAGAGGCCGATGAGGCACCACCCACTGAGGCTGACGACAATTCTCTGATGTCTGACCTCTGGCCCCACCACACCGAGCAGACAGTCGAGGTTGGCCCAGATATCGCCATTGAGTTGTATATGGCCCGTAGTGAGGCAAAGGCCGGAGATGTGCGAAAAAAGGCTGCTGAAGCTGCCTTAAAAGTGATTCTGGGAGAGGCTGACACCGCTGTAGTGGGTCAGAAGGTCGTCGCCACCTGGCGTGAGAAGGGCGGAGTCCGTCGATTGCTAGTGAAGGGAGTGTCACTTGACGACTGAGCAGAACACCACAAAACTTCATGAGCGCCTGGATGCTATCGCTGACATCCGGCCCGAGGTGTATCACTTCGCCCTTGCCTGGCTGATAGGCGCTGCTCGGGTGAACCCGGACTTACGAGACAGCATCGAGCACGCCGTCGATTACGTGGAGAGGACATTTAGCCATGACTGAGGAAGCCACCGAGCAAGCCACCATCGAGCGACGCAAGGAAGATCCCCCAATTGTCGCCGCTCTCAAACAGTGGGAAGATGATCTGGCGGAAGCACTCCCCGATGGGTACACCCCGGGTCGGTTCAAGAGTGTTTGCATCAACCTGGCGCGGGCAAACCCTCAACTACTCAACGTCACCCCGCTGTCGTTCGTCGCCTCGGTGTTGATGTCAGCACAGATGGGCCTTGAGCCGGGACCGCCACTCGGCCTGGCGTGGATCATTCCCCGACGCAACAAAAGCCGGTTGGAGGCGTCTTTCCAGATCGGCTATCAAGGGCTCCGCCAGCTCGCCTACCGCTCCGGTGTTGTCTCTCACATCGAGGCTCGCATCGTGAATGATGGCGATGAGTTCGATTTCGGGTTCGGCCGCGGTGGTGCCAACTGGTCACACAAGCCCACCGGGGTACCGGGTCGGGACTGGACCCATGTTTACTGCGCTGCCTACCTGGCGACCGGGGCTGAGCCGTTCGAGGTGATGTCTCAGGCCGAGGTCTTCGCCCACCGGGACCGTTACGCCACAGACTGGAAAAAGACGGCATGGAAGGACCACGAGCCTGAGATGGCCCGTAAGACGGTGACTGCCAAGCTGTGCCGCCAACTGCCGATGTCGGTGGAGTTCCGCAATGCGCTAGTTGTGGACGGGTCCACACCGCGAGAGCTAGTGCCCGACCTGGCTGGAATGGTCGCCCTGGAGGCGATAGTTGAGGAGGGTGATACCGATGAGTGACACATTGACAATGGAACGGGTAATCGAGTTGAGGACGACAGTGCCCCATTTAGACATCGACCAGATCGGGATAAGCGGTGACAACGAAGCGGCAGTCGAAGCCACGCTTAACCATTTCCGATCTGTTGCCCACCAATTCGCTGACCCCGGTGAGAAGGGCGAGTGTCTCAACTGTGGCCGTCAGCAGGGAGGGTTTCTAGGAGCATTCACTTGGGGGATCATCCACGGTGAAGGGAGCTGTGTGTGTGGGTGGCCAGCCCGTGCCTACCACTTCGTCAAAATGCCCGATGGCGACGAAAAGCGGGTGCAAGCTCTGCTCCAATACCATCCTGATGGTGTGAGCAAATGACGAAGCATAAGGGCTGCGCCTATTCAACGGCCGACTGCCATGACCGGGGCTGCAAACCTGCCGAATTGTGCCCTGCTGGTCATCAGGTCTACCGGAACTGGACCGGAGGAGGACACCATCACGAGGAGCCAACCAATGACTAGCCCTGTTGCCCGATGCACCTGTCGCCATCTCTACAACGCCCACAACGGGCCTTGTCAGGGAGCCCGGGCGCGCGGTAGGTGCAAATGCTCAGCGTTTGAGTATGACCACAAGTTCCAGCCTCATGTTGACACGTTGATAATCCTCACCCGTGAGATCGAAAACAACGGGTTTGCTCCCACGGTTCGAGAACTGGCGCAGAGACTCGGGATCTCGTCATCAGCCACCATGAACAGCCGACTCAAGGTGTTGGAGGATGCCGGGCTGATTGAGAGGATCGGGCCTCGTGCCATCCGTCTGATAAAGGAGAACGAATGAGCTATCGAGTCGTCGTAGAGAACCAGTTTGCGCTCGACCATTTAGGCATCCATGTCGCCGACGGTGCTCTGGTCGCCAAACCGCTGCAAATGGAAATGATCGAGGCCGATGAGGGGGTCTACTCCCCTCCCATGCTGAGCCTTTCCCGAGATCTCGCCAGGGAATTGTTTGATGCTCTCGGCACTGCATTGGGTGTGTATTCCTCAGATGCCCGCATGGCTGCCGAAGTGTTGGAGCGGGAACAGTACCGGGTGGACAAGATGCTGGATTGGTTTGTAGGAGGTTAAGCAAATGGCTGAGCAAAATGACCGAGCATGACCCCAAGACCCAACGAGACCACGTTTTACGGTGGCTCATGGTTGAGCCCATATGTGGCACCGACTTTCTTTTCTCAGGGATACCCCGTTACAGCGCCCGGATCTACGAACTCCGCAAGAAAGGCCACCAGATCGTGAGGAGAACATGCGACATTCACCGCCATCACCGTTCCCGGCAGTACGTCTACGAGTTGATCACCTGATGAGCGTCATAAGGGGCTTCATAATCAGCTTCATCAACGGTCTGGTCGCCGGGAGTGGGGCGTGGGCCTATCTCAACGCCGAGACGTGGGCCGGGTCTATGTTCATCGTCCTGCTCGCCGGGAGCATCATCCTCTACGGTGAGTTTCTGAGACGAACATGGGGTGACACCGAATGAGCGACCTGAACCAAGCCATATTCAACATCATCAACTTTCCAGAAGACATCCCCAACGCTCTAATAGATGACTTGGCGACGGTGATGGAGGCGGCGAGGCTGGTAGCCAACCCCCTGCCACAAACGGAACTGATCGAGGACTTCGTGACCGAACTATTGCAAGGCGATTTGATCAATCAGAACTCGTCCAACATTGAGGGCGAGGTACGGCAGGTGGTATTGAACTTGACAGGCCGTTGGGATGCTGCTCTCACAGGAAGATACCGAATGACCGAGTTGGAAGTGGCTGCGGTTCACGAGATCAAGGGGGACACCGGAATGAACGACCTGCCTGATCTCATGGACCTCTCAGATCGCACTCGATTGAACCGAGAAAAGAGGGAACTCATTGTTGAGGCCTGGCTGGCTGGCAGGTTGGTGGAATCCGACCGTGTGATCGTGGTCCCCTCCTGCCCAACCTGCAACGGGAGTGGCGAATATGCCGACGTTTTCAACGAGGAAGGTGACTTCGATGTTGTGAAGTGTGCGCCCTGCAATGGCTCTGGTTACCACCCCGACACCATCGAGCAGTTGGCTGAAGTGTTGTGGCGTCAGTTCATAGCACTATGGGATGACCTAACAGCCGAACACACCCGTTGGGACGAAAACCCCGAAATCCATGACAGATGGCGAGTGCGAGCGGTGGCCGTGTTGGGCTCTCTCACAGGTGACACCGGATGACCTGTCCTGTCTGTGACGGTAGGTTTCTGACGGTCTGCCCTTTACGAAGTCAGTACATCAACCAAGTGTGTGCGATGTGTGGTGGGCGAGCGTTTCACCACATGATGACCTGTCGACGCTGTGACGGCACTGGAAAGGTCGACCCTCCTCTCCCCACCAACCTGTGACTGACCTACAGGACACCCGAGCGGTCTTCCGTGGATTCAGTAGCGCCGGCGAATTTCTCGAGCTGGCCCTGAGAGCTCTGGAACGCCGGCCCTACCCCAGATGGGTGGA
>SDBV01005927.1_pt1 | contig 17087 bp, 8 predicted proteins | sample 2277081 | NCBI WGS metagenome assembly SDBV01 (sample SAMN10402039, study PRJNA504765) | marine sediment metagenome | isolation source: marine sediment core GS10_PC15, 223 cmbsf | place: Arctic Ocean: Southern Knipovich Ridge | collected 2010 | reverse complement strand
GAACATTCCATATAAGAGGCAAAGAGCACTGGCGACAATCAGGTAGAGTCGGTTCTTAAAGATGATAGTGAGCCAAATGAATTCGCTCATATCCCGGGGTTCGGAGAATGGGTTCAGGAATACATTATAAGCGCTATACTCGAGTTCCTCAGCAAAAACGAAGAAAATGAATGATGTAATCACTACTACAATAGCTGTGCCGTTGCCATTCTTGATCAGGGTGGATAGCATAAAGGCCAGGGCGGACAGAAAGGTGATAGGGAAGAGTACCTGGCCTAACATAGGCAAAATATTGAATCGATAAAGTGTAAGGTTAGCAATATTGCCCAATACAAATAAGATTGCAAAAGCAACTCCAATGGTTAAGACAAAACGGACGAGCCACACCTTATATCTGTAGTTTGGAATACCAAAGATTGTCTCCAACATCTTGGAGTCGTCATCATTCTGGATACCATAGGCCATAGGGTAGAAGATCAGTAAAAGTCCCGGAAATACCAGAAACCCATAGATAACAGCTTCATTGAAGTCGGGGTCTTCGAAAATGGTAATGGTGATGATGAAGGCAAAGAAAAAGAAGGCGGCCAGTACAAAGTATACGAACTTATTCGCAAATATCACCTTGATATTATAGTTCACCATTCTATACAGCAACAGGAGATAGCTTTTCATTTTATTTTTTGTTATTACTTTTCATTAACCACAAGTAAGCATCTTCCAGGTTAGCCCTAACTTGCACTGCTTCAGCTCTGGGCTGTGAGTCTGATAAGCACTTCACTCGTATTTGATCTCCCTCACGCATGTGATGTACGATCAGGTATTTACCTTTCTCAACCTCAAATTCATCAGGGGATAAATGGAATTCCCACACATTATCCTTTGCCAACGCTGCCATTGAGGTAGGGCTTCCTACATACTCAATATTTCCTGATAATAATACAGCCAGGTTATTACAGCTACTGGCAACATCTTCAATGATATGAGTTGAAAACACCACAATGCGTTCACGGCTGAGCTCGACCAACAGGTTCCTGAATCGAATGCGTTCCAATGGATCAAGGCCGGCTGTAGGTTCGTCAACCACTAATATCTTTGGCAAATGAAGTAGGATCTGTGCAATACCAATTCTTTGCTTCATGCCCCCCGAGAATGAGCCAATCTTTGTGTGCTGATGCTCAACCATATGAACTGACTTGATCACATATTGCACTCTGGCTTCTCTTTCGTCTTTATTGGTGATGTTTCGTAAAATCGCCTGATAATCCAGGAACTGATAAGGTGTCATATTCTCATAAGTACCAAAAGCTTGAGGTAGGTACCCGATCAACCCCTGCAGCTCTTCTCTACGTAAAGTAGTATCATGACCATTGATCCAAATTTTGCCATAGCTTTGATCCATGATACCACAAAGTATTCGCATCAATGTGGTCTTACCTGCACCGTTAGGCCCGAGTAAACCGAACATACCTTGTTCAATATTCAAACTTACCCCTTTAAGAGCTTTGAATTGTGCTTTCTTTGGCTTGACAAATGGAATGGCCAGAAGGAATTTGTAATACAACTTTCTAATCTTTCTTAATCGACCTTTGATCTTGTCAACATCAACAGGATTTTCTGAAAGCATCGTAGAAACACGAACTAAAAACAAACCAATAAACCAGAGAATGATCAGGAATACACCCAGTCCTTTGGTCTGAATATCTCCATAGATATACATGGAACTCACAATTGGAAAGAACCAATACAGCAACGCATAAGTAAATCGTATTAGTTTACGCCTTTTATCACCTGCCAATTGAGCCAACTCATTGAACATAGAAAGGAACAAAGCATGCAATGAAATCATAAAAAACAGTTGCCAGAACGCCTTATCCAAAAAGAAGTAGATAAAATAAACTAAAAAGACAATAAGGGCACCCTGCCAAATGAGGTTTTGAAGAATTGACTTAACGGAGAGAATCATTTCACCTCGTTCTTCGAATAAGTGCTTGTTACCTTTCCATTCCCTGATCCAACGCTTGTCACGACCATACACCTTGGTCAGGTTTTGAATTTCGATATGCATTTTCTCATTAGGGGATACCATTTTTGAATTGGCCTGTCTTAGTGAAGTCATAATAAAATGGGTACCACCGGGGATTAGTATAATGACTGCCAGAAACCAGATCATTTGCCAAATCATTCCTTCTATCCCGAGATAGATGAACGCGCCTATGACTACAACGAGAAGGATTTGCATCACCTGTATTGATGGCTTCAAACTTCTGAACCAATCCAATACACTTTCCAGGCCTGCACTCATGGTAGGAATGTATATTAAGGTAAGGATGGTGGCAAACGCCAAACCACCCATGACCGTTACCGCAAAAGGCTGGCCAATACTGGTCACATATTCCGCTTCACCAAGAGCCAATGGGAGCATGGCCACAATGGTGGTTATGGATGTAATGAGAATTGGCCTGATACGGGAAATACCACTCATAATAAGGGCCCTGTACTTATTGTAGCCCCTTTTTCTAAGAATGCGCGAATAATCGATCAGGATGATACCATTGTTTACCACTACACCGAGCAAAATCAAAAATCCGATCAATGTATTGGCATTTAGCAATGAATTGCCTGTAAATGTCAGACCCAGGAAAGCTCCTATGGCAGCCAGGGGTATAGAAAACATGATCACTATTGGTAGATACAATGATTCAAAGACAGCTGCCAGGATCATAAAGATGATGACCACGGCTGAGAAAATGAGAAAATAGAACTCATCAAATAAGCCTTCATCGTGAATCACATCGGCTACAATACCCGAAGGTATATTTACGCTGTTCACAATCTGATCAATCTCAATTCTTGAAGCCTCTAACAGAGATTCAGAGTTCAATACTTCATCAATAAAGCTATATGTGATTTCAATACGTTTCTCCTGATTCAGCCGAGTAATGGTACTCTCGCCCGACGAGTAAATTACCGAACCTATATCCGAGAGTGAGTGAGCCACTCCGGTGGTACTGGTAATTGGCATCTCCCTCAGATCTTTCATCTCTTTTGCAGCTGCACTAACTTGATTTTGCGTGCGTATGGTTATTTCAAATTCCTCGCCACCGCTTATGAAATTTGATCCGGAGGCGAATGAAGGTTGGAAATCATTAAGTCCGGTAAGTACGTTCTGTTGAGTGATGTTGTTTTCGCTCATTCTTTTTTGATCGAATAGAATATGAGCCTCTGGTCGCTCAGGACTAACATTTACAGCACTGCGCTCAATGGATTGAAGGCTGTTGACAAAAGCGCTGATGTCATTCGCAATGGTCTGCATAAGGTCAAAATCCTGCCCTTTTATGATAATTCGTTCTGTAGCGCTACCAATACCTAGCATTCGCTCAAAGTCATCAGATGGAGAGGGGCCACCACCTCCCTGGCCGCCACCTCTTTGTGGAGGTAGATCAAGCGTAATAACAACATCTTCAAAGTCCTCGGCTATACCATTCAACTGATTTCTGATGTCAGACACTGAAATGGTATCCAGATCATTAAATCCTTCCATCAGTTTTACAGTAATTACAGCATCACCTTCCGATATTTGGCTAATAACATTGTCTATCACCGGTATTTCCATCACCCTATCTTCGATATATCTGGTCTTTAGATCTGTGGAAATCAGAGTAGATCCTTGTGGCATGGTGACGTACAAATTCATCTCGGTGGTTTCTACTTCGTTTAAACTAGCCACACTAACGAGCAGGCTTAGACCAATAGTCACAAAGAAAAGCACCAGTCCGCCAATAATGGTAAAAGCGGGCCTTCTGAAACATGACTTCAAAATCACCATGTATATCTGAATAATACGCTGGCGTATCGAAGCATTTTTGATCAAAGGCGCCTTTTCCTGGTCTTCTTTAGCAATGGCGGTGTGAGCCAGCATCGGGATCAACACTAAGGCTACCACCAACGACACAAGTAATGTAGATATGATAGACACTCCAATGTGTGTTCCGATCAGCGTTACCAGAAAGTTAGACGAGTAAATAAAAGGTAAGAAAACAGCTACTGTAGTTAATGTAGCTGCTATAACAGACCTCATCACTTCTTTCGTTCCTTCCACCACCGCCTCTTCAGGTGGTTTTTTATTAAGCACATGCCGGTAGATATTCTCAATCACCACCACGCTGTTATCCAGGAGCATACCGATGGCCAGAGCCATTCCTATTAGCGTTAGGCTGTTGATGGAAATATCATAAGCATAAAAGAAATTAAAGGTCGCAAATACTGAAATAGGAATAGCGAGTGCAATGCTCAAAATCAATTTCAGCCTTCTAAGAAATACCCACAATACAAATATTGCCAGCAGTCCTCCTGTCATTGCCAGGTTTTGGATCTGGTTGATGTTTTTGGTCATCAATTCTGCCTGATTGCTTTGTACTACGATCTCCACATCCAGCGGTTCGAGATCTTTATTTAAAGCATCAATCACTTCTAATGTCTTGTCCGATAATGCAATGAGGTTTGCTTGTGTTTCTTTTGATAATCGAATGGAAACGGCATCTTTTCCATTTACACGGCTCAGGGAAGTTTGTTCTTTAACACCGAAGAACACTTCGGCTACATCGCTAAGTAACAGTGGCCCTTTTTCTGATACTACGAGACTTTGAATATTCTTGATATCCTTTAATTCAGCGCTCACATTAACGAAGACTTGCCGTCCATCAAGCTCCACCTGTCCTACCAAGGCGCTTTTATTTGAATTCTGAGACAATACACTGCTGATGGTATTTGGAGTGATGCCATTCGCTTCGCAGATGGCATCATTCATAATGATTTCTACCGTTTTCTGACGCCCTCCAAACACTCCCACGCCACCGATACCATCCACATCTCCAAGACGATCAGTGATATACTGGTCGGTGACGTTACGTACCCGGTCTACACCACCACTACCCAGTACCTGTAGGTCCATAAAGGTATTAGTGAGCTGTTCAGTATCTATTTTGATGATGTTCACGATAAACTCAGGAGTAAGGTCCGACTGGATCGCTCTGACCTTTTGCTCCAGCTTGAGATAGGCATATTTTATATTCGTTCCTTGCTGAAAGGAGATAAATATCATTCCCTGGCGGCTATTCGCATTCGCAGTTATCTCCTCAACTCCTTCAAGGGTGCTGATTACACTTTCCAGTGGCACAATAGCCTGGCTTTCCATATATTTTGGGTCGACCTCAGATGCAGAACTCACCTGCACAATAAGGATTGGCAGTTCTGCATTTGGAAAGAGTTCTACCGGTAACTTATTGTAGGAAATATATCCCATCACCGAAAAACCAATGAATAGCATTGATACCAGGACTTTCCTCCTTATAATGGTATATAAAAGTCCGGTCTTAGGCATGTGTAGTTACTGTAATTTCACTTTTTGAGCCTCTTATCCAATTGATCAGATTTTCAATACTTTCATAAAAACACGGAATAACGATTAGGGTCAATAACGTAGAAGTCACCAACCCGCCAATAACCGCTATTGCCATGGGAGCACGTAAAGCTGCGCTCTCACCAAAACCAAATGTTAGTGGCAATAGGGCTAAGATCGTAGTGAGGCTCGTCATGATGATTGGTCTGAACCTGCGTTGTCCTGCATCAAGAATGGCTTCTCTCAAGATCATCCCATTTCGCTTGTTCTTATTAATGCTGTCAACCAGTATAATGGAGTCGTTTACTGCTATTCCGGTGAGCATGATGATTCCAATAAAGGCCATTATATTCAATGGCATTCCTAAGAAGAAGAAGGCGAGGAGCGCCCCGACTCCGGCCAGTGGAATAGTAAGCAGAATGGTAAAAGGATGAAATAACGACTCAAACTGCGAAGCCAGTACCATGTATACCAATAGCACAGAAAGGATTAGTGAAAATGTGAGATTTCGCATCGACTCCTGACGTTTTACTTCCTGACCTGCTACATCTATTTTGTACTGAGGCGGCACCGATAGCTCTGAGAACGATTTTTGTATTGATTTAACAACTTTATCATAGGATTGATCCTGATTTATTCTGGCGCCAATGGAAACCATCCTTGACTGATTCTTCCTGTGAATAGAATTAGAAGCGAATTTGATACTGATATCAGCTATTTCACCCAAAGGGAATTCTCTTTGAGCACTTTTAATTTTCATATTTTCAAGCCCCGATAAAGATATTTCAGGTACTTTAATCTGAATGTCTTGTATTTCGCCACCTCGCTCAATTGTGCCGGCATTCTTACCTTCAAGTTGATCTTTAATCTGGCTGATAACATCTTCGATTGACAGGTTAAGGAGACCCGCCCTGTATTTATCTACATCTACCTGGATCTGTGGAACACCTTGTTCAAGGTTGGAGACAGGTTCATAAACATCTTCGTTTTCTTTCATGATCAGCACTACGGAATCTGAAAGTAGACTCAGAGCTTCGAAGTCCGCACCACTTACTTCTACTATCATTGGCATCTGTTCATCTCCCAGAACTGCATTGAGTGCACTTTCGTCATTGGAAAATGTAGCTTCTACACCGGGAATACCTTCAAAATATCGGGAGAGTTTGGAAGTAACCTGAACTACATCTAACTCAACATCATCCCTGAAAATCAATTTAAGATTGGCCTTATTCTCATCATATACATTTTCATTCTCAATGCCAGATTGACTTTGCTCAGGACCAATATGTGTGTAGACCTTGTCCAGTTGATTGTTAAAAAGCTCAAACAACTGGCTTTCAATCTGACCCACTGTTGAGGATGTTCTGGATAAAGGAGTTCCATTTGTTAAGCTTAAATCAACAGAAATTGCTCTGGTCCCCGACTGTGGCATATACTCGCTGCCAATAATGGAGATTAGCTGATATGCACCGAATACCATCATAAATGATGCTACTATAAATCCGATCCTGTATTTAAGAACCTTATCCAGAAATCCTCTGTACACAGCAAATTTGAGTGGTTTTTTCTCCCGTATTGTTTTATCCTTCCTGAAAATTTGAGTAAAGAGCATTGGTATGACTAGTATGGCCACAACCAGGGAAGAGATCAACGAGAAAGCCACTGTCCATGCCTGGTCCCTAAACAATTCTCCAGAAGGGCCTTGTAAATAGACTATTGGTAGGAAAACAATAATAGTCGTTAGGGTAGAGGCTGTTATCGCTCCACTTACCTCGCTTGTTCCTTTAATTGCGGCATCTATAACATTCAATCCTTCTTCACGTTTTCTAAAGATACTTTCCACGACAACAATGGCATTATCCACTAACATTCCAGCGCCCAATGCCAGGCCACCAAGTGTCATTACATTCAAAGTAAGACCGTTGAAATACATCAGGTTGAAAGTGGCAATAATGGATATTGGTATGGCAATGCTGATTATTAGTGTTGACCCCATTCTGCGCAGGAAAAGAAATAGTACAATCATGGCGAATAACGCTCCATAAAGTCCTGATTCTTTTACTTCGTCAATCGCGCCCTGAATGAATCTTCCCTGATTTTGAATAATGACAATTTCATAACCCGGAACAGATTTCCTCAATCCTTCAAGCGCCTCAGTCAATTCATTTACAGCATTTACAGTATTGTACTTCGTTTCCTTATAAATCGACATGCCCAAACTTCTTTGCTGGTTAACACGGACAATACTGCTGGCTTCCTTGTTCATTATTTTAAGAGTAGCTACCTCACGAAGCAGGACTGGAACCTGGCCCACTGTTGACGACTGATTATCAATATTTTGTGCATCATCAGTTGAAGTATTTTCTGAGTTAGTTGCGGAATTCTGCCGTGTATAGCCTACTACTAAATCTTCAAGATCTTCAACGTTTTCAATGATGCCCAATCCCTTGATTACATACTTACGCCCCAGCTCTTCAATATACCCACCAGAAACATTTCGGTTGTAATTTTCAATTTTAGCGACCAGGTCATTGACTGTAAGTCCAAATGAGGCCAATAGATTTGGGTCTGTTTCTAATACTACCTCTTTTTCCTGTTCACCTGACAGACGCACTTCCGCTATCCCAGGCAGTCGAATTAGTTCGTTTCTAAAATTATTCTCGGCAACTTTGCGGAGTGCCTCTGAATCATTGGAATTGGGATTGAATATGCCCAAAATCATAATAGGCGTGGCATTTGGATCGAATTGTGAAATAACGAATTCGTCAATCCCGTCATCCAATGAAAAATTAGAAAGTGCCTTTTGAAGATCAAGAAATGCCTCATCCATATCCTTACCCCAGTCATAGCGCACCGTAACTCGTCCATAACCGGTCTGACTAATAGAGCTTACTTCCACAGCTCCGCTTTGTCTGATAGCAACTGATTCGATTGATTCGATAAATTGCTTTTCTATCTCTGATGGAGGTCTGATGCCAGCTTTTAACTCTACAAACAAGGTTGGATTCTTTAGATCCGGAAACAACTCTATGCCCAACTTTCCAAACGAAATGGAACCTAACAATATCACAGCCAATACCATCATTAAGATGGAAATAGGGTAGGATACGGCCAGTGAAACTATCTTTTTCACGCTAAATGGAGTTAGTTTAAAAAAATTATTGAATGACGCTGACTTTCGACTTATTTCTCAGCGTTTCAAATCCGGAGACGACTAATCTATCATTGACTTTAAGTCCACTGAGTACTTCGATGACATCAAGATTCTCGAGCCCTGTTGTAATCTTCTTTTCAGTAGCAATACCATTTTCAACGGTGAATACCACTTTACCATCTTGTCGGGAAATGATGGTTTCTTTAGGAATCACTATGGTGCTATCACGTTTCTCTGAAAGGATGGCAGCCTTAATAAACATACCGGGACGGAGCAAATTATTGGTGTTGTCGATTTGCAGAACACTCTGAAAGGTTCTGGTATCTGCATTGATAACAGGTGAAATTTGGCTGATCCTTCCTTTGATGGTGTCTTTAGCTATGTTGTAGTTGGTTATTTGTACCAGTTGGTTCAAAGTAACTTCAGGCAAGTGCTTTTCAGGAAGCTTCACGTCCATAAGTAGCTGATTATAATCCATTACCTTAAACAATTCCTGACCTGTCTCTATTTTTACACCATCTGTGTGATAAAGCATTTCAACTATTACACCATTGAATGGAGCCTTAATAGCCATTTTAGCCATTTGAATCTCCGCATTTTCATAGGAGTACTTGGCGTTAACGTACTGAATGGCAGCATTTTTCAGTTCTGTTTGTGTTACTCCACCTTTATCGTATAGTGACTGCTGCTTTTTGAGGTTAGTTTCTGACAATTCCAGATTAAGTTTTTTTCCCTCTAACTGTAGGTTGTTCACAAATTCCTTGTCCTTAAGTCTTATCAGCACCTGTCCGGACTTTACCGCATCACCCAGGGCGAATGGCTTGCCGGTAGCTGGATTCATTTGCAGATTGTAAATACCGGCTAACTCTGATTTCATTGTTCCTTCTTTTGAAGAATATACTGTCCCTGTGGTCTCAATAAATCTTGATATCGATTGTGGTTTAATACTGATAACAGATACAGGAATTTTAATTTCTGTTTGGATATCAGACTCTTCATTGTCACATGCCTGTAACAGGATCAGGACCAGTACGAGGAGGGATAACATCCCATTTCTTATCATTTTCATATGTATAATCTGTTGCACTTTGTATAGATTCAGCGGTTGTTTAATTGAATGTTGTAATAACAGGTACTTGATTCTCAAAATCGTAAAGCGACAGGATCTTCAGATTCAATAGTTCCATTTTGTAGTTGATTAACGCATCAGCCAGTGCGGTTTTCTTGGAAGAAAGTTGAGTTTGGAAACGATTAAGGTCAAAACTTGTAAGATCTCCATTCTTGTAACGCTCAAGGTTAATATCATAGGTGATTTCTGCGTTCGTTACATTCTGTTCCGCAAGCACTATTTGGTTCTCAAGATTTTGAAGATTCCTGTAAACCTTTCTGATGCTGACGATAATGTCATTTTGTTGAACTTCAAGATCAACTTCATTTATTTTAAGGTTTGCGTCAGATGCCTCCATTCTGGCTTTGTTTTCTCCCCAATCCCAAATAGGGATTCTAAAGGATAGAGCAATCCGGGGAGTCGTTTCTACATTTTTGTATATATTGGTGGCTACCTCATTGTCCCCAAAAATACCCAAAGAAAGGGCTACTGCTCCTTTAAATTCATTGAGGCTTTTGGTTCGGGTAATTTCAAAGAGTGCCCGATCAATAGCGATGTTCCGCTGCCTTAATTCCATGCGATTTGCGAGGCCGTGATCGATCGCCTGCCGCAGGTTTACTTCGTGCGTAATAAACTTGATATCGATCTCCACGGATATATCCTCGTACACGTCAATTCCTACAAGGAATTTAAAATCATCAGCTGTATTGTCAAGAATCACCCGTGAGTTCTCCAATGTTGATTTTGACGTAGAAAAGTTCAGTTCGGCCTGGTAAAGCTCCTCTTTGGCTAAAAGGTCCGCATCCACTTTTATCTGGGTAATTTCATAACTGATCTTCTGATTCTCAAATTCATCCTGAGCAATTTCAAGATCATTTTGCCGCTGATATACAGAATAAAAGGACTGGGTAACCGTCCGTTCCAGTGTGAGCAATTGTAAGGCATTACTAATTTGGGCATTCTCCAGATTTAGCTCCAATTCCCTCAGATCCAACTTAATTCGATTGTAGGTGAATATGGGCTGATCAATTTGCAGATATAAATAGTTACTAAACGAACTGAACGACTGATCTTGAAACTCCGTGTGGCTATCTCTATATCCAAAGCGATTGTTGAGTGAAATCGTACCGTCTGTTGCTGCTATGGGCTGACTTATAGATAAATTGGCATAGGAGGTAAGATCCTCGTAAGTGTTCCATTGTGCAATAATGGGTTCATACACCCGGTTGCGGAAGTAATCTATGGGTACGACATCCAGATCAACACGCGATTTCATGCCCTTACGCTGCGCATCCAGACTCTTTTGATTGCTATATAGGTTTAAGTTTGATTTCTTAATATCAGGGCTATTCGTTTGTGCCACCTCAATTGACTCATCCAGGGTATAAATGCGCTGTGCTTTGATTGCTGGTGATTTCAGACAAAAGGAACAGACAAACATTAGTATGATTGCCAACCTGTAGTTAACTACTGACCTTGAGTGATTCAATTTGATCTCTTGTTTACAACTCATAATTATTTATAGTTTAACCCATTTAATAGCATCTGCATATACCGTTCTGAGTTCACATTCATCTGTTAAATCTACACTTCCACCACTTTGGTTGAAATAGTAAGAGCCCAGATAGTTCCAGCCCGGTTCTGCATTTGATATATTGTATTTGATATGGTCTTTTCCATCACCATGATTTATGATATAGTGATAACTAAATTGCCTGTTGTTACCATCTCCTCCCTGGAATTGATTTTGATTCTTACCTCTCATGTACACATAGATATCATAGAAGCCCTCTTCTCTTAACTCAGGCGTCCAGGTAGTGGTCTTATCCCCATTTCCTGCTCGTGTAAAATGTGCCGACCGTATAATACTTCCGTAAAAGTCAGAGCCTGTAGTTGCCAGCCACTTAGAATAGGATCGAAACCAGCTGCCATGATATTTTTTGTCGGACGAATTTCGGCTATTGAGATAGGCCCTTAAATACGTAGGCTCAATTGGACTAAAGGTGGTGAATCCCGGGTCTTCATTGTCCACTATCAATTCATATATCTGCGAATCTATGTTTCTTTCTATCAATCTTTCACCTTCAAATAGTGTTCCTCCTTCACGCTTGATGAATGTTCCTATTGACATGTTGATAACAGAAGGTATATTTCTCGAGATAATCGTGTTTATAGTGATTTAATTAGGCTTTTAATCCCGAAGAAAACTGATCTGCTTTATATTTCCTGGCTTGATCACTGACAAATACCCGGGAACTTCTTCCCCGGCATCTTCACTGACTCTCCGACTAACGTATCCACTATCATCCACATCATCTCCCGTGCTGACTTTCACTTCTATGACACCGTCATTTTCTCCTACATTCGCAACATCAATAAGAATTTGATAGCGCTTCCTGTCTCCATCCAACACTTCGTATTTCCGGACATTCAGAATTTCAAATGCTGGCTGTGATGTATCAAAGTAGACTTTTTTGATGATCGGATCGATGTCCAAATTAAATTTGGCTAAAATGGCCCGTTTGAATTCCTCATAACTGGTTAGTTGATGCTGATGGGTATTTACCCAGTCATACAAAAAGGCTTTAAACACTCCTTCACCCACAAGCTGGCCCAGATAAGAAAACAAGTATTTCCCTTTCAAAGCCACCGATTTTTGAATTTTATTGAACTCAGTTTCCTCGGTTAGAATTTTCGTAATCGAAGATTCTCTCATAAGGTTGTTGCACTCCTCAGTAAAGGAGATTCCATTTAGATTTCTTGAAAAGTCATTTTGAGTCTGTTTGTCATTCCTCAGATATGAGGCCATACTGCGATTAAGCAAGGCCCAATCTCTACTAACAATACCGGAGTTGTAAGCGTAGAAATTAGGAAAAAGTGAATAATCCGGGTCATCTACATCACGTCCATCAAAAAACCACCTTGATCCAATCTGCTTTGTAAATACCTTCTTTACCAAATCATTGAATACGTTCGCCTGTTGTTCCTTATCGCTTAATACCTGATTTCCTTCACGTGCTTGTCGGCTCATATCCCGCAGTTGCCTTCTGAAATCAAACTGTCTGATATTGCCACCTTCCTCCGGCCAAAACACTGTTTCCGGCTGTAGAAAAGCTTGATGACTTTCATAAATCTTATTATAGGCCGTAAACTGAATTGGAGTTTCGACAAACTGCAATCTTCTGAAGGGATAAGTAAGTTTTTGACCATCTTCGTACTGATTTGCAATATCCGTGATGAGATTGCTCAGCGTATCAGCAAGCTGGTCAAGCTGTTTGATAAAGTAATCATTCCTGGGATAATGGTAAACAGCATAAGTAACACTATCCACTGTTATCTCTTTCTTTTCGTACTTACCAATCACAAGTGAGATTTGCGGTAGCGCATATTCAGGTTTGAAGTGATAAGTATTACCATTTACCACCGTCTCGCCTTGTGAAACAGGAACTAGACCTTCTGCCGTTTTTACATCCAATAGAAAATCAATAAAAGAAAGCCGCTCCTTTGTAGGTGATTCACGGCTATACCCAATTTGAGTATCAGGGTACCAAAGTACATCTTTGGTAAGCAATACATAATCAGACTGCAAAAATGCATATTTCTTTTTCAGTGAGTACATAAAGTAGTCATTGGCAGATTCATACCTTTCCTGATCTACTTCCAGATGCGCGACTGATTCCAATATAGATCCATGGTATTTTATGTGAACCTTCATTACCTGGCCAGGAGCAATCGTAAATCCATGATCTATGGAAACAATTTGAATATCTCTTTTTATTTCTACAGACCGGTCGTTTAAAATAACCTCATCAACCTCGAGGCCTGGGTTTAAAGTGAAGTAGACTTTAGTAAGGGTTTGATTGGAGTTGTTTTTTACTACCAATTCGGATGTACATGAAATTGCATCATCAATTAGCTCAAAATCGATATAATTAGAAAGAATATCGATGTTTGGGACATCAGCCCATTTACCGTTAACAACGATCATCTCCTGACGTAGTAAAATGGGTTCCTGACGCATATCCCAAAGCCGGATCATGATAAAAGAGGAGAGTGCCAATAGTGCAACACCAATTAGCCCTGTAGCCATACGTATCACTTTATGACTCGAAAGACGATCCAGGAAAAAGGCGGTGAGAAACAGAAATGCAATCCCTGTAATGAAGTAAAATGCTCTTTGCCGGATAGCTGCTTCTATGTCTACAAAGCCAGTGATTTCAGAAGCAAGCATTGAAAGACGGAATGCCATAAAATCCTGAATATTGGAGAACTGATCAAAATAGTAGATGAGTTGAACACCGGCAACGCCCAAAAGCAGAACAATGGTAATCGGCTGGTTTTTAAGAATTGTGACCAGAAGAAACGCTACACCTGTTGTGAAAACAATACTTGGTATACTGGTCAACAATGGATAGATAACAAAAGCCAGTGGATTGAATGTAGTAAACGGACTTGTAAGATTGATGATTAATGGAATACAGAGTAGCACCACATTTAATGAAAAGAATAGCTTGAAGAGCGCCAGTGCTTTCCCAAGTACATAATCAAGATTGGTAATGGGACGAACAAAGAACACCTCGTTGGTATCAACCTTTTTATCCTTTTTGATGAGCCCGGTAGCTAGAAATATAATCGCAGCTACCTGTGGTATGCTTATCAGTATCATGCTGGAGTATGGCATGATCCAGCTATTTGAAAGAAGAAACCACCTGGGTGTATCCACTTCAGAAAAAACGCCTAAATTAAAAATAGTCACAAAGAAGAGACCTGCCAGTGCTACTATTCTGAATAACCAATTCCTCCATACAACCAATGTCTCGTATTTGGAAATAGTCAAAATGTTTTTAACAGAGATCATATCAGGGACGTGCCAAATTCATTTTCCATAAAATATACATAGGCGTGCTCCAGATTTGGATTCGCGTTCTTTGCATTGGGGTGAGGTTGCTCAGTGGCTATCAGCTGTGCTTCCCACTTACCTTCGATAGGTATCGTGGAGACAACCGAATACCTGGTTTTTAAATCAGTGAACTCGTCATCATCCAACGTAACCTGCCATACATGACCACGAACCCGATCAATCATACCTTCAGGAGAACCTTTGAAGGCCACCTCACCATTATTGAGCATAGCCATATTATGGCATGTACTACTGATGTCGCCTACTATATGAGTAGAAAGAATGATGGTAACATCTCTTTGACTTAAGTCAGAGAGAATATTTCTGAATCGGATCCGTTCTTCAGGATCAAGACCCGTAGTGGGCTCGTCAATTACCAACAATTTAGGGTCACCTATGAGTGCCTGGGCAATCCCCAGTCTGCGTTTCATTCCTCCTGACAACTTGTTGGCCATTCTTTCTCTCAAATCAAGCAATCCGACTTGATCTAAGAGTTTATCTACTTTGATGAATCGTTCTTTTTTCTTCAGCGATGTTGACAATTTAGCTGCATAATCCAGAAACTCCCAGGTCTTGAGTTTTGAGAAATAGGTAAAGTCTTGTGGAAGGTATCCGATCAACGGTCTGATTTCCTGCCTGTGTTCATTGATATCCATCCCATCTATAAGAATAGTGCCAGATGTGGCCTTTTGCAGAGTGACCAACATACTCATAAATGTGGATTTACCGGCTCCATTAGGTCCCAGGAGGCCGAACATGCCACTTCCTATATCGAGGTTTACATCCCGGATTGCGGCATGACCACCCGGGTAAATCTTAGTAAGTCCTGTTATCTCTATATTCATAAATTACCGGTTAAGAGATCCTTTGTTGTTAATACACAGTACATGTTAATACAAAGTACGTAACAATTTATATTAGGTTGTAAGAATATTATTCATATATAAAAAGTACTTTGTATTTCAAAGTTAATTCTTTTTTAACATTTTCAACTTACGAATGTTACCGGATTTTTATGATAATACTTAAAATCAGAAATACTGTAATTACCGGATGATGATATTATACATATTCGCATATTACCAAGTATTAGACTGGATTGGGGAGCCATTAGTTACATATCAGGCATCTTTATTTATATAGTTAAGAGAGGCAATTGTGGATTGATGTGGAACCAAACTGAGCATTTTGGTAATTTCACTCTAACACCGATTTTTAGTTTAAAATTATTACGAAAGAAGCGGAAGGGAAAAGTGCGAAGACGAGATGGAAAAAAGAACGAGAAGAAAAGCATAGCGTTGTGCAGGTGTATATTGTCTTTGGAATGCTTTTTTTATTAGTGATCATCATGGTAATAGTAGTTTTGACCATAAGCTATATTGGAGCGCCAGGTAGTTTATTGTTGCAGGCCTGGATTAGTATAAAGTAAATGTTAGGGGAACAACCATGCGTACTTTCACTACTCTGCCACGTTGTTTTCCCGGATGCCATTTTGGAGAGTTTTTGAGCACACGAGCTGCCTCTGCTTCACAACCCGCCCCGATGCCTTTAACGGCTTTAACTTCACTTATTTTGCCTTCTTTGTCCACTACGAACTGTACGTAAACCTTACCTTCAATCCCCATTCTCTTTGCCTGGGGTGGATACACAAGATTTTTTTGTATGTACAGATAGAATGCTGTTGTTCCACCCGGGAACTCCGGTTGTTTTTCAACGATGGTGAATATTTGATCAACAACTTCTTCTTCAATTGGTTCCTCAAAGATGATCTCCTCAATCACATCCTCTTCCTTGATTTCAATATCAAGACTCACGTCTATTTCTTCTTCGATCTCTTCCTCGTCTGGAACTTCAATGATTTCGGGTTGCTGTATTTTTGGAGGCGGTGGTGGAGGTTGCTCTGTTTGAGGTATATCAAGCATTTCCTCAAAATCATCCTGCACAAGGCCTAAATCTGCTATCATACCCTCATCATAAAAGCGCCACTCAAATGCGGTAATTACAAGTATCAGACTTAGTACAAGTCCAGTACTTAGAAACAAACTCGATTTCCTGGTCAAATCTGCATTCCTTGATTTTTTTAGTATCATAACATCCTACATTCAGCAGTTTTACTTCTGAACACTTTATTACTTTTAAACGGCTTCCGCAGGTAAAATGTTATGCAATGGCCTGCGTCCTAAACTTCAGTTGAAAGTCTTAGTGGTAGCCGAATTGCTAATGCGCGTGTGGAAATGCAGGATAATCCACGCTCGGATTTCTAACGGTAGTTTCTAATCTCCTACGATACCCTCAAAATTTATAATTGTGAGATTGAAATCTCTCTGATTTGTGATTTGCAGAGTAAGAGGGTATTCGCCGAATGTTTCAACTGGTGGAAACCAAAAATCCTCATTAAGATCATAGAAGAGAACATTTTCTGGGAATTGTATATTTATCAACTCTCCAATCCTCAGACTATGCAATGAGAAAGATTTAATCCCATGAGGATCTTCCAGACGACCCTGAAAATTACGTTTGCTAACAT
>SDBV01005926.1_pt1 | contig 17087 bp, 14 predicted proteins | sample 2277081 | NCBI WGS metagenome assembly SDBV01 (sample SAMN10402039, study PRJNA504765) | marine sediment metagenome | isolation source: marine sediment core GS10_PC15, 223 cmbsf | place: Arctic Ocean: Southern Knipovich Ridge | collected 2010 | reverse complement strand
CCACAACACAATCTTCTTAGTACCCTGACCGTCCCCGTGAGTAAAAAGAAGGCGATTGCCTGTTTGACTAAGCTTAGCTGAATGGATTGATAGTTTTAGAGAACTATTCATGGTAAATTTGCATATGCCCTTTAGACTCCATATTTTTATTCCGTAGGTGCGCTTTATACCCCATTGGTTTATTCCGCTGTCATGCCTGGTAAGTACGTGGGTACCGTCAGGGGTAAATTCTGCTGACTCTATGTGACCACCTATAATATCACAAACTTTTTTTCCTGTAAGCTCCCATACCCTTGGGAAATCGCCTGATGCCAAAACACCCGAATAGCAATATGTAAATATATGGATTCCTTGTTTATTGAAAGTTCCTTTTTTTTGCTTATGCCGTAGGAAATGTGCAATTTCTTTGACGTTAAAATCATATCAACTGATCAAAACAATGGATATCATTATTGAACATAAAAAAGAGCTATAACACTATCTGCCCTAATTAGGCTTTACAATATCTTATTCCTTGGAAATACTATCAACAAGTATTTTAAATCGAATGGCATTTAGTTTTATATATACTAAACGGACACAGCAGTTGACTTTTTCCTTTAATCAGGCAACACTATAAATAATAGAACATATCTTGGATGATGCAATTTCATGCAAAATCCCCTCTTTTAAAGAGTATTAACGAATTTAATCAGACGGTTAAGGAAAAATAATGGCAACGAGTAAAACCGGTGGCTCGACGCAGAATAACAGAGATAGTCAAAGTAAACGGCTAGGTGTCAAATTATACGATGGGCAATGTGTAACAGGTGGTGAAATTATCGTACGTCAACGTGGTACCCGTATTCACCCAGGTAAATTAGTTCAGATTGGCAATGATCATACCCTATTTGCAACTGCACCAGGAGTAATTAAGTTTCATTATGGACCAAAAGGACGTAAATACGTATCAATATTGCAACAATAATTTTATTCATTTATCATATTCTAAAACTTGTCATGTGCAACAAATCTTATAAAAATATCACTATTCACGGAGAGTTTTATGATTGATTTTTTACGCTATCGAAATTTTACTATACTTATTTCGCTTGCTATTTTTTCTTCTTTTGTAGGTGTTATATTGTATCGGCAACAAACACGAGGCTATGCATTTACTTATAGCGTCGATTTTGCGGGCGGCACACAAATTTTATTACGGTTTGATAAACCGGTAAGTACACTCGACCTGAAAAAAATACTCAGCAAAAAAGAGTGGCCTAGTGTAGCAATTCGTGATTTTTCTGAAACTGAAGTTCTAATACGTGTTAAAGAATTTGCGCATGATACAAAAGGGATTGGTGAACGTATTCGTCTAGCAATACAACAAGACATGCCCGATTATCATGTGCAAACATTGCAAAGTGAAAGTGTTGGGCCCAGTGTTGGTGCCACATTGCGATGGAAATCAATTCGTGCCATATTAATTGCGTTGATTGCAATGCTTATTTATATTGCGCTGCGATTTTGGTCATTTGGATTTGCTATGGGTGCCGTTGCAGCATTATTCCATGATGCAGTAGTGATGCTTGCAATGTTTCTCTTTTTTGATCGAGAAATTTCAACCAATGTAATTTGCGCAATTTTAGCAGTATTAGGATATTCAATTAACGATACCATTGTTATTTTCTCGCGGATTCGGGAGAATCTCAAATCTATGAGAGGTACACCATTAAGAGATATTATTAATGCAAGTTTGAATCATACATTGAAGCGTACGTTATTGACCAGTATATCAACTGGATTACCGGTAGGTGTTATGTTGATATTTGGTGGTGAAGCATTATTTGATATTTCGTTTGCGTTATTGATAGGTATTGTTTTTGGTACCTATTCCTCTATTTATATAGCAAGTCCAATAATGATGTTGCTGTATAAAACTAAAGAAAGTACCTAAGCGGTACCCGAAATTGACAATTACTTTGCTCAAATTTTATGAAAATTTAATTGCTGAACTATAGCATATTAGTATCTACATTGGTTATATTAATTTTTGGCATGTCTGTATTATCATGCAGCATTCCTAAGTAACAGAGTCTATTATCACAATTCATTGTAATATTGTTTACGCTAATGAAAATCTAAATACATGAATAATTACATTAATAAGGAGTCTTCATGACATTAAAAAATGTTGTCACAAAAGGAGTAATTGGATGAAAGAGCTAGAGACATCGGCTCATGAAACAGAATCTTCACAAGAAAAACAATCTGAAAAAGAGTCAAATAAAAATAAGACGCCCCAAAAAACTAAGCCAAGAACATATACAAAAAAACAAGATGAACCCAAACAAACAAGAGCTGAAGACAGAATACAGACAAGAGACGGCGATGATAGACGACAAGAAATACAACGACAGGGTCCACATCAACGACAACAACGATATGAACGTAGGGGATATGAACACAAACCCTTGGATACACTTTCACTTAATGAGCTAACATATTACGCTCGTCGTTTAGGTATTGTTGGTTCTGCTTTAATGAAAAAAGAAGAGTTAATAAAAAAAATTGAATATGTTAAAGCACATCCTGACCTTGAAATGGAAGTTGAGGGGGTTTTAGAAAAATTACCAGACGGTTTTGGATTTTTACGTTCAGCAAATTATGATTATATTTCTGGTCCTGATGATGTATATGTTTCTCCTTCACAGATACGTCGGTTTGGCTTGCGTACTGGCGATACTATTCATGGTGTAATTAGAAAGCCGAAAGAAGGAGAAAAATACTTTGCATTACTTAAAATTAAACAAGTTAATTATGAAGATCCAAGCGCGCTTTCTGATCGATTTCAATTTGATAATCTCAGTCCGCTTCACCCGAATAAGAAGTTTAATTTAGAATTTGATCCAACTGCTCTTTCTACTCGTATTATGGATTTATTTACTCCGGTGGGTAAAGGTCAACGTGGATTAATTGTTGCACCACCAAAAGTGGGTAAAACGTTATTTTTGAAAGAAATTGCACAATCAATCATTACTAATCATCCCGAAATTTATCTGGTTGTACTTTTAGTTGATGAACGTCCAGAAGAAGTTGCGGATATTAGGCGTATGGTTAAAGGATCAACAGCCGAAATAATTAGTTCAACGTTTGACGAAGCAGCTGAACGCCACGTACAAGTTTCTGAAATGGTACTTGAAAAAGCAAAGCGATTGGTTGAATCAGGTAAAGATGTTGTTATTTTGCTTGATTCAATAACAAGACTCGCCCGTGCATATAATACTGTAGCACCATCTTCGGGTAAAATATTAACCGGTGGTATTGATGCAAATGCACTGCACCGACCAAAACGTTTCTTTGGTGCCGCACGCGCCACAGAAGAAGCAGGATCTCTTACGATTCTTGCTACCGCAATGATTGATACTGGTTCTCGTATGGATGAAGTAATTTACGAAGAATTTAAAGGAACCGGTAATATGGAAATGCATATGACGCGTAAACTTTCAAATCGTCGTATTTTCCCTGCATTTGATTTATTAATTTCTGGTACTCGTCGTGATGATCTTCTACATTCAAAAGATATACTTAATAAAGTTTGGATATTACAGAAATTTCTATCAACGATGAATGTAATTGAAAGTATGGAATTTTTGATTGATAAAATGAAAAAATCAAAAACAAATAAAGAATTTTTAGAAACAATCAACAAACGGGTTGCTGGCTAGTAATAATACCTGAATATTAGTCAATTTTTCTCTTTTAATTGTCCTTGTGTTTTTCAGACTTTTTATTGCATTACTTTTGAGTATTCAACAGTAATTGCGTTAGGTTCCGTATTAATAGCAACTTTGTACTTTATCTTTTTTAACCTTCTTATTGTTTGTCATGTCTACTAATTTATTTAATAAATTATTTTATCGCATCCATATACCACCTTTATTTCCGATAACCTTATCACTCATTATAGGTATTCTAACTCAATCATTTGAATTGACCTTTCCTATATATGCTGCAATTACCTTAACCATACTTGTTATTTTCGCACGAACCATACTTGTTATTTTCGCACGACACAACTCAATCTATCAACATAAATTGAATACTATTTTAATAATCTTACTATCCTTTCTTACTGGATCTTTGCTTTATATACGTCAGATACATAATCATAAACAATTCTTTCAATCGATACACAATAAAACATCTGATTGTATTGGCACGGTTATTGATATTAAAAAAACAAAAAACCAAAAACTATTTGCAATAATTCTTAAAATAAATCGTCTAAGAAAAATAAAAGAAAAAATATGGGTGCCTAGCGATAAAACAATTATCATATACACATTAAAAATTAACAATCTTGAAGTTGCTGACACGATTAATCTTCCTAACATCACCTTTAAACAATCCAATAACCAATCTTTTAATACATATCTCATTAAAGAACACATTGCAGCTACCGTCTTTATTAGTAATTTTAATTATAAGCTTATATACAGACCATCAATTTCATTTTCACGCTGGATTTACCATCAAAAACAACGCATAACTCACGCACTCAAAGAAAAACTTTCACTACACACTTTTTCATTTTTTTCTTCTTTATTTTTAGGCAATCGTACCAATGGTCAGGATAATAATCGAATAGAAGACTATTTTAGACAATGGGGCATTATGCATTTTCTTGCCCGATCTGGATTGCACTTAGCAATTTTTATTTTAATATGGAAAGCATTGCTATGTTGTGTTCCACTACCCTTTATTATGAAACAAGCAGTGTTATTATCTTTGAGTATAATTTATTTTATACTTACATGGCCTTCAACATCTTTCATTCGTGCTTTTGCAACCTTTTTATTATATAAGTTATGCATATTTACCAAAAAGCCATTTCATTTTCTTCACGCACTAAATCTTGTGTGTTTGTCATTTTTAATTTGTAATCCAATGCAATTATTTTTTCTTGATTTTCAATTAACCTTTACCCTGACAGCTGCTCTTTCATGGTTTAACCAGTTACAACACATAATAAAAACAAATTCTTGATTATTGATTGCCATATTTCATACGATTATCTGAGAATTAAGAACCATATAAAAGACAAAAAAGGATAAATGTATGAATAGTATACTCACAAAAAAAATTGCGAAACAATACATATCGTTGATTCTCACTCTTTCGTCAATATTTTTAACACAATCAATTACATCGCATGAAAAAAATAATATATACGCCTCAAAAATACCAACATATAGGACAACACAACAATGCTTATGTGATTTTTGTATAGACATTCAAGCTGAAGTTTTTACTTCCTCACGTAAAACACTATTGAAATTTGCCAATGAAAAAAATTGGACAGTTATTATTTATATGTCTGCCGATAACGATTTGAGAACTTTTGCTGCACGCAATATAAAACAAATGGCAAATATAGGATCTAACGAGCATCTTAATATTCTTGTTCATCTTGATATACGAATTTCTGGTAATAAAAAAATAACCAGACGCTATTATATTGAAAAAAATAGAATTCTTCACGTCAATGTACATGATCCAGCAACGCAACAAATGGATAGTGGCGATCCTCAAACACTCATTTCTTGTTGTTCATGGGGAATTGAAAATTATCCAGCTAAAGAATACGCGCTCATTTTCTGGAACCATGGAACAGGCCCTATTGATCCAATTCACGGCAGAATTATTAATCCTGCAGAACTATTTACCTTTAATCCCACCACCAACCGTCTTGAACTCGATCGTTCAATTGGCTTTTTAGATTTAATTAATAGTTTAGAAACAAAACAACGCGGCATTTGCTGGGACAATACTACCGGCAATTATCTTACCAATCAAAAACTCGACTACGCACTAAATGAAATCTATACTAATATTCTGCATCAAAAAAAATTTAGCATAATTGGTTTTGATGCATGTTTGATGTCAACGGTTGAAGTTACAGATATAATCAAAAAATATGCTTATATTATGGTTGGATCTCAGGAAGTTGAACTCGGAACTGGATGGAATTATACCTCAGTACTTCGACCGTTTGTACAAAATACAATCGACAAAAGAATATTTGCAAAACACATTGTAGATGTATACAAACAAACATACAATTCAATAACAAATGACTATACCCTTTCAGCTATTGATCTTGAAAAAATTGAACTACTTGAACAAAATATTGATACAGTAGCCAAGCTCCTTACTGAATGCTTAACAAATCAGGAAAATAATTCAGTAAAAAAAGCAATTAAAGTAAGTCGAAATAAGTTGCTATGTACTCATTTTGATGAACCAAGCTATATTGATTTGCATCATTTCTACCATAATCTGTTTGTCAATCTGAAATTGTTCAGATTTAACAAAAAAGATAACACTACCAACTTAATTCCAGTATTGAAGCAGACTCTGCAAAAAGGAACAATACTCATTGAACAGATAATATTTGCGAATACTTGCGGAAGAAATCTTAAAAAGGCTCGGGGAATTTCAATTTGCTTCCCTGAGCGTAGAATACACAGTTCATATCGTAAGACAACATTTGCACAAACAAATGCATGGGGAACATTCTTACCACATTACCTACTTTCGTAGCAAACAGCATTAACGTTTGTAGCATGCTATAGTATACTGGCGTTGATAATCGGAATTTAATACCGGTAGGGTGCTATGGATAAAAAAATCTACAAACAAGAACTACTAAACAAGTTGTATGAACCATACAAAAGGTGTATGGCCTGTCCACTCGGAAGCCTTGGCAGAACCAATGTAGTATTTGGTGAAGGCAACCCAGATACTAATTTGCTTTTTGTTGGTGAAGGGCCAGGCAGAGATGAAGATGCGCAGGGAAAACCTTTTGTTGGAAGATCAGGGCAATTATTAAATCGTACACTAGAAGCCCTTGGCATCAATCGCTCTGATGTATTTATCACTAATATTGTAAAATGTAGACCCCCAAATAACCGTAAACCTATGCCACTCGAAAGTAAAACATGCAAAAATTTGTTGCTCCTTAATCAAATAAAAATTATCCGCCCAAAGGTAATATGTACCCTCGGTGCTACCGCACTTGAAGGATTAATTGAAAAGGTGATTAAAATAACCAAGATTCGAGGTACTGTTTTACAAATGGGCCCAATTACTATCATTCCAACCTTTCATCCAGCTTACGTTTTGCGTAATCCAAACGAACAACAAACCTTACTACAAGACATACAAAAGGCATACACTTATGCCGAACAGGACAAATAGTATTTTTATTGGGGGTGGTGGATAAGTGGTGGATAAGTGGTGGATAAGTGGTGGATAACTTTTTGAGTTTTTCCCAATACTGCCTCTCAATGGAGATATCAAAAAAAAACTTTCCAAATGCAAGATCTAGTCGACCTTTAGGAGACCAATTAAAAGTTATCCACCACTTATCCACCAGGTTATCCACCACTTATCCACCACCTGATATTTTTTTAATATATTGATTCAAAAAGGTTATCGGGGGATAGAAAGCAAAGTTATCAACCGCTTTTGGCTTAGCTTATTATTATTAATATATAAATTAGTTATTTAATATAATAATAAAGAGCTTGCGAGAATACCCTCTCAAATTTTGAGAAGGTATTTTTTACATAAAGAAGTGTGTATGCTTTCTTGCCAATGTTTTAAATTTGTAATAAACTATTTGTATAATTCTTAATGTTTTTCATTTTTCTACGTTAGAAATAAAAAATTATCTATATCTAATTTTGTTTACATAGGACAAAAAACGTGAATTTGCTTGATGTAATTAATGAGCTTGTTGAAGAGCGTGGCCTTGATAGATCTATTTTGAGTTCTATCGTATGTGAGGGTATGCTTGCTGCTTATCAGAAAAGGTATCCTGACCTTACTCTCAAGGTTGAAGAAAATCCCAAAACAGAGAAACTTACTATTTTGATTCAAAGAGCAGTTGTTTCTAGCGTAACTGATGAGGAAAAAGAGATTAGCTTAAAAAAAGCGCGTTTCGTTGATAAAAAGATTAATGTTGGCGATTCTGTTTGGGTTTCATTTGAAGGAGTAATTGGCAGAATTGAAATATTACGTGCACGCCAAGTAATTGCAAACAAGATCAGAAAAATTGAAGCTCAAGTAGTTTATGACGAGTTTAAAGGCAAGGAAGGCGAAGTTATTCTCGGCATTATTCACAAGTGTGAACGAGGTGGTATGGTGGTTAAGCTTGGTGACACACTCGCTTTTTTACCCAAATCACTTTCTGGTTCTGCCGATAAATGCATAGTTGGTTTTTCTATTCGAGCATTATTAAAAGAAGTATTACCAGAGCCACGTAATGATAATCAATTAATTCTGGATCGCATTTCTGAACAATTTTTGCGACAACTTTTCGAGTTTGAAATACCAGAAATATTTGAAAAACTTGTAGAAATCAAAAAAATTGTCCGTGCTCCTGGCTACAAGTCTAAGGTTGTAGTAGTTTCCCATGACCGCAATATTGATCCGGTTGGCACGTGTGTTGGTATAGGTGGCAGTCGTATAAAACCTATTCTTAAAGAACTTGGTGAAGAAAAAATTGATGTTATCTCTTGGAGCGAATCCTTGGAGATACTGGTTAAAAATTCGCTTAAACCAGCGAAGGTTAATAGAGTTCAACTTAGTGATAACAATAAAATAGCATATGTTTGGGTTGATGAAGATCAACGATCTTTTGCGATAGGCAAGATGGGACAAAATATTACACTTGCTTCTCGATTAACTGGTGTTGATATTCAACTGGTACAAGAAGAAAAGGGGAAAAAGCCTGAGGAAGAAATAATTATTGAAGAACAAGAGCCAAGCATTGCGCAAGAATAATAACCTTATTTAGCAATTAATTTCCATATTTAGCCCTTTGTGATGAGACATAATGCGTGTATATGAATTTGCGAGAAAACAAAACATTTCTAGTAAAAAAATAATTGAACTGTTACAAAAAACTGGTTTTGATGTTACCAGCCATATGTCAGTTCTTGAAGATAAGGCATTGCTTTATTTAGAAAAAGCTTTCAAGAAACCAGAAAAAGCAGCTAAACCAAAAGTGCCGAAAAAAGAAAAGACAATCGAAATAAAAAAAATTCTTAAAAAACCCCCAAAAAAACCTGCCCCTCCAAAGCCCAAAAAGAAAGATATTGTACCGTTGGAAGAAAAATTACCTAAAAAAATACAAATAATTGCTGAGCCGATGAGGTTGGTTGAATTTGCTAAAAAAATTAATATGCCAGCAACCGAAATAATTGTAACGCTATTGAAATGGGGAATAGTTGCGCCAAAGAATCAGGTAATTTCAGTAAATATTGTTACACGTCTTGCTGGACATTATGATATTGAAATAGTTAAGCCTGAGGCAAAACAAGAGAAAGTTGAAAAAAAAGTAATTGTTGCAGAGGGTGAATTAAAAGAACGATTACCAGTTATTGTCATACTTGGGCATGTTGATCATGGCAAGACAACATTGCTTGATTTTATCAGAAAAACTCGCATTGCAATAAAAGAAAAGGGTGGTATTACGCAACATCTTGGTGCATACGAAGCAACAACTTCTCAAGGTAGCGTTGTATTTCTCGATACACCTGGTCATGAAGCGTTTTCCAAAATGCGTCAGCGTGGTGTTAAAGTTGCTGATATTGCAGTATTGGTTGTGGCTGCCGATGATGGTGTGATGCCGCAAACTGTTGAAGCGATTAAGCATGCAAAGTCGATTAATATTCCTATTATTGTTGCAATCAATAAGATTGATAAAGTAGATAAGTCGCGTATTGAAGTGGTAAAACGACAACTTTCGCAACATGATGTCCTTCCGGAAGAATGGGGAGGCGATGCAATTTGTGTGCCGATTTCTGCAAAGCTTGGTACAGGTGTTGATCAGTTGCTTGAAATGATTTTGCTTCAATCCCAAATGATGGAATTGCGTGCTGATTTATCTGGCCCTGCAAAGGGGTATGTTTTAGAATCAAAACTTGAAAAAGGCCGTGGTCCGGTTGCAACATTAATTGCGCAACACGGAGCATTAAAGGTTGGTGATTACTTTGTTTGTGGCATAACACGTGGCCGAGTTAATTCATTAGTTGATTCTTATGGTAAGCGTTTAAATGAAGTAGGGCCAGTTATTCCGGTTCAAGCTGCTGGATTTTATTCGTTGCCCGAGGTAGGAGATTTTTTCAAAGTGGTGAGCAAAAACGAGTTTAACAAAGCAGCTAAACAAGGAGAGCAAAAGCTTGCTGCTGACAAACGATTGGTTCAGGAGGGCGGTATTAATATAATAATTAAAACCGATACAAACTCAACAAAAGAAGCTTTAATAGATGCAATTGAAAAACTTTCTAAACGTGTAGAGACACCGTTTAATATAATTCATGCTGCAGTTGGTGATGTCAGTGAAAGTAATGTTGAGTTTGCCTTCAACACAGGTTCAAATATTATAGGCCTTCACGTCAAAAAAGAAACAAATGCTGCTTCTCTTGCACAACGTCGAGAAGTTTCTATTGATTTACATACCATTATCTATAAATTGCTCGAAGATCTTGAAGAGCGTTCTGCAAAAACAAAGGAAGTAGAAATGGTATTAACTAAAATTGGTGAGGCGGTTGTGCTCAAAATTTTTGACATAAAAAAAATCGGTGTGATAGCGGGAGCATATGTCAAAGATGGGCGATTTTCACGTGATGGCACGGTAAAGGTTTGGCGTGGAAGTCAACTTGTTGGAGAGGGCAAAATAACTAGCCTACAGCGTGAAAGGAAGACAGTGAAAGAAGTTCATTCTGGGTTTGAATGTGGATTTATGGTAGAAAAATTTACCGAATGGGGAGTTGATGATCGCGTTGAATGCTATATAGAGGTTCTTTCTACACCCTAAGATACTAAAATTCTAATCTATTTTTAATGCTTTTCTGGTTTTTACTTTTTTTCTCTAAATCGATATGTTGCTGTAAATTATTCTTTTGCAAGCTTGTGAGATGTACGAATAATACCTAAAAGAAACGGAAAATTTATCATATACTTTCTTTTTTGTTACTATCATAACTGTGTTGTTTTTTTGTTGTTTTTCAAAAAAACAATCTTTTTTATAAAAAAACACCACTAAGTAATACTTTTCATGTTGTTGCTTTTTGAGTGTTGCAGGGAAAAGTTGTTTTTTGTTTTGAATATAGCAAACTAGAGAAAGTCTAATGTTGAGCTTTTGTCCTTCTTATTGTGGTTGGTAAGGAAGGATGGTTAGAAGCACTGCTTATTTGAGGAGGTAATAGATTAAGATCCTTAAGGTTGTTACAATTCCTTCTTAGCTTTGAGATCTTAAAGATCTGATCTATTACTCTATCCTCATTTCTTTTTAGTCTTTATATTCCTAGTATTTTTCGGGTCTTGGGCAACAAGAGTGATCGAATTTTTTGCATATTTCGTGCATCATCATCTAGGCTGTCTTTTGGGGTTTCAAGAATTTTAGGTATATCAAAAAAGCGTTTGTCGTTGAATAATAGTTTAAACGCTTGCGTACCTAATTTGCCTTTGCCAATATCTTCATGCCGATCTATACGTGATCCGAGCGGTTTTTTAGAGTCATTAATATGTATTACTTTGAGTTTATTGAGCCCGATAATTCGATCAAATTCCTTCCACATAATTTCATATGTTTTTTTTGTTCTAAAATCATAGCCAGCTACAAATGTATGACAGGTATCAAAGCAGACACCAAGACGTTGCTTATATTTTGATTGTTTTATTATTTGTGATATGTGTTCAAAGGTGTAACATACTGTACTTCCTTGTCCTGACATTGTTTCTAATAACAGTATAGTTTTTCCAGGAGCATTTTTGAAAATGGTATTAAGATTGTTACTAATTTGTTCAAGACATGAGTGTTCATCGGTTTTGAGATAAGATCCTGGATGGAGTACCAGGTAGGGAATGCCAAGTGAATCACATCGTTTGAGTTCCATTTCAACGGCATGTATCGATTTTTTTTCGATATCTTTTTTTGGTGAACCAATGTTAATTAAATAGGTGGCATGTGCAATAACTAATTGTATTGGTGATTGTTTCGAAACTATTTGAAATGTTTTTATTTCATCCTTCTTTATTTTTCGGGCACCCCATTGGCGATTATTTTTGGTAAAAATTTGAATTGCAGTGCAATCAATTGAATCGCCACGTTCAATTGATTTATCAATACCAACAGCAATTGACATGCGTGCCCCATATAATAATATTTTTTTTTTCTTAGCCATACTTATTCCCAATTTTGAAGATTATTTTTTTATCATTTTATAGGTCAACGATCTACTAAGTTTATGTACTTATAATTTTTATACGAGTTTGAAAAGTAAAAAAAGCAACATTATTTGTTCTTTTTTTTCATATTTAATTTGACAAATTAACCCAAATAGATAACATTATTTTTTATAAAGTCTATATATTCCTTCAATTTTCAATGATACTTTTAAAAAATTAGGAAACAAGGAACAGTATGATAAACAAATCAAAATTCCTTCTACTCTGTTTATACTTTTTTACCACATTTCAAATAAGTAATCTTTATAGTTTTCAAACTTCTTATGGAGATTTTGAATATCATATTACTAGTAAATTTAAACCAGAAAGTTTTTTTGGAAAAAATATAAGCTTACTTAATAACAAAAATGAGACAGATAAAATTTGGTTTTCACGTCATACTCTTGATCTTAATTTTGATGCATTATGGGGACAAAAAACCTATGAGCATACTATAGCACAATTTTATTTTACCTTGCGTAACAAGGCGATTTGGGGTAATCCAGAAAGTATAACGCGAACGACCGAAGCTGAATCCAAAGTTGATGGATTAGAAGCGGTTGGTAGACCGCATCGTCATGGAATTCCGCGTCATATTTTGTGGATGCGAGAAGGATGGTTGAAATTTGATTTAAGTGAAGCGTTAGATTTATCACTTAGCAACAAACATAGCTTTACTATTGGTGCATTTTCTTTTGAATTAGGGCGAGGTATTGCGTTAGGTGATGCATACGCAGTTGGTCCTGAAATACTTGGTTTTTATACTGATAGTGCGGTTGATCAATATGCATTTGGTGGAAAATTTTCAGGTGATATTATAGCTGACCAATTGTCATATGATTTATATGCAGCAATTTTACAAAATAGAAGTAGTAATCTTGGCGAAACAGCAGAAAAAATTCTTGGGCAAGAATTTGGACGGTTAAAAAGGCAACAACGTGGTTTTGGTAAGATTAATTTTGTTATAGCAGGACATGTACTTTGGCATGTGTTCAATAATAGATTAGGTAAATTTTATTTAGAACCATACGGATTATTTAATCATGATCCAGAGCAAGAGGTTGAGTTTCTTGGTGATGCAACTTCAAAACTTGGCACTATCGGTCTTGCAGGTGAATATGCGGGAGATAAAATCGAATTTGGTTTTGATTATGCAGTGAACTTAGGTCAACAACGAGTCAAAGGCTGGGATCGTAATAAAATTATAAAAGAAAACAGAGATGGAATGGTTGTGTTGGTTAATGATAAGGTTCTAAATACTGCTGATAGCAAAAAAATTCTGTATGTTAATGGAAGCGATGCACAGAATATTATTAATGAAACATTTCGAGATGAATCACAAAATGGCCGTGAAATTGGAAAAGTAACAGAAGTAGGATTTGTTAAAGGAGATGTTGATAATCCAATTGTTCTCAAAAATGCAAATGATCGTTTTCGTAATCCGTTTACCAATAAGTTTGAAGGTTGGATGTTTATAGCAGATGCTGCATGGTGGATTTATAAAAAAGATCTACAACTTACATTTGTGGTTGGTGTTGCATCCGGTGATGATAATCCAAACATTGAAACCAAAGATGGCGTGTTTAGTGGATTTATTGGCTTACAAGAACTATATTCAGGTAAACGTGTAAAAAGCGCGTTTTTACTTGGTGGTGCAGGCAAGTTAAATCGGCCACTTTCTCAACCAACAGAAAATGAAGCGCCAAGTAAATTTGCAAATGTAGTATCTGGATTTACCAATTTAGTTTTTGTTGGTGGTGGATTGCATTGGATACCACAAAATGCAGATAAGTATATAAAAGTTAACCCAAATACAATTGTATATTGGCAAGAAAAACAAATAGGACAGGCACGTACCTTCTTAGGTGTTGAATCAGATATTTTTGTTTATTTCAATATGCTCGAACAAATGCAATTATTTTTTGTAGCTTCAGCTTTTTTCCCCGGATCACTTTATAAAGATAGGTCAGGTGTACCGCTTACGAGTTCTCAAGATGAAAAGCTTGATCGTTTAGATGTGACTGGATTTGAAGAAGATCCGATACCTAATTTGGGTAACGATATAGCATTCACTATTAACTTTGGGTTAGATTACAAATTTTAAACAAAATTTTTGTGACTTTATTGGTTTAATCCACGGATAAAAAAGAAATTAACAAACATTAAAGTTTTTTGGTGGAGGCGATGGGAGTCGAACCCATGTCCGCATTATCGTAAAACCCAAGCACTACATGCTTATTTTTCGAATATACTCATATGATACCTCGAAAACAAAGCTTATCATACGAGGCAGCTATCGTAATACACTATCGAGCTACCAGGCTGCACAACCTTACTCGAAGAGTCCTATCTGGTTACTACGAACTAGTCAAACTGACAGGCACGCCAGACTAGTAAGCCAGTTCAAGACTAGGCGTGAACTGGGATAGGCTGTGAATTGCCATTTATTATTAGTTTGATTGATTGTTTAACGAGCACCCAATCAACGCTCGGCATGCGCTTAAAGCTATCAACAACACGTCGAAGCCAATACGCCCCCGGAAATTTCAATGATTTTAGTTATTCTAATTGTAACAATTTATAACTTTTATGTCAAACCAAATTAGAATCTCCAAAAACACGATTAAATCATGATTTTGATGTAAAAATAGCGTAATTTTACTCAATAACCGCCTTTAATCTCCCGTTCAGCTTGCCTTCTGATATCACGTTCTTTGAGTTCTTTTTTCTTACTTGGTGCTTTTTTATGCTTTGCGATACCAAGTTCTACTTTTACCAAGTGTTTTTTAAAATAAAGCTTTAATGGAATGATTGTGACACCTTTTCGGGCAACCTCGCCAATTAATCGATTCAACTCTTTTTTATGCAATAATAACTTTCGACGACGTGTTGCTTGTTCTTCATCTTTTTGAAATGATTTTGCGTATTGAGTAATATTGCAGTTAATTAAGTATAATTCACCCTCATGAAGCACAGCATATGCACCTTTGAGTGAAACTTGGCCAGCTCGCAATGATTTAACCTCATTTCCTGTAAGTGCTATACCAACTTCAATTTTATAAAGGATTTCATAGTCGTGGTACGCTTTTTTATTTACAGCAATTACTTTCATGATTTTTTCATTATTCTCTGATGAGAATGCTTTAAAAAACGTTTCACGATGGGATATACTATGACACCAAAGGCCAATCCGAGCAAATTACCTCCAATTAAAAATGACCACAGCGAAAGATGGGGAATATTAATATGGTTTTGTAAAAATACGTTCAACTGTATCATCCATTCAGGATTAAAAGTGTTACTTTTAATCCCACAAGCGCCAAATAACCAATTACCAAAAACATATCCTGAACCATATACAGGAATCATGGTCCACGGATTATTAATCAAAACTGAAACGACAAACAATATTGCAGTATTCAGTGCAAATAACCAACCAAACAAAAAGACCATTAGAGTATGAAAACCTATAAATGGAGAAAATGCTATATATACCCCTACACATACTGATAATGTTAATTTATTTGGACATGTTTCTTTGGCCAAAAGCGATGAAAAAAAATTATGTAGTTTTTTTCCTATCATTATATTTCCAAGAGATTATTTGAAAAAAAGAAGATAATACGTTATTCTAACTCTCAGATGGTAAAAAAGATAAAATTAATATAGGTAACGATGAGAATTATTTTCACCTCTGTCTTTTTAGTATCGCTTATTGTAAGCCTTTTCGCAACAACCGCTTTCTGTTTTGGGCGTTCTTTACTGATGGGGACCATTCAATTTCCATACACAGTAAAAGAAGTACCTAGTATGCGGATATATTATGGTGGCAAAATTATTAAAACCGATGTACATGTGATTATTCCCAAAATAACGTTTGAAATCGGTAAAGGAAATCGGCAGAATAGATTTTATTTTCTTGTCACACCAACAATCAGTTATGATTTCAAAAAAACACCAGATAATGACTGGGAACATAACACTATAGCGCATCTTAAAGTTCCTGAAGGAAAAGATTATAAATTTTATGTTATGGATTTAATTGAAGATACATCTTCAATATTAGATAGAGATTCCATTGAAATACTACGGCAACAAGAACTTCAAAATATTCAGTCTGCCTATCATTGGGAAGTACACGAAGAACATTTGCCTGAGAATGGCAAAATTCCAGATGCCACCATAATTGTTTGTTTTTTCCCCGAGTTTATTGAGAATATTAAGGGTGGTAGTCATATAGAGTTGCCAACTATTGTGATAAAATCAGATATTATAAATGCAATTGGCTCAGAAAAAAAACTTCATGAAGAATCAATTAAACTTCAACTTGCGTCACTTAATTCAGATACTATTCATGCGAAAACAAAGCAAGAAGTAAAATCAGATCAACGACGTACGCTTATTATGAATCTTATTACATAGCTATGCAAAAATCTTTTTATGTTCTTGGTATCGAAACCTCATGTGATGAAACTGCTGCTGCAGTATATCATACTAATCACGGCATCCTTTCTAATGTAATTTTTTCTCAGACAGAACTGCATAAAAATTTTGGTGGCGTTGTTCCCGAACTTGCTTCACGTGAACAGCTTGCAAAAATTAATCCTATCGTTCAACAATCACTTGAAAAAGCAAAAATTACGCTTGATGAAATTGATGTTGTATCGGTAACCAATCGCCCCGGACTTCCCGGTTCGTTACTTGTTGGTCTCTGTTTCGCAAAAAGTATTGCCTGGGCAACTCAAAAAAAACTTGTGGGTATTAACCACCTGGAAGGGCACGCGTTTTCTGTATTAATTGAACAC
>SDBV01005925.1_pt1 | contig 17090 bp, 18 predicted proteins | sample 2277081 | NCBI WGS metagenome assembly SDBV01 (sample SAMN10402039, study PRJNA504765) | marine sediment metagenome | isolation source: marine sediment core GS10_PC15, 223 cmbsf | place: Arctic Ocean: Southern Knipovich Ridge | collected 2010 | reverse complement strand
GCTGAGGATGGAATCCGGCTCCTAACGCAATTAATGCGCCTACTCTGCCCCGGACTGTTACCTTGCCTTCATCGGGCAGAATAATGCCATTGAGCATCTTAAGTATGGTAGTCTTACCTGAGCCGTTTGGACCAATAATGCCGAGTACCTCACCTCGCTTGAGCTCGAAAGAAGTATCCTGAAGCGCCCAGAATTCTTTCTTGCGCAGCTTTCCCAGATTCGGACGCACACAAAGTCCGTCGCGTACTATATCCAATGCTCCGTACCACATCGAGCGCTTAAGGCTGCGACAGAACTTTTTAGAAACACTATCAAGTTGTACAACTACGTCTTGTTTCATTTCTCAATCTCTGTTATACACACGCTGCCTTTGGGGAGATTATCCTGCTGCCTCCTTAATTGAAGGACCACATTCTCCCGGGGAAAATCAACCATATCATAGGTAATCGGCTCATCTATCTTCACGTCGCAAGTCAACTGAGCATACTCCGAAAGCCCCAAAGGAAGCAGGTTCTGTTCTCTTACAACCTCTGCCCTGTCAATCAGTCCGTAAACGGTATAGCCTCCAATCCCATCAAGCTTCTGTCCCGCTTTCATGTCCTTTTTGGCAACGGTAAGAACGTCTGCAAACCGACCTTTAGGGGCAATGGTAGCGATGTTAAACAACGCTGCATCGGCTATTGATTTCGGTGCCTCGAAGAAACATAAATGATGATCTTTGAAAAACAAATAGTAAGGCCCTTTGCCCATCTTGTAGTAATCCAACGCATCAGCAGCCAAATCCCCTTCTCTCTTGCCTATCACGAAAACGGTCATTCCCAAATTGGCATTGGCGCCCATCATATAGTCAACAATCCCTTCCTTCGAAATGACTTTCAAAAAATCATCTACCAGAGTCTCTTTTGTGACTTTGGGGCCATGCATACCTCTCTTTTCGGGAACAAGCCCCGTCGCGTTGGAAAGTACGGCCAATTCCATGCTCTGTTTCGTCCCATCGGTAAAAGAAGTGGTTTTCTTAGCATCTTGACCTTCTCTTACCCACTTCATAATATCCTCGGGAACGGTATGGTAGTTAAGAAAACCCTTACCGTTTCCTGCAACGACTATGTCAAAACCAAGCAGTTTCACCTCATCTATCATTCTCGCCAGAACACCAGGCTGGTCTCCATCACTGTTGGAATAGATGACGCCTTTTTCTTTTGCCTGTTCGCTCAAAATAAAACCTACGGTTGCATCCATCTCAGCACTTACAGTAATGAAGTCTATCCCCTGCTCCATGGTCCACAGTGCCGATTTTGCACCAACTTCAATGTCTCCTGTAGCCTCAAATACAACATCGATGCCATCCAATTCACTGATGACTTCAAGTTTATCTGAAACGACATGCTCATCTTTCGCCAGGTGCTGTTTAACTTCTCCGACCGAGCCAGCCACTGCAATCTCATTTCGCGGGATACCGGCCTTTACATAAGCATCAACTGCTTTTTCAATCGTCTTTTCAACAACAAGCCTTGGCTCCATTCCAGGCCATCCGCATATCTCCCCGATAAGGCCTTTGCCGAACCAGCCGGCACCAATAACCGCCACCTTTATTGGAGACTTCTTTTCCCTGTCTCGAAGCAGCTCTCTGTAGACTCTCATATTATTGTCACCCTTTACTCTTTATTCTCACTTTTCGTGATATCATCAATCCTTCGGGTCTGCTAAACTCTCTCAGCAACCCGCGTCATGGCCAGATTAAATACCCGCCAGCCTGCAAAAAACACTACCACGCCTGCGACTGACATCCACAGCAGCCCATAAGGCTGACTTAAAGTACCATCGATAACCAAATCCCGCGTCGCTATAATGAATGGACTTGCAGGATTAAGATAATTAAACAATACCTTCATACCCTCGGTAGGCGGTGGGTAAATCACCGGGGCTGCAAACATCGCAAACATCAAAACTAATGTCAGCGAATTGGCAATGTCCCTGAAAACACCATTTGCAAGAGCCAGCAGAAAACCCAGTCCGATTGTCATTAGTGCAAGCGGAACCAAAATCAACGGAACAAAAATCGTTGTCCACACAGGAACAATTCCGTACCATGCGAAAATCCCAACGACTAGAACCAGCCTTATCAGGAAGTTGAACACCGACTCTCCAAACGCCGCTATGACCAAAGTTTCTCGCGAGAAGTTGATGTGTACAATTATGGCACGAGCATTTGCAAGGCTCTGCGCGGTCCTGGTCAGACCCGTTGAAAACAACTGCCAAACCGTAAGGCCCAGCACCAAAAATGCAGGATACGCAATAGACGTCTCGCCGATAGGCAAAGTGCCTCCGCGCCTGAGATATGTAAACACCAGCGTCATAACAATCGCCGGCATCACCGCCCAGACATATCCGAATACCGACTGCCTGTACCTCGCCGACAAATCACGCAGGAAGAACCGCCACATCAGCCCGCGTCCGAACCACAACTCGCCAAACATCCTGGCCCAGACTTTTGGCCCAAAACCCGTATTCGACCAGGGCGTATAAATCACCTCACGACAATTTGCTGCGTTTTCGGATAATCCCATCAGTCAACTCCATTGCTATTTCAAAACCGGGCCTTTTCATTAGGCCCGCGCGCACTCCGCCCCCGTCGGTTACAAATCAAAATTGTTGTAACCTTCCGGAGACAATGAACTTATTAAACTATCTATACAATCTGCTCAGCGTATTCTCTTGCGGCTGCGAAGTTTTCTGGGCCGCATGCTCATCAGGCAACAGGTTGAATACTTCGTCCGCCAGGCCCTGAGCAGCCAGAATCACCGAGCTTTCACAATTCGAACTTATCTGCACCTGCGCCACGTACCATCCAGGCTCACCTGATGCGCTCGCCCTTCTCCAGGCAAGCCCTGAAAAGGTATCTTCATCAGACATCACCTGCCCGTTCACAACGTAGAACACCAACACGACCAGTCGCTCATAATCTCCGACTGATTTGTAGAACTGGTGAATACTGCAGGGAATCTCCCTGCCGAGTTCCGAGGCTACTTCATATTCGTCGGTTTGTTCGTGGATCCAGCCGTCTCCTGCGTAGCAGACCTGCGGCCTGTGGCCAACTATGTCTCTCGGCCATGCCGTACATACCAGAAACACCTTCGCTGAAGCACCGCTCGATTCGTGGCAATAAACACCAGTTACAGTGTTTTGACTGACCTGGTTGTCGTCGGAATCCGTATCAAGCAGGCGCCATTGACCAACCTGTTCCGGTAGTGCTGCCAGATCCACCTGTAGCGCAACTTCAGCCGGGTGCCCGGTTCCAAATTTGCGGGCGGACAACCTGTATAAAACCCCCGAAAGCAGTATCATCGCCAAAGCGGCGACCCATACCTGCCATCGTGTACTTCTGTGTCTGGCTGTTATTATCATGTTAGCAATCAGCTTTTGTTAAAGTCACCCGGGAACTTAGTGTCCGGCAATATTGCAGTTTGAGGCTACTGCCGCTGCCGCACCTTTTAAGAATGTGAGTGTTCACTCTTCTTCTCATTCTGCCCGGTGGTTCCAATAAAAAACAAACTCTCACTACCCCGCCTGGGAGCCGCAGATACAGCCTCTCGTAAAACTCAAGGGTATATACTATGCGTATAACCCAAAAAGGGTACGTATTGGGCAAATTCCTGTTATTAAGTCCTCCGGTTGCTTGTCTTAACTCTTTCCTCGGCTCCTGATGAGACGTTAATATTACTGTACTCATCACTCCCTTGGTGTACTTCCGACTACCCCTTCCGTGGTAGGAAACTGTATTTTAATACGAATATCTACGCTTTGTCAACCATACGCTTTCCAGATTCCTGCTATTTTTCGCCTTTTTTTATTTTTTTCACCTTTTCTTTCCTGCCGTACCTACATTGTTGTTTTAATAGGACGCGTACTGAACCAAATGGAGAATTTTCTGCTATAAAAACCCGGGCGACTATGACTAAAAATGACCTTAAAACGCACTTTCTGCCGCAATGGGCACTTGCCGTTGCTTTAACTGTCACTATAGCCTGGCCGGCCTGGGCCGTGACCTATCATGTGGATCCCAACACAGGCTGCGATAACAACAGTGGAACAAAGAACTTACCGTTCAAGACGCTCTCTAAAGCACAGGAAAAAGCCGCCTTCGGTGATACAATCATCCTTGCAGACGGCCGCTATAGTGACTTCACTGCAGAGCCCGAAACCCGATATCCGAATAAGTCCGATAAAATTGAACCTAATGACCCAAGATGGATAACATTCAAGGCCGCCGAAGACGCCAAGCCGAAAATCAGCCATATCGTATTCGTTCAGGACAAAGGCCCAGCGCTGCTGGCTTACAGATTGAGTGGAATCAAAGTGGCTGGCGGAGGTGTTGTCCTTCGGGGCATCGTCGGGTTCGAAATGGAAAACTGCGAAATTGTCGGTGTCGGGGATAAAATCGAACAGGCCAAGGGCGGATATGTCTCTATCCGCTCATGCGGCAGCGTGACCTTCAATAACTGTAAAATCCACTACAGGCGGACAGTCAGCATCAGTATCAGCTCATCATCACACGTCACCATCAACGGCTGCGAAATCTACGACGTCGGCGTGGACCACATCACCCTGCGGACCGAGTTCGACGACTGTTACCAAATCCACATCACCAATAACATCATCCGCAACACGCAGCGCTGGAACCCCAAGGCTCACTGCGACGCAATCCAGTTCTACGCCGACAAGGGCCACCGCTTCTATAGCTGCCGAGTCACAGGCAATATCATCAGGGATATGGCAGTGCAGGGGCTTTTCATCCACGCCGGCAGCGGCCGATTCATAGACGGCCTTGTAGAAAATAATCTTATCTACAACTGCGGAAGTCGATCCCTGATTCTTTCTAAAACAACCGACACGATATGCAGGAACAACACAGTTGTCGGTACATCATCCTTTTCCGAAAAAAATTCGAGACTCGCCGTCTATAACAACCTTTTCACCGGGCCTTATGTCACAAAAGATCCCGCCTCGCTGGGCTATCACGATTACAATATCTACGTCAGGGATTGGAAAGACCGGCTGAGAAATACCGAGCCGCACAGCTTCGGCTACCCCAAAGGCTACAAGGCCAAGATGAAAGACCGATTATTCGTAAACGCACGCGAAGCTGATTTCCGGCTCAAGCAAGGCTGCCGTGCGATAGATTTCTGTCCGAAAGAACCTTCTGCTGCTGTGGACATTACAGGCCATCCGCGAGATGACAAGCCCGACCCCGGCTGCTATGAATTCATCCCGGACGTCGCACCTACAACCCAAGACCCCAATTCAGTCTAACCCAGCAGTCACGAAGCCCATTTCAAAGTCAACTTCTTGCCGGAATGCGCACACTCTTTAAGGTACATATTAATCAGGTTCTGACATATATGGCCGGCATCGAGGAGTATGTAGCGATACCCCCTTTCGCCGTACCGCCATGTCATCCGTTCAACATCAGCAACCCAGATGAAAGTCACGGCGCTTACAGCAACTACCTTCTGGCCCATACAGCCGGTCATCTTGTGACACGATACCGAGTTTCTGCTCCAGGACAAGGTGCTGATATCCTCCCGAATCCATTATCCTTATAGGGTAATGCTTTTCGAGATAATTTTCAAATCGTCTCTGGTAGTCCAGCCAGTACTCTGCCAGAACTCAAGGGCCGCAGGATTGTCGCCAAACACAAATCCGTTGCATTTGCGAATACTTTTAGGCAGAGCTAATTTGTTACGAGAAGCGAAAAACCGTCAATAAGATAAGTCGAAATTTTTATTCGACCTCGTGTCAGTGACAGTCTTCTAACCGGATTCGGCTGGGGATTGCTTTACTTTGCTTGTGTCCCCGGTTAATTTCACTCCGCGCGGCAGTAACTGGCACAGGAGAATGAAGATTAGACCATAAAATATTCGACCGCAAAAAATAAATATCAGGCCGATTAACATAAGAAGTATCCATGCTGCAACCTGTAACCGGACTGCTGAAAGTTTCACATCGTGGCGACGTTTGCACCATCTCATCGATTTGCGGATACTGCTGGTAACCAGCGCAAAAGGAATCACAAGATACAACGGCAAGGCCCAATATACTATACCGGGCATACCACCAGCCTCAGTGACCTCAAATCCTTCCGCAACCGGCTGGGTTATATTGAAAAGGACAGCACACTCACCGACATAAGGCGCGTCGGAAGCATTTGATAAAAACCTCGGTAACAGCAATGTACCATCGGCTAACGGCCATGACAGAATTATCGCCTCAACAGCCAGCGGATAAGCATGGTCGAACCGTCCGTTTGCCCGTGCTGCCCCAAGACCGAACGCCGAAGCTGCTGCGCCAAAACCGCCTACGACCGGACCGGAATCAACGTCGAAGTACCAATTTTTCTGGTTTGAACTTTTTCTGAACTCACGGAAGCCGGCCATGCCGAAACGTCTCTGCCAGAAATGCTTATCAAAACTCTCGTACCATTTCTTGGCTGTCTGCGGCCAAAGTTCTGCCGCCCATCTTACTCCCCATTGACCGCTGCATCCGCGCGATTCACCGGGACAAGCACAAGTCTTGTCGGCCATGTATGGCGGCATACCCGTAAGAGGGTCGACGAGATTATTCTCGAAACCCCTCAGTGAACGTTGAAGAAAATCGCTATGGTCGGTACCGAGTACCCCGTCAGCCCGCTTTATTGCAGCCAAGGCCGCTGCTACATCCGTCGGAAAACACTGACCGGGATAATCATCGAGTAATCCAAAAGTCGATGCATCCAGTTCCACTGAAAGGCTTTCGACCTGGTCACGTAATAACCCAAGATGCTGACCGTCACCAAGAAGCTTCTGATGGCTGGTCGTTCCGGATATGAGCAGCATTCGATAAAAGACATTCTCCTGATGCCGGTAATCCTTTCCCCAGTGCTGCTTCACCCATGCAGCATGACTATCATCGACTACTAAAGCTGTTGCTGCTTCAATTGTATCGGCAGCATATTTGCTCGGCAAAACGGCTAAGGAATTATTGTCCTCTAAACCTTGTTCAAGATACTCGGTTCCCAGCAGATAGAAGACCGAGCCGAACATCGGCCACTCGGTTCCGGATATATCATGAATATGCATCGTCTCGGCTTTATCTGATGCCAATCTTTCAACAGCCCACTTTTCATACCTCGGTGACAGTCGCCGGTGCAGCCAGAGTGCAAACCTGTTGGGCTCATCGCCCTTAAGCGCCGGGTCGGACATGAAATAAATCATCATAAAAAATGGTATTACAAAAAAGTATAACGTCAGGATAGCCATCACAGTTGCATTAGCATGAAACAAAAATCCCGCCATTTTTGTCTTGGCCTTGGTTTTAGCGTCCTCGTTACGGGCGTCATTTTCTTTTTTCATAGCCATCTCCCAACTGCTGATTAAATAAGCTCACCGAAAAGCGTCAGTGGACTTATTTTGGTGATTTTGACTTTTGAAAATTGACCGGCGAGGGACACCAGGCCGTTGAACACAACTATCCAGTCATCTGCGGTTCTGCCGACAAGCTGGGGATTACCACCACTATCAGCGCAATTCAAGTGCGGCTTTTTACTGAGGCCCTCAACAAGAACATTCACCCGCTTACCTTCAAATCCTGCAGCAAGGGCGACGCTTATGCTCTCCTGCATTTCGAGCAGTTTATAGTTGCGCTGCTTTTTCACTTCGGTGGGGATATTATCCAGCAATTTCTCATCAGCGGCAGTACCCGGCCGAGGCGAATACTTGAAAACAAAGCAATTTTTGTATTGAGCGTCTTTAACTAAATCCACTGTCTGTTCGAAATCCTCGTCGCTCTCATCGGGAAAACCGACGATAAAATCACTTGCAATTGCGATGTCTGGTACTATCTGGCGGGCGGTATCGAGAAGCCCAAGGTACTGCCGGGCAGTGTAACGGCGGTTCATTGCCTTAAGGATTTTGTCCGAGCCGGATTGTGTAGGCATGTGAAGATAGTTGCAGGCCTTCGGCAAATCTGCCATGGCCTGCATCAATTCCGCGAAGCCTTCTTTCTGCGGATAGCTCGTGACAAAACGTATCCACTCAATTCCCTGAATATCGCTAACCTTGTATAGCAAATCGGCGAGGGTATATGTTTTTTCACCTGCGGTGTATTTATACTTGTTAACCGCCTGGCCTAAAAGCGTAACGAGCTTGACACCTTCATCTGCTAACCGATTGACTTGTTCGACGATGTTTTTTACCGGCCTCGACACTTCAGGCCCGCGGACGTATGGCACGATGCAATATGCGCAGAAATTGTCGCAGCCGCGCATCACCCTGACAAAAGCCTGGCCGGGGATGTCTTTATCAGCGATGGTCTGGACAGATTCGAAATCCTCAAGTTCCGGATTGTTGTCAGCCTTGCGGATATTATCCGCAACGCTGACCTGCCCTTCGTTTTTCGCGACCGTTGCTTGAATTAATTCGGTCAGATGTGGAATCTGCCCCGGCCCGCACACTATATCAACCGCGTCATTTTCGAGCAGGTTCTGTCCCAGCCGCTGGGCCATGCAGCCGATGACGCCTACTATTAAATCCGGCTTTTGTTTTTTGATATGTTTTAGATGCCCAAGATGTGAAAATACCCGCTGCTCTGCATGTTCGCGCACGGAGCAGGTATTTATCAATACGATATTTGCTTCCTTAACGTGCTCGGTAAGCGCAAAGCCAGCATCTTTGAGTGCCGCGGTTACAAGCGCGGTATCAAGCTTGTTCATTTGACATCCGAAGCTCTTGATATGTGCAGTTTTGGCCGTCATAGAGCATCATATTATATCATCTATACAGAGTTCAATCAAACGAGATGACGTGGCATGGTGGCGGCGCGAAATACCGGCTTAGCAGGCTAAAAGAGCATTTCGACGATTTTTTTTGGCTCGATGCGGAAAGCAGAGCCGCGGCCTTCGAAGAAATTGTGCTCAGCAATAAGATGAATATTCAAATCAGACCACTTAATCTCGCTGCCGGTATTCGTGTCTTTTAATATAGTAACCCGCTTGGCGAAGTTTCCGGCGTGCGGCCAGGGACATGGGATTCTCCCCTTTGCTTCGGCTATCATTGCACGGCAAGTATCATCAATCGCCGCCCAATTGCCCAGAGCCTTTGCAGCGGTATCGGTAATCTGACCCATGCGCTCGGTTATCTGTTGCGGTGTGTAACCTAAGCGGGAAATTTCAGCCAAGTCTGCGTCGATGATTTCAGCAAGGCTGCGCGTATCGGTACCCATAAATCCCGCTGCGGAAAACGCCGGGCTTTTTAGAATCTGTTCAAGTTTTTGTGTATCAGGTGATTTTTTCATTTTTCTGCCACAGAGTAAAACCAATTTATTTTAGCCACAGAGCACACAGAGGTCACAGAGATATTCATTTATGCAAATTTATCGTAATAGATTCCCTCTTCCTTCATGCCGATTTTTTTTAAGACCTCGATAGCAGCGTCAATCATTCCCGGGCTGCCGCAGAGGTAGCCTTCACAATCTGAGGCATTTTTGACATTGCATTCGACAGCTTGTGTAACCAACCCGGTTTCACCGTTGAAGGTTCCGCCCTGACCGGGGTCATTCACCACCGGTACGAATTTGAAATTCGGCAAGTCTTCTTCAAATTGTTTCATTTCCTCGAGCATGAATAGCTCTTCGGGTATATTCGCGCCAAAGTAGTATGTGGCCTTTCTATTGTTGCCGGCGTTTTTCATTTGGTACAAAATATTAACGAACGGCGCCATGCCTGAACCGCCTGCAATCCAAATCATCTCATCATTTGTTTCAGACAACTTGAAATCTCCATACGGGCCGTTCATTTTCACTTCATCGCCGACTTTTAAGTACTCAAAACAATAAGTGGTACAAATACCGCCTGGAACCAGCCTTATGATAAGGTCAATTATATTATTCCGGGCAGGATCCGAAGCGACCGAATAAGCGCGATATACCTCCTCGGAGCTTTTCTCGTAGACCGGCGCCAATAACTGCATGTACTGACCCGGAGTATATTCGATTTGGGCAGGCTCGATGAGTTCGAACCTGAATAGTTTAATGTCGTGGGTCAGGTCCTGGATTTGGGCACAGCGGGCGGTATATTCTTTGACAGCAAAGAGTTCTTCGGGAATTTGAATTTCCAGGTCGTTCCGAACCTTTACCTGGCACGACAGCCGGATATTGTCGGCCCTTTCTTTTTCATCGAGGTACGGTTCTTCGGTAGGTAGCAGCTGCCCTGCGCCTTCGAGGACTTTGAGCTTGCACAGGCCACACGTCCCTCGCCCGCCGCAGGCGCTTGGTATGAATATCTTTTCTCCAACAAGAGCCGACAGCAGCGATGCGCCGCCGTCGATGGTCAATTCTTTCTCGTCGTTAATGGTGATTTTGCACGGGCCATAGTTGCATAAGAAGGCTTCTGCAACAGTAAGTACCGCAGCCAGCGCCGCGGCTATTGCGGAGATAACTAATACTGCCTTTACAAGAGCGAATATCATCATGTTAGTTTATTATCCCGCCAGAACCCCGGTGAAGCCGATAAAGGCCAGGGCCATGATACCGGCGATTATTAAGGTTATGCCCGGTCCCTGCAGGCCTTTCGGGATTAAATCGTTGGAAAGTTTCTGTCTTATGCCGGCCATTGCGACTATAGCCAGGAACCAGCCGATACCTGAGCCGAGACCATAACCGACAGTAACAACCAAGGTATAATTTCGAATCACCATAAACAGCGAAGCGCCGAGTATCGCGCAATTAACGGTTATCAACGGCAGGAACACTCCCAGCCGCTGGTATAGATAGGGAGAGAACCTTTCAATAGCCATTTCGACGAACTGCACAAAGGCGGCGATGATAATAATGAACATTATAAAGCGAAAAAATTCCAGGCCGTACGGCACGAGCACATAGTGATATACGAGCCAGTTTAGAACACAGGTGCAGGTCATTACGAATATGACAGCAAAGCCCAGTCCGACCGAGGCCTTGATTTCGCGCGAACAGCCTATGAAGGGACACAGGCCGAGGAAGTAGCTCAGCAGGATATTGTTGGTGAATATCGCTGAGATACAAACGACAAAGGCCTGGGTCATTTCACCAGATATATTCATTTTCTCTTCTCCTGCCTGGATAACTGGATAGAACGGAATACCCAGGTGACTATCGCGAGCATGAAAAACGCGCCGGGCGGCATTACCATGATTATCCACTTGTCCCAGTACTGGCTGCTGAAATACGGTACAGCGTAACCGAGGAACGTGCCCATGCCGAGAATCTCGCGGAAAGTCGCGATAATCAGCAGGATAAATGTGTAACCGAGCGCATTGAAAAAACCGTCGATAAAAGCGACGCCGGGCGGATTGGAATTTCCATACGCTTCGCAGCGGCCCATGACGATACAGTTGGTAATAATCAGGCCGACGTAAGGGCCGAGATTCTCGGACATCTGCGGCCAATATGCTTTGAGGATTACATCGACAATAATAACGTAGAAGGCGATGATTAGCGTCTCGACCATCATGCGAATATTTCGCGGTGTGAACTTCCTTAAAATCGAGACTGTCGCACTGCTCAATGACAGTGTAAACACAAGCGCAACACACATAACGAGCGTATTGAGGACGAGATTGGTCACGGCAAGTGTGCTGCAGATACCGAGAACCTGGGCAAATATGGGATTATTTATCCACAGGCCTTCGTTAATCAATTGTTTGGTCTGGCTTTTCATTATTTCGCCGCATTCATTCTCTCTCGCCAGTTATTCAGTGCATCGCAGATAATCTTTTCCAGCCTTGTACTTGTCTGGGTCGCTCCGGTAACAGCATGAACCTGGGCAGGACCAAGTTGTTCACCGGGGCGTTTGAATGTTATCGGTTTGCCTTTGTCCGTCATCTGCAGATTGATGAACTGGTCACAGAATTTTTCCTGCGCAACTTCTGCTCCAAGACCGGGCGTTTCTCGCTGCTGGTAAATAATCATATTAATTATAGTTTTTTTGTCTGCTTTTATACCAATGACACCATCAATCGGCGCCCAGAAACCCTGACCGGTAAACGGCAGAGCATAGGCAACGACCTGACCATTTTGTTTTAGAGTATAAGTTCCTGCTGAGTCGGTGGTCGGCGGTTCAAGCTGCTCGACAAATCGCCGGTGCAGTTCCACAGCACCGACATTGGGGTCGTAGAGGCCGGGCAGGACTTTCAATACGGCCAATTCGAAAGCACGAGCTTCGTTGGTTTTTACCCTTTTTTCGGTAATTTGGGCAAAACCAATAACCACGGCACTGAAAAAGGCCGTTACGACGAACATATACACAACTGGAAACCAACGATTCTTCTTCATTCAGTCGCCTGCTTTGCTTTCTTTTTGGCCTGAAAGGAACGCACTATATTATCAAGTATCGGTGCGAACATGTTGCCGATTAGAATCGAGAACATCAAGCCGCCGTTAAAAATCGAAAAGTTTCTTATGACCATCGTAGATGTACCGATTATGATTCCGTAGATTATCCTGGCCGGGTCAGTCCTGGGCGAACTTACCGGGTCGGTTGCCATGAAGAACGCACCGAATAAAAAACCACCGCCGAGCACGGCAGGCCATGCACCGGGGACAGGCTCGACACCAAACCTGTACAGCAGCTCATTCCAGAACACGTAGGTAAGTATTATAGAAAGTATCGTCGCCCTGCTGGCGGTCTTGGTTATGAACAGATAAATTCCACCGATGCAAATCAGTATTGCACTTGTAACGCCCGCGGTCCCAGGCATTCTTCCGAACAAAAGCCCTTTGAGTAACGCTGTTTTCTTTAACAGCACTGAAGCGTCCTGTGCAAGATTGTGTGGAATTTTTGATTGAGCTTTGTCGCTGCTTTGGAGTTTGATTTGACCGGCTTTGAGATAGGCCATCGGTGTAGCGCCGCTAATTGAGTCAACAGAATCAACTGTGGTCCATCTGTTTAAGGCCCCCCATACTCCGTCCGCTGCCGGCGCCCAGGCGCCGGTCAGAGCAATTGGAAAACATACATATACAAAAGCTCTGCCTGCAACAGCGGGATTGAATATGTTCTTGCCAAAGCCGCCAAAAACCATCTTGCCGAACATCACAGCAAAGACCATTCCGATTACAACCACATACCAGGGGACTATCGGGGGCATTACCAATGCGAAGAGAGTCGCGGTAACAAAAACGGCTTCGCTGACGCTCTTGCCTGCTCTGCGGGCAAAAATATACTCGACGATAAAACCGGTCAGATTGGCAAGGACAACCAGGAAGAGGCAGTACCAGCCGAAGTAATAAACCGCCCCTGCTGTACATGGCACCAGGGCAAGCAGCACGCGACGCATTGCTGCCTGTTTTTGCAGGAGCTTCGGTTTGGCCTTTGGTTTCGCCTTCGCAGCCTCGGCCACAGTTGCCTCCCTAAAACAGATATTAAAACAGGGACCTATTTTACAGCAGGCCCCTGTCAATGCAAGCGGTGTAAGTATATTCCCCAGACCTAATTCATGTCTTTGAGATACTCAAGCAGGGTCCGGATGTGCGAGAGTTCTTCCATGACAATCTGCTCGATTTTATCCCGGCCAGCCTTTTCAGATACCATGCTCTTGAGGCCGAAATAGAAAACCACCGACTCCTTCTCAGCATTAAGGGCGATTTCAATGACTTCCTTCATCGATTCGGTGCCGGTGAATTTCTGAGTCGGGCTGATTCTGCCTTCACACCCCCTCGCATCGGCCATGGTCTTGAGGTACAGTACCGCCTCGTTGTCAGGGTCGAACGTCAACGCAGTCTTCTGGGCTTCACTGAGCTGCTTTCTCATATCAGCGAAGATTTTCAGGTGCTCCGCTTCCATAGCGGAAAGTTCCACAAAGAACTTTTTCATCTCGTCGTCGGTTGCCTTTTTCGAGACCTCGCTATAGAACTTGGCGCCCTGACGTTCGATTTCTTCTGCCATCTCAAAGATTTCATCAGCATTAAAAGTAATACCCACGTTATGTCTCCTATTACACAAGGTTAGTGTTTGTGTCCAAAGAACAACAAATTATTCACTCTCGGCTGCAGGCGGTGTAAGCACCCGCTGGGCCATTTCTTTATCAAGCATATACAAAGCACCCGGAGCATCCTTCATGAGCTTGAGCTGCTGCACAATCGCATCGGCGGACGCTTCTTCTTCGACCTGCTCGTCGACAAACCACTGCAGAAAGCCCCGCGTGGCATGGTCGTTTTCCTTTATTGCCAAATCAACAAGTTCGTTAATCAAGCCGGTGACTTTCTGCTCGTGGGCAAAAACAGCCTCAAAAGCAGCCAGCGGAGAATCCCATTCTGTAGGCGGGCCGTCAATCGCCTTTAATATAACCCGTCCCATGCGCTCTTCGATAAACTTATAGATTTTCATCGCATGCGGCACTTCCTCCTGAGTCTGAATATTCATCCAGTTCGCAAAGCCGGACAGGCTGGCCGACTCGAAGTAAGTTGCCATCGACAAATACATATAGGCCGAGTATAGCTCGGCGTTTACCTGTTCATTCAGGGCATCCTGCATCTTCTGACTAATCATCGCTACGCTCCTTTCCAAAGCCCGTGAATATTGCAGTGCTCTCGCGCGGCGGCAGGCGTACCGTCGATTTTAAATGTCGCTTCCGGCGCTTCGCCCGCGTTTAAGAACTGCGTGTAAGTCTGGTTGCCGACCTGAAGCTCAATCCATTCGATATGATGCTTCTCTTCCATCGGGTGAGGCACCGAGCCGACCTTGACCTTATATCCGCCGTCAATCTTTTCGATTACCGGCACGTGTTTTTCTTTTCCCTCATCCGCTTCTTTGGCAGTGAGCTTTTCCATATCCTGTCCGCAGCATGATAGTTTACAGTCGGCGCCGGCAATAACTTCAATCAATAAGTTACAGCCCGGGCACTTGTATATATCCATTTTTTCAGCCATCGTTTTCCCCTTTCACTGAGTGAGTTAATCTCACTTTGTAAATTTCTATAACTAAATTATGCCGATTTCTTTATGTTTGGCCAGTACCGAATCGGCCAGTTTGTCGAGGCTTTTAAACTCTTTGTCTTTAGGAAGACCCCTGGCAATGACAGGTTCGATGAACTCGACCTTGAGGTGGCCAAGAAGCCCCTGAACCTGCTCAACCATTTTTCCTCCCCACCCGTAAGAACCAATTATGGAAGCAAAACGAGTCTTTGGTCGCAGCGCATTAGCCAGGATGCAGGCGTAAGCCGCCTTGGGGTGGGCGCCGGTCAAAACGGTTCCCGTGCCGATGACCACTGTGGCAGCATCAACAAGAGCTATGGCGAGCTTGCCCAAATCGGTATGGACAAGATTGAATTGTTTTACCTCGACGCCGCGATCAATCAGAGCTTCAACGAAGTAGTCAACCATGATTTTTGTGCTGCCATGCATGGACACGTAAGCCAGAACAACTTCATTTTTCACATCGTCGCTGACCCAGTCTTTATAGGCATTGATAATGAATTCCGGCTTGTCATACAAAGGCCCGTGGCTCGGGGCTATGATTTCGATCTCATACTCGGAGAGCTTTTCGATGTTCTTTCTGACCTGTGTGCGGAACGGCATCATTATCTCGGCGTAGTATCGCTTTGCCGATTCATAGAGCATCGCAAGGTCATCCGCAAAAAGAGAACTGGTCGCCAAGTGCGAACCGAACAGGTCGCACGGGAAAAGGATTTTATCTTCTGCCAGGTAAGTGCCCATGGTTTCAGGCCAGTGTACCCAGGGAATGTAAACGAACTTAAGCGTCTTGTCGCCGAGAGACAACTCCTCGCCGTCTTCGACGGTAATGAATTTGTCCTCCTCAGTCTTAAGGTGGTCTATAAGAATATCTTTGCACTTCGGATTGGTGACAACCCTGGCTTCGGGATAGAGCGCGAGAACTTCATTGATGCAGCCGGAATGGTCCTGCTCGGCATGGTGGCTGATGATATAGTCGATTTTATCAACTTCAGCGCGGGAAAGATTATTGAAAAGTACACTGGATTTTTCCGGCTCGACCGTGTCAAGCAGAACAGTCTTTTCGCTGCCTTTGATAAGGTAAGCGTTATACGTGGTGCCGTCAGGGGTGGGTATCAGCTTATCGAATATCCTCCTGTCGAAATCGATTGCCCCTACGGCGTATATTCTGTCCCGAATCGTCCTCATGATACTTGTCCCTTTATCAGAGCAGTTCTTTTACAGCCTCCAGAGCCGCATCGTAATCCGGCTCATCGGTTACTTCTTTAACAAGCTGGATATATCTTATCACTCCTTCTTTGTCGAGCACAAACACCGCCCGGGCGAGAAGCCTCAATTCCTTAATCAATACACCGAATGCCTTGCCGAACGATGCGGTTCTATGGTCACTCAGAACATAAACGTTTTTTACATCCGCCGCGATACACCATCTGCTTTGTCCGAACGGCAAATCCATACTAATCGCCAGCACCACGACATCATCGCCGAGTTCCACAGCCTCTTCGTTGAATTTTCGGGTCATTATGTCGCAGATGCTCGTATCGAGCGATGGCACGCAGGATATAATGCACACCTTGCCCGCGAATGATGAAAACTTCACTGCCGACAGGTCTTTGTCAATAACTTCAAAATCCGGTGCCTGCCGACCCGTCTGAACCAGCTCGCCAAGCAGTGTCAGCGGATTTCCGTGCATGGTTATTTCACCTTTTCGCTCGTTCATGATTGCTCCCTGTCAGTAATTGACGGCCTCGATTTCATAGTAGCTTTGCGGATGCAAACACAGGGGACATTTATCCGGTGTGTCCGGGCCCTCGTGGACATAGCCGCAGTTTCTACAAATCCAGCGTTTGGGCTCAGGCCGCTTGAATACCATGTCATTCTTGAGATTTTCCGCTAAGGCCAGATACCGTTCCTTGTGACGATTCTCCGCAACCGTAATACGGTGCAAAAAACCTGCTATCTCCTCGAAACCTTCCTCTTCAGCCGTTCTGGCAAAGTTAGGGTACATTGTAGTCGTCTCATATTCCTCGCCTGCCGCGGCAGCCAGAAGATTTTCATGCGTACTGCCAATTACTCCGGCAGGGTAGGCTGCGACTATTTCGGCCTCTCCGCCT
>SDBV01005924.1_pt1 | contig 17091 bp, 42 predicted proteins | sample 2277081 | NCBI WGS metagenome assembly SDBV01 (sample SAMN10402039, study PRJNA504765) | marine sediment metagenome | isolation source: marine sediment core GS10_PC15, 223 cmbsf | place: Arctic Ocean: Southern Knipovich Ridge | collected 2010 | reverse complement strand
ATCTACGGTGCCATCGTCTACCACTGTGACGTGGTGGTGATGGAGAATCAGCAGCACCCGACCAAGAAGTTCAAGAACGGGACGCTCTACGCCGTGGACTACGAGGGCATGCGCTACGTAGAGCAGAACAAGAACACTTCCAGCGCTTACGCCAAGAGGGCGTGCGCTGGGGCCAAGATCATCTGGGTCATTCGTCTGCGGGACAACGAGTACCTGGGCTACATCGAGAACGGCATCGTTCACATGAAGCCCAAGACCAGGAGTGTATCATGAGCCCGAAGAACTTCGAGACCTACTCTGTGGGGATCTGCGCGGCCAGCGTCTGCACCTCTTTACCCTTGGAGGAGGCCACAGAGAGGCTCAACTCAGAGAGCCCTACTGGCATCACCTCAAGGTGGTCACCTTCGGAGGAACCAACCTTCAAGGGAGGACAGTCGAACCCCTGTGCGTGCGAAACTCATCCGGAGACGCACAAGCACTACCTATTCCGCTGCTGAAAGGAGCAGACATGAAGGACCTACAGAAGCGAGCAGCTCGGGCTCTCGTAGCCCTGCTGCAGAACGACGCCAAGACAGCTCTAGAGGAGCTGAACGTCTACAAGATCAAGCTCGAGGACGGCGAGCCCATCCTTACTCCCGGGCACATGTTGTCTGAGGTGTGGGATAAGAATCCCCATCCTCTCGCCGGTCGCGAGATGTGGGCCGTCGGAATCGACAAGGGCAAGAGCACCTATGGGATGACCAACGGTCCTTTCCCGACCCTCCAGGAAGCCTTGGATATCTGCGGCGTTGCCGACGCCGTTCTCGTCCACTACTTCGGCGACGGCACCGACGAGGTCACCCACTACTGGAAAGCCGACCACTGGGAGAGCATATGAACTCAACACCTGTCCCGATCTCAGTCCCGTCGGAGATTGCCCGAAGCGTTCGCATGATCCGCATGATTCCTCACGTCTTGCGGATCCTGCGGGATCTCGCTGACCGGCGTTTCGATCGACTGGGAGAAATGTCCGAAACCTCTCGAAACATCATTACCTACATCGAGGTATAGCCTCGATTCACCTGTAAGGAGAACGTCATGCGTTCGACCCACGGACAGCGTCCCCGGCAGACCGTTCAGGACATGAAGCGCCAGCGGGCACCTCGCGACCTCCTGCGGGCAGAGCAGGCTGAGAAGCGCCGGGCAGAGCGACTGCAGCAGAGCCACGATCACGCTGCGCACCTGCGCAACGAGAGCATCGCTTCCCGTCTGACCACCAGGGAGGACATGATCGCTGCGGGGCTCATCAAGGTCTCGTAATGGTGGAAGCTGCACTCTCCGGAATCTTCAGTGGTCTCCTGCTCGGGCTGGTAATGGTCCTTGGATCTCGCCGGCCCGAGCAGACCCCTCACCCTCACAAGGAGGACGATCATGGATGAGCTGTACAACACTCTCATCAAAACCTTGCAGGCCTTGATCCTGCACGACGACACCGACGACGTCGAAGGCGAACTCTTGGCGGAGTACGCCAAGGACCTGACCGACATCTGGGAAGCGAACATGGAGCGTCGCCTGGACAAGGTGGTAGATCAGGGAATCCTCAAGCACCTGCGTGACCGGAACCCCGATCCTTCCACCTTGGATGAGAGAGGGATGCAGGACCTGATCAAGTGGTCGCAGGGAGATCCCATCGAAGTCTGAAAGGATGAGCCGGAGGCATACGCCTCCGGCTCCCCCTTTTTGGGATGTGCTGGAAGATGGTGCCCTTGTCTGCGTCGCTCTTTTACTTGCAAGCACACTGTATTCTCTCCGCTATTTCGGTCTGACGACCAGAAAGGATAGCCAATGCGGATCACCATTTTCACCTTGTTCTGGTTGTACGTCTTGGCCATCGGGGCGGACAACCTCTCAACTTTCGAAGCTCTCCATCACTTGGCAGGAGCCGGAGCCTACGAGGCTAACCCGGTTGCCGCCTGGGGAATGGGAAACATTGGTATGGTGAGCTATCTCATCATCAACTCGATCATCAGTCTCTTCGGCCTGTACTGGGTAGCCTACGGATCCTTCTTCGGGTTCGGCCTGAAGTGTCGGATCTTCTGGCTCGGCATCGCTACGGCAGCGAGGCTCTCTGCTAGCCTGAGCAACTTCTACATCATCCACTTGTTGGGAGGATAACATGAAGATCGCTTGCATTGGAAGTCGTGAGCTGACCTCAGTACAGCTCATGATCTGTGAGAAGATCGGGAACTTCATCGCCAGCCTAGGCGGAGAGGTTCACTCGGGAAATGCTGACGGCGCTGATCAAGCCTTCGCTCGAGGTGCCAACTCGGTATATCCCAAGTACGTTCACCTTCATCTACCTTGGCCGAACTTCAACCGGGAAGCCATCGTGCGGGGCAACGTGATCCACCTGCCTTCAGAGCAGAGCCACTTCGAACAGACCGCCGCCAAGTACCACCCCTATTGGGACCGCCTGAAGCAGGGCGCAAAGAAGCTCCACACCAGGAACGTGTCCATCGTCGTGCATCCCAGCCCCAAGAACATGGTGCTCGCCTGGCCCAGCCAGAAGGTTGGAGGCGGGGGTACTGGACAGGGTATGCGCATCGCCGAGGGTAAGGGGGTCACACTGGTAGACCTCAAGGACTTCGGCCCCAAAGAACTTTACGACCTGTGCGAGAGCATTCGAGCCCTCGCTTGAAAGGACAGTCAAGGTATAGTCATGCAGATTCAACTTTGGCCTTCGGAGAAGGGCAAGCGCGCCGACTCGGCCTTCTTCAAGCTCGACATCGATCCGGATACGCTGGACTCCTTGATGGGGACCACCGGCGTGATCAACACTCGGTTCACCAACACCAGCACCACTGGACTGTCTGCGAACGGCAGGCAGCGTCTTCGGGTCGCTAGCCCGGTGATGCTCTACACCATCGCCCAATCCAAGCGCAAGCGTAACCCCGACATGGCTGCCATCGCAGACGTGCTACGGGACGGCCAGGACATGGAGTGGGAGATCCGCTTGGACTTGTTCCAAGGCCAGCGAGAGGAGAAACCAGATGAAGAACCCGAAACCATCATCTTCGGGCTCCACGAAGAGCTTTGAGGAAACTCAGTTTCAGGTGACTCGGCTCATGGAGGTCGCTGGCGGCAGCGCCAATGCCTATGATGAGCCGCCCGTCAGCTCGAATCCCAACGAACCCACGGTCAGTGTGGAGGGTAACCCCTTCGCAGAGGAGGACAAGAGTCCCCCGGCCCACGGGCTAGTCGTGGAGGATGAGCCGATCAACGTGACACCAGCGTCGAACGACGAAGCTCGAAAGGACTTCGAGGCGCACTACGCCCAGCACACCCAGCTGCAGCCTGGCTGGTGTGGGACCCGGGCTCCCGGCGACTATGAAGAGGATGACCTTCTCTTTGTACCCGAGAACATCGATCCCAACACCTACGACTTCTTCAAGCCGGTCGAGGACTGCGGAGAGCTGGAGGCCATCTGGGAAGCCTTCTCCGACACCTTGGCTTGCGAGGAAGGCGGCACTGCCCAGCTAGAGACGGGCCCAGCCACCTTCAAGAAGAACCACGTCGGCTGCTGGATCTTGGATGACCCGGTCAAGAACAAGCGTTACTTGCAAGAGACTGGCAACCTCCGAGGAGAGCTGGCCGAAGGGCAGAACTTCTTGTGGGTCATGTCTCTCGACGAGCAAGAGACGGACTTCGGCTACATTCACGACGGCTACGTATTCCTCGTCAAGGAGGAGAAGCCCTAGGCACTCCCTGCCTCTGAACCACGCGCAATCAACCCCCTTCTGACTGCGTGTCCCGCCCGGCGCCCCGGGGAATCTACTTCCTCGGGGCGCCTCCCGGAAAGGGGACCCAATCCATCCCAACAGGAGGAGTCGGATGGCCCGACTAGAACGTGACGAGCAAGGGTTTCGCAACTTGGGATCCGTTAGCCAGTTCCTGGCCCTGCAAGCAATTGTAGGTGCTATCTTTTCCCGGGCGATGTATTTCTCGTTGCCCGACGGCACCCGTCTGCGAACTAAACTGTTCAAAGGCTCCCTCTTTGCTGTAGAGCATGAGGGTATGCGTTACGTAGAACAAAACCTCAACACCAGAAGCGCCTATGCTGAGCGTGCCAAGAAGGGCGCGCGCATCGTGTGGGTCATTCGCACTTACAAGAAGGTAGGTGAGGAGTGGATACCGTGCAACGAATGGCTCGGGCGTATCGAAGACGGAAACGTCTGGAGGAAATAATCATGAAGCCCTTGGTAACTGGGGCTGCTACCACCGTTGGCCACATCGGGAGAGTACCCGCATGGTGGCGCAACGACCCCGATCACTTCATGTACATCGGACGACAGAAGCAGGGTATGCATTACGGCAACCCCTTCAGTTGCAAGCCTCGATCCTTGGCCGAAATCAAGGTATCGAATCGGAAGGCGTCCATCGATGAGTGCCGCAAGTGGCTCCTCGGTGAGGCTCATCACGATCTCGAACCTGAGCGCAGGCAGTGGATTCTGGACAACCTCTACAGGTTGCGAGGGAAGACCCTCGTTTGCTTCTGTCATCCGGAGGATTGCCACGGTGACATCTATGCCTACTTGGCAGATAGATAGGGAGAAAGACCAATGAACATCAACCTCACTGACGAGGAGGTCAAGATCCTCCGAACCATCTGGGAGGTAACGATGAGTGAGCCAGAAGATATAGATCGTCTGGCCGAAGTTCTGGGGGAAAGCTCCGCCGCCACCGAAGATCAGCTCGACGACATCCGTAGCAAGCTGTTTGGCGAGATAGGGTGAACTAATGTCCCAGAAAGAAACCATTGACCGCTTCGAGGGGGACCACAGGTTCCTCTCGAACTTCTATCCAGCAGAGATCTGGCACGATGGGGTTAGGTATCCCAGCGTTGAGCACGCCTTCCAGGCGGCCAAGACGCTGAGCTTCAAGGCCCGTTGGGAGATCTCCATGCTGGACACCGCAGGGCAGGCCAAACGGGCTGGACGTGAGCTAACGCTGCGTCCCTACTGGGAGGTCTGCAAGTACGACATCATGGTGGAGCTGGTGCTACAGAAGTTCTCCCGGCATCGTGACCTTCGGGAGGCTCTGCTCCGGCTTCAAGGCTTCGAACTAACCGAAGGAAACTCTTGGCACGACAACACTTGGGGTAACTGCACATGCCCGGCATGCGCCAGCACTCCAGGTAAGAACGCGCTGGGTAGGATCCTTGAACACATCATTGAGATGGTGAGGTAGATCATGTTCATCGATAGAAGAATCTTGGGCCTCTTTGCGGGGCTGTGGTTGCTGACTACATTCCTGACCTTCGACATCGGGTACTCGGTCGGACGTATCAGTATCTTGGCGGCGCCCGAGGGCCAGCCGGTGTTCGAGATGGCAGCTCAGGAAGTTCCGGTCGTAAGCTCGACCGTCAAGAGACTGCCCCCCTACGACTTCTCCTTGGTGCGCCGGGCAGAGCATGTGTCCCACGTCCTGAACGTGGACCTGAACACCGCCTGGAGGATTTCCAAGGAGATCGACTGCGCTACTGAAAGGTACCCAACCCTAGATTTCTGGCTGATCATCGGAATCATCGAGGTCGAGAGTGGAGGAGACCCCCACGCGGTCAGCCACGCCGGGGCCATTGGCCTGATGCAGATCATGCCTCGCACTGGCGAGGAGGTAGCTGGAAAGCTGGGCATGGAGTGGAACGGCCCAGCAGATCTTTACGATCTTGAAGCCAGCATCCAGATGGGTAGCTTCTACTTGGACTGGCTGATCAAGCGCTTTGGGAGTATGGAGGTAGCCCTGGCCGCTTACAACTGGGGTCCCGGGCACATCGCCAAGAGGATCAGCAGGGGAAGCATGCTGCCTGTGCAGTACCCGGGAAAGGTTCTCCAAGCAGCGTACAGGCCTGTCTAAGGTGCCCAACGTCTTGGATCACCTGAAATTCACTCGAGAGCCGGATGTCGGGGAGCGTCAGCTTCTACGGCACGCCGTCGTCCATGGCACCAGCTACCTGTGTATCAAGACCTTGGAACGGGACTATCCGCTTCAGGTGTTTGAGACCGTGGTAGGCTGGTGCCTGATGGGGGTGGACAACGGCTTACCCCTCACCAGAGATTCCGAGTACTTCGAGTCCAGGGAAGAAGCCCAAGCCGCCCTAGGGGGGCGGTGTTGGACTCAACGGCTGGATCTCTAACTTATCGTCCGGACTGAGAGGAGCGCTACTCGACGTGTCGACTAGTGTATTCTCTCAGTCCGGGTGGAAGGAATAACTATCAAGTTGAGCCAATTTTGCGCCGTGCTGGTCGAACCAGTCATTGCGCCGAGGAATTCCAATGCCAAGGGACAACACCACCAAAGGAGCTAACCCCTTCGATCGGTTCGTGGCACCGAAGGACCTTGCGAGAGTCGCAGAGGTCCGCAAGAAAGTTCACACTCAGGAGCTGGACGCAGCTCACGCTGAGATCCAACGCCAGACCCAAGCAGCCTTTCTTAGCGGCCAGCGCTACAAGGAGGCTTGGTCCGAGCACCAAGAACGCCGACATCTGGATCAGCTGAGGGAAGCCGAAGCTGTCGTGCCCGTAGAGGTACGTCAGGAGTTGCAGGCCAACCAGATAGAGCAGGATCGTCTTGACGATGAACGCTTTAGCTGGGTTCACTGCTACGACCAGCTTCTCCAGATCCGAGACCACGAGGAGTACTTGCGTGCTCACCGCTCGTTCGAGCGACGCTTGCAGCACGCCAAGGAAACTGGGGAGCCCATTCCCGAACCGTGGACAGGCGGTCGTGTCTGGGCTTGGGCTACCGGGATCGTCTTCGTTGTGCTCATGTTGGGCGCAGCCAAGGAGAGCATCCTTGGCGCCATCATCTTGGCGGTCATTGGTCTTCCCGTCTGGGCTATCCTGGTCAGGCTTCCTGCAACCATGGGAGGCTTCGACACCACCGGCCGTGGCGGGAGCAACGCTGTTTAGGAGGAGGAGCCGGGCTCGTCCCGGCTTCCCTCCTAGCATAGGAGATTCGACATGGTAGAGATCGTGTTGCACCGGATTCCCGGTGCGCAGATAGAAGTCGAGAAGGCCACTGGGCTGGTTGCCCAGTACGGCCCGATCTTCAACTCGATTCCGGAGGGTGGAATCACTCCGGAGGCTCTTTTCGACACCGTCACGAAGGAAGAGCATCCCAAGTCTGGTGTGCTCACCTATCATCTGCCCCACCAGTTCTTCTTGGCCATCGTGGCTCTGCTAGAGGGTGGGTTCATCTCGACCGAAGTCCGTCAACTGGCCAACGCATGAGTGTCCTACTGCTTCAGATGGTTCGATCCATCAACGCAGAGACAGCCCAACGCATCGAGGATCTGCTATTGCCGGTAGCCGAGAACCTGCTCTGGGGTACCTACGGAAAGGGAGCCGCAGAGGCCTACGAGCAGTCCGGCGTGCCCCTCCCCGAAGTTCGTTACGTTCGGCTCGGTGATTGCGAGACCTCGCATCTCGAAGCCATCCAACAGAGCATCGAGAGGGCTCTGCTTGTGAACCCGATGCTCTATCGGACCTACCACCTCCCTCACATGGCAGCCGAACTGATTTTGGCTGACAGAAAGAGAAAGGAAAAGCTGTGCCGAAGTACTTGGTCGTGGCTCGCACCGAAGTTTCGCGAGGCGCTCTCATGGAGTCAAAGAATGTTGTCCACAGGTGCGGGACGGCTGAGGAAGTAGACGAGATCTTGTCGTGGAAGTACACTTGTGAGTGCCCCACGTCGTTCACTGTGGCCGAAATCCTCGACTGGCCCAGACAGAAGGAGGCCTCCCGTGCAGGAAATCAAGGGTGATCTGTTCGCCTCCCTGAAGGCGGACGCCATCTGCATTACCACTAACGGCTACGTATCGGTTGGAGGAAACTCTCCCTTCCCTCAGAACACGATGGGCAAGGGGTGCGCCGGCGAAGCCAAGAAGCGCTGGAACGGCCTTGAGTTTCTTCTCGGTACTCTGCTCATGGAGCAGGGAAACCACGTCCACCAGCTGACCGACGAGATCCCCGATGTCTTCGACGGGGCTGTGAACACCTGTGGCCCTATTCTCACCCTACAGACCGAACCTTGGGTAGGGAAGGAACACATCCTTCCTTATCATCTGGTCAGCTTTCCCACCAAGCCCACGCATGCTGAGCAAGAGCGAGTGTTGAGGCGTTACGCTGATCACGGCGGCGGCGTGCGCGGCGCCGGCCGCCTGCGAGGCGGGCGTCGGTATCCTGGCTGGATGGCCCAAGCGGACATGGCTCTCATCAAACGTAGTGCCCGGGAGCTTCGCGCACTGGCCGACGAACATGGGATGCCCAACAACGGCATAAGGTGGGAGAGCATCGTGCTTCCGCGACCAGGATGCGGAGCTGGGGAGCTGAGCTGGGACGAAGTTAGACCCGTGCTGAACAACATCCTCGACGACCGCTTCTACGCCATCACCTTTGAATAGGAGAACCTCATGAAGAAGTTCGTAGTGCTGGAGCATCTCACTGGCTACATAGGCCAGCGGTTCTGGTCTCAGAACTCCGAGGACTGTGAACGTCTCAACACGGGTCAGAAGGTCTACGAGAAGATCATGGAGACCGACGACCCGGAAGAAGCCAGACGGGAGTGCGCCAATAGTGGCGTTAGCATGTACCTCTCTTTAGAAGGAATATCATCATGAAGATCGTTCAAAGCGGTCCGATCATCGCATGGCGAAAACACCACACGACCGAAAAGGTCACCGAGACGGAGCTGCGCTACGAGATCCGGGACAACAGTGAGAGCATGCAGCAGCCGTGGGTCTACTTCCAGCTCATCGGAGGTCCCACCGGCTACGAATCTCTGCTTCTCAAGGACGAGAAAGGCTTCAACGTCCGAGGCTTGACCTGTGGCTTTCAGCGCGGGTTCTGGAGTGCCTGTGCAGGCACCGCTGGTAGCTGGGATGCCCTGCGAGTGCCCAAGTCCGAGATGGAGCGGGTACTCCTAGAGTACGCCAAGGACATGCGTATCCTCGTCGTGGTGTGCTCTCGGTGTGACGAGGGCATCGAGGTCAAGGTCGCTGTTCGGCCCGAAGGCGGCTACTCCCACACCATCTGTCCCACCTGCGCAAAGAAGCAGAAGGAAAAGAGCGCATGAAGACCTTCACCTTCTGGCTCGGAGCCGGAGTTTACACCACCTACAAGGGGGAGACTCTCGGTTACGCCATCGACGCCTTCATAGGAGACGGCATCTACGATCTTGTCTCGATCACCAAGATCGAGGAGGTTGGTGGTTCAACGGCTGAGAGAGTAACCTCCTAGGGGGAGCCTTATTCTCTCAGCTTTGTGGGATTTTTACCGAGAGGAAAAGAAAATGCCTTACACCGACGCGAAGAACACCATCGTCGACATGAGCCTCGGGATTCCTGGGGCGATCGTGGTTCTCTCTCAGGTCTGGAAAGACGCGGGGGAGGAGACTTTCTCGGCTGTGGTGGCCGGCCTGAGAGCCTTGAACTACAAGGGCTCTCTCATCTGGCTGGCCTACAAAGATTGGGCGGGCCAGGACCTGCCGCGCTTCATCGAGGGTGTCCGCACCCGAGACGAGGGTATGCAGGAAGTGGTCCGCGAAGCCGAGGGGCGCTGATGAACATCCGACTTCCGGATCGGGGTGAGTGGGTTCGTATCTACATGTCCACTCACCCTGATCCAAGGATAACCGAGGAGCGGGCCGACCGCGCTTATGGCTTGTGGATAGACGCCCTCACGAGAGGTCAGCTGATCCGTGAACGAGCTGCTCAACGGCGTCTAGAGGAAGGACACGAGCGCGAGATCCGTGAACTCAACCCCACCTACCGCCCCGGCGTCTTGTGGCCATCTAGAGAAGCCCAAGAGCGGCAGCGCGAGCGCATTGCCTCCCTCTTTCAAGAGACCCGAGATCAGCTACCCATACCCCGAGACCCTCCACCCCCTTCAGAACAACTTCGGGAAGTTCGGGCGCCAATGCCGCCTCTCCATCCCTACCTAGGTGGGGGCCGAAGACCACCGCCAAGCTCTCACCACGTCAGCGACCGAGGATACGTCCCGGACTTTGCCGTGGATGAGGATACCCGACAACGGGAAGGAAATGATGATGAAACCAACTGAAGGACAGCGCCAAGCTCTCCATCTCGCTCTGACCACAAAGAAGAACCTCTTCATCGGAGGAGTAGCCGGAACTGGAAAGACTTTCCTGCTGAACAAGATCGCCGAGGGCCTTCAAGCCAAAGGGCGCCAGGTTCGAAAGGCAGCCTTCACCGGAATCGCCTCTCAGAAGATCGAGGGAACCACTCTCTCCATGCTCTTGGGTCTGCGCTTGGGTAAGCGCCTCTCCGACTTGGACGAGGTGAACTTGGACACAGCCTACCAGAACTTGGTCGGCGTCACAGACCTCATCGTGGACGAGATCAGCATGTGCTCCGGGGACTTCTTGGAGCTAGTCGATCACACCATGCGGGAGGTACTAGAGAAGAACCAGCCCTTTGGAGGGGTTCGAGTAATCCTCAGCGGTGACTTCCTTCAGCTTCCTCCGGTCTTTTCGATGGGCGAGGAGAAGCCTCGCTATCGCTGGGCCTTTCAGTACCCGGAGTTCCAGAGCTGCCAGACCATCCTACTCACCGAGCCACTTCGGCATCGGGATCCCGAGGAGTTTCAGCTGCTCAACGAATTCCGACAAGGCTTGATCAGTGAGCGCGGCCGAAAATTTCTGGATTCAGCCGTCGGTCGGAAGCTGAGTAACCCTGCTCAGCTCTACGGTAGGCGGCGAGACATGGAAGCGGTCAACGCCCAGTATCTCGCCAGACATCCAGGAGTCCTCCATTCCTACCCCACCTCCTGCTATCCCGAAGAGCTGACCAAACAGCTTCTGGATCAGGTACCTATCGAGGAAAGTGTGGACATCAAGGTAGGGGCCCCGGTCATCCTACTGGAGAACAACCACCTTCGAGGTTACTTCAACGGTTCTCAGGGGACAGTCGAAGAGTGTGGGTACAGCTCGGCCAACGTTCGCCTCCTCGGCGGCAAACTGGTCCAAGTGGATCTCAAAGTATGGGAGGTCGCTGCTCCGGCCGGAAGGAGCCTCGGAGAGGTAGAGGGACTACCCCTCCAGCTAGGCTGGGCCGCCACCATCCACCGAGCCCAAGGGTTGACCCTCAAGCAAGTAAGAGCTGAGATCTCTGGATGCTGGGAGCCTGGACAGGCCTACGTAGCTCTGTCTCGAACCACCTCACTCCAGAATCTGTCTCTTGTCAGTCCCGTAACATCAATCAAGGCCAGCCAAGAGGCGCTGGCCTTCCTGAACTCAATAGAGGAGGCCCCCTGATGGGAGTCAAGAAACAGCATGGTCCGGGAGGTAAGGCGCACCACAAGAGCCACTACTGCCCGGAGCACGACCTGCCCTGCCAAGGGGTCCAAGTCAACAGAAAGAAGATGCGCTATCGCTGCAAGCAGGGTTGTGACCTGCGGCGGCTCGACTGCGTGGTGAAGTAGCCATGGCTGCTGACAAGGCTCAAGCGCTGGTCGAGCTGGTTGCAAAGGGTATGTCCCAAGAGGAAGCCGAGAACTTTCTGAACAGTAAGGTGGGTTACGTCAAGCTGGAGCTGCCACCAGACAGCGCAGCGAAGATACTCACCGCACTGTCAAAGCTCTCCATCATCTCGCAACCGGTGGAGGTTACCTTCTGTGTGGCCGAAGATCGAATTCAAGCCCTAGGGGATGTAGCGCAGGAGGTATCCGGTTGCCGGATGTTGAATGCTATGATCACCCCCGACACCCCGGTGTGTTGACATGCACTGGATAGCAGAGGCCCTATTGTGGGCTATGCTATGTGGTATTTTCGCGGTCTCTTGGGCGGCCCTGAGACCTATAAGGTACATTCGCCGCTATAACGTCAGAACCGCACAGGAGGTACAAGGTATGGGACGCATGAGACGAGGCGTCGGCTACTGCAAGCACACGGAGTGTGAGGACTACGCCAAGGGCGTGTTCCTCCTCAACCACGGGGATACCTTCTACTGCCCCCGCTGCCGGAACCTCGGCAAGGTCGTAAAGGAAACTGGGTCCTACGTCGGCAACGCCGAGATCTTCAAGGAGGTCCGGGTCGAGTACAACTTCGATCCGATTAACAGCATTTACCGCGAGATCGCCATCGTGCGCGACGAGAGCCTCTGGGGACGGCAAAGCGTCTACACACTATTGTCTCCCCTGATCAAGACCGAGAAGCGGGCCCTCAAGGTGGCGGAGTCGATCCTTGGCAACCTGAATCGCTACCAAATCACGGCCGCCGACGATATTCCCAAGACCACCGAGACCCTCCTCACCTTTGACGAACCTCGTGAGGATTTCAGCAAGCATCTGAGCCAGCTCCAGAAAGAGCTAGAGGGCTCTCCTCTAAGCCAAGCTCGAAGAAAGCCCAAGGCGGCTCAGAAAGGAGAAGGGTCATGAGCATCCTCGAATTCCTCATCGCGGTCGGGTTTCTTGTGTGGGCAGTGGGCCTTGTGGGAAGTTTCGTGGACTTCCTCGCGGGCTGGTGGTTTCCCTGCATGGCGGGTGGGGTTCTGTTCATGTACGCCATGATCTTCGTACTCCTAATGAGTCAACCGTCATGAGCAGCTCAGGAAGGAGAAGGGTCATGAGCACCAAGAGCTGGGTTGCTCTTATCAGCAGTTGGATTGGCTTCTTCATCGGTGCAGCCACCATGAGCGCGTACCTCTTATGATCTTCGACATCCTCATCGACACCGTGTTGACCATCTTGATGTTCGTGGGCTGTAAGACCTTCATCACGGACTACCTCAAGGTCCGGCGACGCCTCGGCGTCAACTTCATGCACCTGCTGTGTGTGATCTGTGTGGGACTGGCGGGCTTCGCCGGCATCTACTGGGCGTTGATCATGGTCGACAAGTACTTCATCACGCTACACTTTATCAAGCTGCTCTAGGAGGAACCATGAGCACCGAAGTCAAACTCTACGGATTGGTGTCCGGAGGCATGCTCCAGTTCTTCCCTCGAATCTCTGATTACGAACCAGAAATGGGACTCAGGGGCTTGGGAGAAACTCTGGAATACGTGACTCGGGACCGCTCTGATCTGCTTGAAGAGTATACGGACGACCCACGGGATGGTCTGCGCCAATACATGGTGCTAAACACCGAAGGTCTTCTCGACCACATCGAAACCCATCCCTACATCTGGGACAGCCTTGGCTACGGCTTCAAGGCAGGAGTGAGGCTCATGCGAGAGAAGCCAGAACTACGCTGGTGGTTTCACGTTTGCTTCTGAGGAGAACAACATGACCAAGGACATCTGGGATCACTTCGATGAGAGGGACAGGAAGAGGGCTGCTCGATCCCCACTCGCAGCGGCTTGGGAAGCGATCGGCTGGAGTATCTACCGGGCGTGGGACCATCACCTACGTCCTAGGGCTCTCTGGTGGACAGTGGTGGCTTTCTTTCAGCGACGGCGCCGAGGCTTCGATGACTCGGAGCTGTGGAGCTTGGACTCCACCGTCTTGGTCTTCATCCTCCCCAGGCTCAAGCGCTTTCGAGCTAAGGAGCGCTGGGGTTGGCCAGGTCCGGAGGCCATCTTCGACATCGACTACGAGGACTTTGAGAAGCTCTCCGAGGAGGAAGTGGCAGATCTGAGTGCTCGTTCAATCGAAGAATGGGATCGGATGCTGGACAAGATGATCCGAGCTATCGAGCTGCAAATCGGGCACGCTGGTATCTTCCAGAAGCTCAACCCTGAGTGGAAGGAAGGGGACTCTCGTCGCCACAAGTTCATCGACTCTCCTGAGATGAAGGCAGAATACGAAGAGGGCTGGGCTCTCTTCATCAGGTGGTTCCAGGCTCTCTGGGACTAGAAAGGAAACAACATGAGCTTGAAGGCCATGAGGATCGTCAGCGAGGAATTCGATAAAGCGAATCCGAGGCTCGATCCAAGCCATTTGATTCAGCTTGAGAGCCGCATCCTCCAGCGCATCGAGAAGGAGTGCGGTACGACCCCTTATGAGTCCGACCGCATTAGAATCCAAGAAATCAGCCGCTGCCACGACTGTACGTCGGGCTACCGCTGCAAGAAACACGCCTAGCCTACTGGGGAAGGAAACGCTATGGAACGAGCCATCTTGAAGATCATCGAGGAAGAGTTCACCAAAGAGCGAGAGTACGACGCCCCTTGCTGCGACGGCTCGCTCGGTGATCTCTTGGAACGCATCAACACCCGCATCAAAGAGGAGTGCCCCGAGGCTCCCCAAGTCCGGTGCGATGGTTGCGGAACTTACCACCCCATTCGCTGCTTCGTACGCAGCTGAAAGGAAACATCATGCCCTTCGAGGTCATGGAAGTAGGCGGAAAGCCCGTCAAGATGTGGCTTCCCGAAGGCCACGAACTGGAGCTGGAGGCTCGCCTTCAGCTCGGAAGAGTCAGTCGCATGCCTTTCGTGACCAACGTGGCCTGCATGCCGGACGTCCACGTGGGCATGGGAGCTACCATCGGCTCGGTCATTGGAACTGACCGGGCAATCATTCCGGCCGCTGTGGGCGTGGACATCGGTTGCGGTATGATGGCTCAGCAGCTCGACGTTCGTGGCGATCTCCCGGATAACCTTGAGGAAGTTCGGGAAGCCATTGAGAAGGCCGTGCCTCATGGCCGAACCAACCAAGGTCAGGCCGGCGATCGTGGCGCTTGGGGGGATCACCCTCAGCTCGTCACCAACATCTGGAGAGATGAACTTTCACCCCGCTACACCACCATCGTGGACAAACACCCCAAGATGTTCCACAAGCGAGCTGTCAACCACCTCGGCACTCTCGGTACCGGGAACCACTTCATCGAACTGTGTTTGGACGAGAACGATTGCCCATGGGTCATGCTCCATTCCGGCTCCAGGGGAGTAGGGAACAAGGTAGGTTCCTACTTCATCCGCAAGGCCAAGGAGGAGATGCAGCGACTCGGGATCGGCGTGGAAGACCGGGATCTCTCCTATTTGAAGGAGGGAACGGAGTACTTCGACGACTACGTGGAAGCGGTAGGCTGGGCCCAAGACTATGCTCGGCACAACCGGGTAATCATGATGTCCCACGTTCTCCACGCCTTGATCGGCTTGACCAAGGCCGGCAAGTTTCCCCCACACCTGCTGGCCTCGCGAGCGGTCAACTGCCACCACAACTACGTCGAGCGAGAGACTCACGATGAGAAAGACATCTGGGTTACCCGCAAGGGCGCCGTGCGGGCTAGAGAGGGCGATCTCGGAATCATCCCGGGCTCGATGGGGACCAAGTCTTTCATTGTGCGCGGAAAAGGGAATTCCGACTCCCTTCACTCTTGCTCGCACGGTGCGGGACGGGTGATGTCCCGCACAGAGGCCAGGGCCACCTTTACGGTGGAGGATCACATCTTCGCTACCGAGGGAGTCGAGTGCCGCAAGGACATCGGGGTGATCGACGAAACTCCCGCCGCCTACAAAAACATCGATGCCGTTATGGCGGCTCAAACTGATCTGGTCGAGGTAGTCCATACCCTCAAACAGGTCGTCTGTGTGAAAGGATAGTCTATGCGCTACACCACCGACACTCAGCTCGACTGCGATTGTGGTAACCCCGTCTGTCACGCCAACCTCCAAGTGCGCCGGGGCTTCGTAGAAATCACCCATGAAGATGGGTCGATCACCCAGCGCTGGGACTACCTGCACATCGATGCCTTCGACGGCAAGGGCGCTGCTGTGCAGATGATGGTTCCTCCGAAGGAAGCTCGGAAGCTCCTGTGGTTCATGGTTCAAGGCTTTTGTCCGGGCATCAATTTTCTCTGTACGCTAACCAATTCGATCCGTCGCCTGATCAGCTACTACTGCTACTGGCGCTGGGTCTAATGTGAAAGGATAGGATAGTATGGACTACACACAGCAAGATATTCAAGACAACATGGGGCTGGTCTTCATGGTGGCTCGGGGAATGAACTTCATCTCGACGAAGTCGGGCGACGTTATGGAATTCCAAGACCTCATCAGCGAGGGCACCCTTGGTTTGATCCACGCCCTAGAACGTTTCGATCCGGAGAGAGGTTTCCGGTTCTCTAGCTATGCGTTCAAATGTATCCGCTTCTACATGCTTCGGGGGCATCGCCTGCTCTTCGGAGAGCACTGGAAGGCTAGAGCCTCCGGAATTAGTTCCCACACGGTTTCTCTCTTCGAAAAGGATTCGGTTGAGCCCATCTATGGGGTCAGCGATAACGGTATGAGTGCTACAAGCACCTTCGACAAGGTTCACCGCCAGTGTCTCTGGGAAAAACTCCATAAGAGACTCACACCCCGCCAGAAAGACGTGGTCAACCTGAGCCGTCAGGGCCTGAGCCAGACGGAGATCGCCAAACAGCTAGGTGTCTCCAGACAGGCCGTGCATATTACCTACAACTACGCTGTCAGGCGCGCTAAGAAGTGCTTTCGACGGCAAGCCGCATGAAAGGAGGGCCTGATGCCCAGCTTCGGATTCAAACGTCATCCCGAGAAGGCTCCGCCTGCCCGGAAACCCCTTCGTATCGAGAGAAAGATGATCCACGGACAGATGGTGGACGTCAAGATTTTCGCAGGTCCTGGAATAGAGGAGAGTGTGAATGTCCGCCACAAGACGTCACGTGGTCGGGTTGGGTAAGCTGGACCTCCAGCGAAACATCAACCATCGTGTATCCTGCCCCAACTGTGGGCATCGAACGAAGACGGCCTTCAAGCTGGGGTCGCTTCTGAAGTTCCTGCACAGGAACGGTATCCTGCTCAAGTATTTAGCCCATCTCAAACTGATCACCATCCACTGAAGGAGAGGAAATGAAATACCTCCTACGCCTTACGAACTCCGACTTGGGGCAAGCTTTCCTCAAGTCCTGCCTCGTCATGTCCATCTCTTGGTTCATCATGCTCGGTGTCTACGTCTTCGTGTCGATGCTCTTCTGGAGCTTCGAAGTCGTCCTCTGTCTTTTCTTCGCTTCGGTGATGTGGGGAACCCACGTCAACTATACTTGGGGATGGAAGGTGGAGCAGGACGATACCAGTCTCAAGTTCATCTTCAAGCCCGAAGACGGTGAGGAAGAGTAGATGCCCAAGCCAGAGACCCAAGA
>SDBV01005923.1_pt1 | contig 17095 bp, 9 predicted proteins | sample 2277081 | NCBI WGS metagenome assembly SDBV01 (sample SAMN10402039, study PRJNA504765) | marine sediment metagenome | isolation source: marine sediment core GS10_PC15, 223 cmbsf | place: Arctic Ocean: Southern Knipovich Ridge | collected 2010 | reverse complement strand
CAGCCTACTGCAGTGGTTAATATGTCTCCAGGCTTTACTCTGAACCTTAATAGACCTGGAGGTATTACAATCGGTGACTACTATGATGGTGTTTTCAATATGTATGGCGGAACAATCAATCACAGCAGCGGCGGATTTAAAGTTGCTAACAGAGGAATCGGTTCGGGAACTCTGAATCTTTACGGTGGACAGGTAAATGTCAATGTCTGGAACGACCCCTTAGGTCAGGCTGACTTAAGAGATTTAACTGCCCAAAGTAAGATCAACGTTGGTGATGGTGTCATGGCTTTAGTTGGTAATAATGTAGCTTTGTTGCAAGCTTATGCAGGTGCAGGTTTGATAGAAGCTATGTCGGGCCTGACTCTTTCGATTACATATGATGGAGGTGCAGGCCCTATGGGTACAACTTATTTAAGTGCTGTTCCTGAACCGGCTACAGTTTTGCTTCTTGGATTGGGTGGATTCCTGCTCCGCAGGAAAAAATAAGCATCAGGCGTTATAAAACTAACTTGTGAAGATTAATTTTTCAAAGGGGTCTATACATGATATAATGGTGTAGGCCCCTTATTTAAGTTATCTCATTGTTTATACTTAATAAATATGGCAAAAAAAAATCACATATTTTGGTTGCATGTTTTTTATTAGCAGAGATAGAAAAATAAAAATTATGTATAAAAGATTAGTATTTCTTATTTTGCTGCTGGTTCCAGCTTGTGATGCCATAGCGGTTGATTATACCTACAATAAGTGGGACGATGGCGACGTCGGTGACCATTTCTGGAGCAGCCCTCTAAACTGGGACCAGGACAGAGTCCCGATCAGGCAGCCCTGGAGCGACGGCTCGACGTACAATGATTACGCCTTTATAAATTATACCGCAAGCTCGCCGAACGGATGTGTTCATCAAAGCGGCGACCATATCATACACTCGATATGGATTGCCCGTTACGGCAGCAATAGCGCACCTGCAATTTTAACAATGAACGGCGGTTCTATAACGAACTGGTGGATATTTAGCCTCGGCCGCGATAATGAAACCGGTAATCATGCGATATTCAACATGAACGCCGGTACGATAACTGTTGCCGGTGCCGGAGGTTTAGAAGTCGGCTACGACAGCAAGGCTACGATTAATATGATCGGTGGTACGATTAATACCACAAAGCTGAAGGTTTCTGATACGACTTATACACCTGCAGCTGAGATAAACCTGGATGGCGGAACTATCAACTGTAATTCTTTCGTATTAAACTCGCCGGGGCTGATAGATATCGCTGATGGTACGTTGATAATAGATAGTGACGTGACATCTACTATCAATACGCTTGCCCAAAACAGCCGGATTATTGCCCATGGAAGTAGAGGTGAAATAAACGTCTCGTATAGTTCGAATAAGACTATGGTAACAGCCACCTCCAACGATGCGATTGCCTGGAATCCATCTCCGAGAGGAACTGAGGTGCCGCCGCAGACTACTCTTACCTGGTCGCCCGGAGATTATGCAGACAAACACAATGTCTATTTCGGCACCAGCGAGGTCAGTTTGACTCTTGTTACCGAGCCGACCCAGCCGCAGGAAGCCAATAGCTACAATCCCGGCACTCTCGAATTCGACCAGACTTACTTTTGGCGTGTCGATGAGGTCAATGAATCAACCTCACAGATATGGACAGGCAACCTTTGGAGTTTTACAGTAATTAACGAACCTCAGGTTATTGTGGATTTTTCAGACGAGCAGGGCCCAGCTACCTACAGAGCAAGTGGATTCCTGCATTCAATTTCATCGACTAGTCCCGAACCAAATCTCGTCAATCCGCTAAAACCACAAACCTTTAGAATGTCGCCCACAAGAGAATACGGAGATACTGAAAACGCGTTCAACAGTTATGAACGAATTCATAATGATATCGATGCGAGAATACAAGCGTCTTTAATGGCCAGCTTTCGCGATACCATAGGTGGCTGGCCAGGTGATAATGGAGACTGGGGGCCGTGGGAAAACTTCATTGAAGATATTGTCAATGACGCCAATGAGGCAGGTTACATCTTTCAATGGGATATCTGGAATGAGGCAAATCTTGATAACTGGTGGAATCCTACCGGTGACAAGAAAGCCAGATTTTTTGAGACCTGGGAACGCGCCTGGCGAAAGATAAAGTCAATAGATCCCAATGCTGAGATCGTTGGTCCCAGTACCAGCGGTTATGCAAATGCTTTGTTTACCGTGGAGGAATTTCTGACATTTGCCGATACCAATAGCGTCCTGCCTGACATCTTATCGTGGCATTCGTGCAATGTCGACGATATTACCGCCGATGTGACCCAGGTCCGATCATTTATGGCCAACAATGGAATCACCATAGACAGAATTAACCTCGGTGAGATGGTGGGACCAACCCAGGTAACCAGTCCTGGTATGCACGTCTGGTACTTTGCGACCCTTGAGGATATTCTTATTTACAGCGCATGTCACGCCTGCTGGATGGAGGATGACTTGTCACCCTGCTGGAATACGAGCCTTGACGGCTTGCTTACCTTAATCGATAAGCAGCCAAGGGCATCATGGTGGGTTTATAAGGCTTATGCGGACATAACCGGCAATCTGGTAAGTGTTTTAGGCGACAATGACGTAGAGGGTGTCGCTGGCAAGGGCCCGGATAATCAGCAAGAGACTGTCCTGAGCAGACCAAGAGCCCAGGTGTTGCTCGGCAAAAGAAGCGGAATGACAAATAACATATACGTGATGTTAACGGCTCTGGAAGATGTTGCTTATCTTAAAGATGCCAGTGATATGGTTAGGATAGTTATCGAGCACATCCCAGATTCGGGCTATGATCCTTTGCCGGCGCCAACTCTTATCAGTGATACTAATGTCCCTTATGCAGACACTATTTATGTGACTTTGCCCGATTTCGGCCCCACCGATGCTTATGTTATTACTATTACTAATCCGAACATTTACCGGGCTGATATTAACAATTTTTCACTTTTAGCTTCGCACTGGCTTGAGGATAATTCTGAGCCACAAGGCTGCTTGGAATATCCCATCGGAGATTTAGATCAGAACTGCAAAGTTAACTTTATCGATTTTAGTTTGTTATCATTATATTGGTGTGGTAATTAGAAAATTAATTTGAAAGCTTATTTGACATTTTTGGGGTTGAATTATTATGGCGATAATTTTGAAAGATCTTTTTATTATACCAGAATTTGATGATTCAAAGATTATAGTAACCTTTTCAATACCGAAAGGATGTAGCAGTATCAACTGGCAGATATTGGATCAGGAGAACGATATTGTTAATAAGGGTGATTATGAGATTGCATCACGAAATGCAAAATTTGAGGCTCTGATAAACAACTTCAAGCCGTGGGATTGTGATCATCCATATCTTTATACTTTACGCTTGCTATTGAAAATAAAAGATGAAAAAGTTGAGGTTACTGAAAATTTCGGTATTCGAAAAATCCATGTTACTCAAGATGAAATTTATGTGAACAATCAGAAGTTTTATGTTCGTGGTTATATCAGAGGAAGAGATGCACATGACCACCCTAATTTTCTTGGTCTTCCTCTTGAAGAGTATTATGCAAAAAACATTGCTAATGCAAAAAAATACGGCTTCAATTTTATTCGCTTTCACTCTCGTGTCCCTCTGGAAGAATGTTTTAGGGTCGCTGACAAGCTTGGTATTTTTATACATATAGAGATAAGGGATTACTATGGAAAGTACCAGAAGAAGCGGTCCATGATGAATGATGAGGGCGAATTAATCAGCTGTGAGAAATGGATTGATATTATTCTTAAATGTAGGAATCATCCTTCCTTGATGGTTTATTGCATGGGTAATGAGATAAAACATCCCGGCACTAATCCACAGATAGCTGAAATATCAAATATTACAAAGTCTCTTGATCCGACCAGACTTTTTATTGACACATGTGCCCATGGAGAATTTGATCGGGATCATGTGGATATCGATGTTCAGCATATGAATTATTACTATCCTTTTGGTAATAACTATGACACGTTTGACAATACCTATAACTGGTATATTTATGGTTCGGCTAAAGGAGTATCATTGGTATCACAAAGTAACTCTGGAACCGGCAAAATAACTCGTGCGTTAACTGCAAAACGTCCTGTTCTTGCTCATGAGACATGTCATTATGTAGCCTTGCGTGATATAGAGAGCCTTGATAACAAATTTAATAAGGTCGAGGCTGAAAAACCATGGTGGCTCGATGAGCTTAAGAAACTTATAAAATTCAAAGGTATGGAAAAAGACTACCCTTTAATGTTAGTAGCAAGCAAAAAATTTCAGTTCCTAAGTTGGAAACTTTGCATTGAAGCACTTAGAAGAAGTCATCTTTTATGCGGTTTTCATTTCCTTCAGCTTTCGGATACTGAGAAGTATGAAAATAGCAATGGTATACTGGATTGTTTTGATGATCCTATGGGAGTTGATGAGAAAGAATTCCTGAAATTTAATTCAAACACTGTTCTTCTGGCAGATTTACCCAGAAGAACTTTTTTTGAGAAAGAAAAAATTAGAATCCCTGTTTTTCTATCAAATTTTTCAGAAGAGATAAAGGGGCAGGCCGACCTGTTGTTTGAATTGATTGGTAAGAAAAATTCCAGCCTTTACGTCAAAGGTGCTCTTGAAAACATAGATGTTAATCATCTGGGTAGATATGAAATTGCGACTATAGAGATGTTTTTGCCTGAAGTGGATTCAGCTCAGAGTCTTGAGTTAAGGTTAGAGCTTGTTTGCAAAGACAAATCACATGCAATTGAGAACAACTGGAATCTGTGGCTTTATCCAAACAAGGCCGAAAAGCTGATTTTTCCACGATGTGAGGTTGATTTAGATCAAACAACTCTTAGTATGCGTTATCCTCAAGTTATAGGAAATAAAATTAAAAAGGATGAATGTAACTTTTTAATCGCCAACAGATTTACTGAAAAAGTTTTTAAATATTTAGATAATGGTGGCGATGTGTTAATGCTCTATCGAGTTCCTATCACTCGTGATCGGAAATGCAGAGCAATAAAAGAAAATTATTATTTACCCACCACATGGGACAGATTTAAAGGTGTTATATGGGATCGTGGCACAAATTGCGGAGGATTCATAAGACCTAATCAGGTTCTTGCGGGATTTCCGAATGAAGGCTTTATAGATTTGCAATTTTCAAGTTTAATAGATGATTGTGATAAAGTTATAATGGATGATTTTCCTTGTGCCATTGACCCTGTTATTCAAGGTGTTGATAAAGCCGTTCGAGATCGGTATGATGTTTATACATATAAACTTTCTGAATTCCAACCTGAATGGACAATGCGTAAGTTTGCATATCTTTTTGAGATGAAAGTAGGCAAGGGGAGATTACTTTTAACCGGTTTCAACTTTACAGGTCTCAATTCTAATAATCCGGAAACTTGTGCTATGTTTGAATCACTCATTAATTACATGACTTCGGAAAAGTTTGAACCAGTTACAGCTATTTCAACTGAAAAACTGCGGTCATATTTGCTGAAAAAAGGACAGGAACCTATAGTAAAAGAAAGAAAGATGACTCAGTTTTGGCAGTTGAATGATTCGCCCCTCGAATCGGATGAATACTGGAAAGAATCCGAAATATATTTAGCTGAATAACAAACCTGAACTTTGGATAAGAATAGCAAAAAAAAATCAGCCTACCTGCCGATGGGAATAATGTTGATAGTTGTTGTCTGTATCACGGCTTAAACAAAGTTCAGGTTAACAAGTAAAATAAAGGAGTGCAAATGGCGATGCATTGGATCGACTGGACCATTATTGCTACACTGCTTATAGTTCTAACGATGTCAGCTATTTATACTAAAAAGTATACGAAGAGTGTGGCAGATTTTTTGGCAGCTAATAGATGTGCTGGTAGGTATCTTGTGAGCATATCACAAGGAATTGCTGGAGTTGGTGCAATAAGTTTGATAGCAGGTTTTGAGTTGTTTTATCATGCCGGTTTTACAGCGGCTTGGTGGCGTTTGATCTTTACAGTAGTCACAACAATAATGTTTTTATCAGGATGGATGGTTTATCGTTTTAGGCAAACCAGAGTTCTTACTCTTGCTCAGTTTTTAGAAGTAAGATATAGTAAAAAGTTTAGAATTTTTGCAGGTTTATTAGCCTGGCTTTCAGGCATCATAAACTTTGGGATATTTCCAGCAGTTGGTGCACGCTTTTTTATGTATTTTTGCGGTTTTCCTGATACCACATTAGTTTTTGCATTAATCATGATAGTCCTTCTTGCATTTGCTCTTTTCTTTACATTTCTTGGCGGTCAGATTGCAGTTATTGTCACGGATTTTATCCAGGGTACGTTCTGCAATATTATGTTTGTAGTTATTGCAATAGTTGTATTTAGTATGTTTAAGTGGCCCCAAATCATCGAAGCATTATCTAAAGCACCTGCGGATAATTCCCTTATACATCCTTTCCACACACAAAACGCCAAAGATTTCAATATATGGTTTTATCTTGTTTTGGCGTTTTCATTTTTCTATGGTGGCGTAGTATGGCAAGGAAGTCAGGGATACAATGTTTCAGCATTAAATGCCCATGAGGCGCGGATGGGCAAGATACTCGTAGGATGGAGAATACTTCCTCTGGATTTCTTTATGATGATATTACCAATATGTGCTTTTACATTCATGACTCATCCTGATTTTGCGGATAGGGCTCAGCAAGTTAAAGATGTTATAGCTTCAATAACTAATCCTCAGATTCAAAAACAAGTCGCTACTACAATACCTGCAAGGTTCTTTCTTCCAAGAGGAATAATGGGCGGTCTTGCGGCTGTTATGCTTGCTGCTTTTATAAGCACTCATGATACCTATATGCATTCATGGGGCAGTATATTTGTACAAGATGTGCTCTTACCATTTAGAAAAAAGCCATTGAATCCTAAACAGCATATGAATCTTTTGAAAATGTCTATATTTGGCGTTGCTGTTTTCATTTTTGTCTTCAGCCTGATTTTCAGACAAACTGAATACATCTTTATGTTCTTCCAGATTACCGGGGCCATATTCATAGGTGGCGCAGGAGCTGTCGTTATTGGAGGACTTTATTGGAAGAAAGGGACAACAGCAGGGGCATGGAGTGCCATGATAACAGGTTCCTTACTTGCTGTATCCGGTGTTATTTTGAGGCAGGTAAATCAATCTTACCCAGAATTTTTTGATTCGATACCATTGATTGGAAAACAATTAGTTTTTATAGCCTCCCAAAATGGAGCCATTCTAGCCTTTTATGCTTCTGTAGCAGCTATTTTGGTTTATGTGTTTGTTTCATTACTCGGCAAACGACAGAGTTATAATTTAGATAAAATGCTGTATCGTGGTAAATATGCTATTGAAAAACCACAGGCTATTCAACCAGACTTGCCTGTAAGAGGCTGGCGGGCATTAATCGGTATGGGCAATGAATTCACTTTTAAAGATAAAGTTCTTTATGTAGGCAGTATAGCATGGACATTGTTACTGATTTCAATATTTATAATTGGAACTATTTATAATTATCTAACTGAAGTAAGAAATGAGATATGGATAATCTTTTGGAAATATTATGTATGGGCCATGATCGGCCTTTCAGCTGTAACAACAATATGGTTTACCATTGGTGGACTGCTTGATCTTAAGAAAATGTTTAAGATGCTTAAAATTATAAAGAGGGATGATCTTGATGATGGCTCTGTTAAAGATCAGAATAAATTGGGGCAGGATATAAAAAATGAGATTTTTTGAGGAAGATAATACCATCTCTGTAAAATAAATTTATATTAAAAAAGTTTCAAAGGAATATATAAAATGCGCAATAATAGTTTAATTAACTTAATTCTAATTACTTATGCACTATTGCCAGCTCAGGTAAAGGGCAGTATTCCAACTTTCCAAGAGCTTATGGATCCCAACCTGTTTCCAGAGGCGCAATTTGGTATGCAGATAGAAAGGGTATCAGCTACTGACCGGTCTCTAAATATCGAAACTACCGGAAGTAAAATGCAAATGGATTACAAAGAAGGTTCTTTGCTATTTTCCCAGAAGATCGGCAAGCAGCGTCAGGTGTTAAAAGTGAATATTAAACAAACTTGTTCGGTTCCACAAATAACTCATTCAAGCTCTGGTTTGGTATTTGCGAGATTTGAAAAGCCCGGTTTTGATCTACGTGCTAACGGTGATTCTCTTTTTATGATACATGCCAAAGAACCTTTGGAGATTTCTCTGCATCCCAACTTTATACCTGTTTTTGAGGGGAATTATGAATCTAATCATCTTCTTCTTGATGAATACGGTGGCTTTGGAGTTTATTGCAGTATCGTAGATCTGCCGGATAATTATAGTAAGTTGTCAGGGGCGATTGCTGTTTATAACTTGCCGTCGGATTCTGTTTTATGGATTGGAATATGCCCACCCAAGAGCTATGACTGGGAAAAAAGTGTTAATGATAATGTAATTTGGCACTGGAGCACCTTAACCGCCTACCCTGATGATGAAACTCTCAAGTCCTGGGCTCCATATGCAAATACTGTCTTATTTCAGAGTGCGATTATGGCATGGAAGGACTGGAATCTTTCTTTTGAGCCCAGACTTGGCCTGAATGAATGGAATCGCGTGAGAGATACTCTCCACAGCCTTGATATGAGATACATGGTCTATACCAGTCCATATTACTTTCTGCGTGGAACGCCTTATGAGGATGAGGCAGTTAATACCTTTGAAAACTTTAAAGGCTGGCCAAAAAACAAATCTAAGACTGGCGAAAACATAGACCTTTTTCTTGAAGCAATTACCAAGGTTATGAAAGAACTAAAGCCTAATGGATTATATTTCGATGGCACATATAGAGAAAATATTGCTGCCCAATACAAACTGGCGCGAGCCACTCGCAGCATTATTGGTGATAACGGTTTGCTGGAATGGCATTCAACTTTAGCTTACGGCAAAACAAAGGTCAAAGATTTATGTTACCTACCCCAAGTAGATGCATACGCCGATTATATTCTTCGTGGCGAACATCTTGGGACAGATTTTAATGATTTAAACTATTTAAGATATTTCGTTTCAGGTTACAATTCCAGTAATTCTATCGGCGTTTTTTGTTCAAGAGACCACAGATTCATAACTCCTGAATTTTGTGAGATTTTGTTCAACAATAACATTCGTCTTCATTTAACAACCGGAAAGGAAAACCTCAGAATTAAAAAATATTCCGGTTGGGTATATCAAGAAGAGCCGCTGAAACGCTATTGCGAACTTTATCTTTCTAAGTTAAACCTTGACCTCAAAGATATGGTTGAAAAACAATGCAAAAAAAGACAGGAAGATTTTGAAAAACAATTTTCTTCCAAAAAATGATAGTTCTCATGAAACTAAATATTTTTAGAAGGATGTACATATGAGCTTTAGTTTTTTCAAAAGAATAGTAATATTTTTTCTTTTTACAATTATCTTTACGTGCTATCAGGTAGTTGCCTCAAACAACCGTCCACCTGAAATGGTAGAAGCTGGTCGCGATAAATCACCTTATCCAGAACTTATAGATTTTGAAAATATTCAGGGATGGAGACTTGAAACCACAGAAGGTATTAATGTAGAACTATCCCGAACCGATGAAAGAATAGTATATGGAAAATACGCAGCAAAAATAATTGTAAAAAATGTTCTAGCTTTTGTCAAAGATAAAAAGAGATGATCTTGATGACGGGACCTTCTTTGGCAATGACGAAAAAGCTGAAGCCTCACAAAGAAACAGTAGGTAATGCGTGTGATTAGAGAAGACTTCTGAAATTATCAGAAAGGTATAGAGGGATCTAAAGATGAGTAAATTTGGCTACTCTTGGCGGTATTTGCTGCAATTTGGATTAATTCTATTATGCAAGCTTTTGTTCCCCGTTAACGTGCAAGCGGGCGTTCCGACATTCCAGGAGCTCATGGACCCGAATATCTTTTCTCAGCCACAGCGCAACATGAGGGTGAAGTCAGCTTCTTTGGCGGATAACCTTCTTACTGTTGAAACAACCGGCGCTCGAATGAAATGGGATCTGACTGCAGGTTCGGTGGCATTCTTCCAGAAGATTGGAAAAGCAAGGCAGGTTCTGAGTGTAAATTTGGAGGCGCAGCGCAGCAAACCAACGTTGACACACGAATCCGCTGGTCTTGCTTTTGTGAAATTTCAAAGCCCAAGGCTCGATCTCCGCATAAATGGAGACTCTCTTTTTATGTTCCATGCCCACGAGCCTGTTAAAATAACTGTTAAACGTCAGATTCTGCCCGCTTTCGATGGAAATTATAAGACGAATCACCTGCTTCTCGATGAATATGGCGGCTTCGGACTTTATTGCAGTGAGAAGGAACTGGATGATAAATATGACCGCTTTGGCGAGATTACTGCGATTTATGAATTGCCTGCAGATGCGGTATTATGGGTCGCTATATGCCCCCCCAAGCCTTATGACTGGGAAAAGAGCCTGACGAATAACACCTTGTGGCACTGGTCAACGGTCACAAGTTATCCGGATGACGATACACTCAAGTCCTGGAAACCCTACGGAAACACGGTTCTTTTCCAAGGTGAGATCATGCTCTGGAAGAATTGGAACCTCGGCTTTGAGCCAAGGCTTGGCCTGGATGAATGGAATCGCGTGAGAGATACTCTCCACAGCCTTGATATGAGATACATGGTCTATACCAGCCCTTCCTATTTTCTTAAGGGCACTGGTAATGAATCCTATGCTGTTAATAGCTTTAAAAACTTCAAAGGCTGGCCTCCTTATGTGAGCAGACCTTTCAACGGCGAGAACATGGACCTCTTCATGGAAGAGATTACCAAGGTGGTCAAAGAACTGCAACCTGACGGACTGTATTTTGACGGGCAGTACCGTTACAATGCTGCGGCTCTCTATAAGCTGGCCCGTGCGACGCGTGAACTTCTAGGTGAAGATGGTCTTATGGAATGGCATTCGACGCTGCCTTTGGGAGAGAAAAAGGGCAAAGACTTGTGTTATCTTCCGCAGGCAGATGCTTATGTGGACTATATCCTCAGAGGTGAACATTTGGGTGAGCTTTTCAAGGACCCTGTTTATATGAGATACTTCGTTTCCGGCTATAACGCCAGCAATAGCATAGGCGTTTTATGTACCCGCGACCACAAGTATATAACACCGGAATACTGCGATATATTGTTCGATAATAACATCCGCCTGCATTTGGCAACGGGCAAGAAGAACCTGAGAATGGCTCAATATTCAGGCTGGGTTTATCAGGAAGAGCCCCTTGAAAGGTACCAAAAACTATATCTATCTCGATTTACACCTGAGATAAAGGATCACTTCATCGATCTATCGGAAAAAAGACAGAAAGAATTCAAAACGAAGGTTTGGCCTCGACTTGCCGAAGAACACAAAAAAACAGACAAGACTTCGACCCCCTCAGCTACACCTGCTGTTAAGACCTCGGTCAACCGCCCATCTGAGATGATTCAGGCTGGCAGAAGCGAGCCTCAAACGGAAGAACTCGTCGATTTCGAAAACCTACAAGGGTGGCGACTCGAGACATCCGATGGCATAGAGGCCAAGTTGCTTAGAACAGATGAGCAGATAGTGTACGGCAAATATGCTGCTAAAGTCATAGCAAACAAAGTAGCCAAAGGCTTCATTCGACTGTATCCCCCCAACCCTATATGTATCTCTAATGATGCAACTGCAGCAAACATGTGGGCCAGATACATGCCTTACAAATACGGCGGAGGGCCAAAGGTAGATTTTGCCCTGGTTCTCGAAGATAAGACCGGGGAGTTTTATACCATTGATCTGGGGCATGGCGATTGGGGAATTTGGGAATTTCTTAATGTGGCGCTTGTGGCACCAGATGGTAAGCGATTCAACTATGAACCAGCCCAAAAAATGACTGAGCCGGTACATCTTAAATACATTGAGATACAACTCGACCCGCGTACAACAAAAGCTCCCATAAACTTCTATCTAGATTCTCTCTGTATTTATAAAGAAGATTTTAAGCCGTTAAATTTCAAGTACTCTCCTGCCGATTTGCCCAAGCCGGCAACCGATGATACAATTCTGCCGATTTGCAAAAATCCCGTCCGTAACGATCGCAAGGCGTTAAAGGATTGTTACGAATTTGTGTGCACCCAGGGTGATGAGAGAATCGTTTACAGGGTAACTCCTGTTGCTGGTACTTTGAGCGATATCGAGGTAGATTACAATGGCTTTCTATTTAAGCCATGCAAAAATGGAGGCATCACCTTTAAACTTAGTGATGAAATTATCTCCCCTGAGGATCCCTTGGCAATAGTAGAAATGCAGTCAAGCACATTCAATAACGGTGTTTTGAAGACAGCATGGAGCATAGAGTACAACGGCGATAGAGCTTTGTATAATCTAGACTACCAAGTCCGGGCCAAGTCCCTGATAATCGATTTGGGCAGTAGAAAAGGTGATGCCACGAAGATTGTTATAGGTTCCGCATCTCCAATGCCTGAGGCAAAGCTTATCAAGGTGCCTTACCTGCGTTTTGAGGGAGAAAGCCCGAAGATCGTTTGCTTCAAAAATGTTTTTCTGTCAGCTTTTCTCGATTGGTGGAACTCTGATGCGACAAGTCTTTTCGCCAAAAGCGGACCAACCGAAGATGGGGTGGGCGTTTACTATAACGGCGGCTCGGAATATCTTGCCCTGACAAATGGCAAGTATAACAAGGTAAAGGAACGGTTATTCATTAATGTCTCCGGCGATTTTCAAGAAGTTCTACCGAGTTTACCGAATCCTAAATCCCCTTATCTTGAAGAGTATAGGTCGGCGGTTTGGCGTTGGCTCTATGGCGGTCCAACTAAAATTGACTGGGTTAAAGACCTTCATCGTTACGGTGTGGAGGATCTTATGGTACGTTTTCATGCCGATGCCATGCGTGACAGCGACCAAAGCTACAGCATGAGAATAAACGTAAATCCCAAAGTCGGTGACTCGCTTTTGAGGCAGGCAGGGCAGGAAATAAAGGACTTGGGATATGGTTTTGCCGTCTATTCCAGCTATATGACTGCCGAAGGTGTAAATAAAGAATTCGATCCTGACATATTGAACCGCTCGTCCACAGGTGACACAGTTGCTCGTTTTCTGCGTTATCGTGTCAAACCGCTCAGCTTTCTTGATATCCACTCCCGGCTTGCGCCGGAACTGCACCATCGCTTCGGTACGACTTTTTCATATCTCGACGTCCATGCCTGTAGGGCTCCTTGGCGAGATACGGATTGTGATGCCAGAGTTCCCATGGCTGGTATGTTCCGGTTGGATTTTCTTGCCAACGCCCAAATTATGCTCAACGACCGAATCGCTCACCAAGGCCCAGTTTTCTCTGAAGGTGGTATGCAGTATCTTTATGCCGGTTTTGTCGATGCCACTTACGGTTATTTAGGCCACGAAACGCCATGGAATGAGTCAACGGACATCGTTGATTTTGACCTTCTTAAGTTGCATCCTCGGATGATAAGCATTGGTATGGGTGATTTGCCAATGTATTATAAGAAAACCAAATTTACCGAACCGCGTAACCGACATAATCCATTTCTTGACCGTTTTATTGCCGCAACAATTGCTTATGGTCATGCAGCCTGGCAAGTCTATCCAGCAAGATTTGGTCTGGGTGGAGCCTTAAAGGCTTATTACTTGACTAATGCAGTTCAGTCAAATTACATTGGTGTTGAGGTTGAAGAAATTGGCTATTTTGATGGGAGAGAAATAATCGACACCTCCGCTGCCATCAGAACAGATGCCTACAAACGCCGACAAATTTATGTTCGTTATAAAAATGGTTTGGAAATATGGGCAAACCTTAATCATGAAAATGAAGATTGGTTGGTTAGTCTTAATGGAAAAGATTATTTTATACCTTCAGCAGGCTTTGTTGCATATCAACCAGGTAAACTGTTGGCGTATTCAGCTAAAACAGAAACTCAAGACAGACATGAGTATGTCAGATCATCCGGATACATCTATTTAGATAGCCGCGATAGAGGAGCTGAAAGCGAAGGCATGAGACTTAATAAAGGTGCTGTTGCTATAAAATTAACAAATGATAAGCAATGGATTATACACCCATTGCCAACTTTTGAAAAATTACAGGTAAAACCAGAACAATTTAGAAACCTTGATATAACCGAGTATCCGGTACAATATGAACTTTGTATTGAAAACAAAGGCCGCCAGATTAATAAAGCACTTCAAGAAGATCGAAACGGCTGGCTTTCAATTGAAATGGAACCGGATGTTTCAAAATATATTCTGAGGTTTAAAGATTAAGTTTTGCTTCAGTATGAAGCCAAGGTGATATTGTAGGGATTGGTGAACGCTCTTCGAGCCAATTTTGACCGAAAATTGAAGCGCGAATTTCACTGAGTGAAAGTCACCAGCGATAATGGTTTGTTAACCGTTTAAATGGGAAATGTCGAGTAGATATTGATTTTTAAAGACTGAATGCAATGAGTTCCAAGATGACAAGCAAGGAACGATGGTATAACGTTCTGGCGAGAAAAGCTGTAGATAAGGTACCATGTGATTTTACTTCAACACCAGAAGTGGTCAAACAGATGTGTGAAGCTCTGAACTGCGGTGATTTCTGGGAACTTACGAAACGATTGGAAGTTGACGTTAGGAATTTTCTTAACCCTCGTTATTGCGGGCCTGTCTACGGCGACGAGGTTAATATGTGGGGCGTAAAGGTTAGGGATGTCAATTACGGGACCGGAGTGTACACTGAGGCCGTTGGCCATCCTCTGGCGGATATGAAAACATTAGCGGAATATAAGACTTACAACTGGCCGACCGCTGATTGGTTTGACTACTGTGATTTGAAACAGCAACTAAATGAGCACCGGGATAATCCGAGTTCGGCGGTGCACATAGAGCCTTTTTTAAATTACGCTCAGATGCGTGGTCTGGAACAAGCTATGATGGATCTTGCAATAGCACCCGACTTGGTTGAGTACGCATTCGACCGAATGTTCGAGCTGGCGACTTGCCAATTTGAAAGGATACTCAACGAGGTCGGCGAAGACTTAGATATGACAATTACGGCAGAGGACCTCGCATCACAAACTGGGCCGATGTTCTCAGTCGAGATGTTTATCAAATTCCATAAGCAGAGATTTGCCAAGTACATCGCCCTTGCCAAACAGGCTAATGTCGCTGTTTTTTACCATACCGATGGCGCAGCACGTGAATTCATTCCGGACCTTATTGATATGGGTATCGATGTTCTCAATCCAATACAATGGCGATGCCAGGGCATGGAAAGAGATCAGCTCAAAGTTGATTTCGGTGACAAGCTCATTTTCCACGGAGGGATTGACAACCAGCAAACCCTTCCCTTTAGCTCTCCCGAGGACGTACACAGAGAGGTCATCGAATGCTTTGAGCTTTTAGGTATTGGTGGTGGATATATTTGCGCCCCCTGTCACAATATCCAGCCTGTCACACCTGTTGAGAATATCCTCAAAATGTACGCCACGATCAAAGAGATTTCTTCGGACAAAAGATTCACTTGTCCTTTGACTCAACCAATTTCATGATATGTGATATTTGAATATACAATCTCAACATGAGAGAGATTTCTTCTGGTCTGCTCCACGAAAACTGTACCAGTTAAAGTGAGAGTATAATCGACAAGTTTGGTATTTTATTAAGGCTGAATTTTGGAGGTTATACTTATGAAGAAGCGTTTTAGTGGTCCACATATTGTGGCAAAACTCAGACAGGCAGACGTGTTGATCGGGCAGGGCAAGAATGTCCCGGAAGTCTGTAAGGAAATCGAATATTATTAACCGGAGTAGATATTATGACTTCCAAACAGAGGGTTTTAACAGCGATAAATCATAAACAGCCTTACAAAACACCCATTACTTTTGACGCAGAGAAGGAAGTGTATGAGGCACTTTATAAACATTTCAATATTTCGGAAAAAGAAGCTCTGTTCGACAAATTAAATGTTGATACTTGGATGATACTACCCAAAGGATTCGAGCCTAAGCCGATAGAAGGAACACGGGAAAAACAATCCATCTGGGGCTACAAAACAACAGTAGCAAGCTACTCCGGCGGAACATATGATGAAATCTGTTACAATCCGCTTGCAGGTAAGAATAATATTGAAGATATAAAAAACTGGAAGGCTCCTGGCATAGAGCGGCTTGACTTTTCTCATTTTCCCTCCGAAGTAGAAAATTACGAAGACAGAGCTATTATCGGTGTTTTTACCTGGGGTGCATATTTTATCGCAGCTTATGTCAGGGGAATGGAAGATCTATTTATGGATTTTGCGATACGAAAAGAATATGCCCATCATCTCATAAGTAAAATCGCTGAAAGTTCTCTACTGTTTCTCGATAATATGCTAACAAATTATGGCGATGGCATAGATATTGTTTACATGGCAGATGATTACTGTTCACAGCAGGGACCGCTTTTTAGTCCACAGACTTTTAAAGAATTTGTAATGCCATATTTAACAAGAGTTGTGGAAAATACACATTCACACGGTAAGAAATTTCTGCTACACTGCTGCGGGGCGATTCGTCCGCTGTTGCCGATGATTATTGATGCTGGCATTGATATGCTTGAGCCGATACAGATTCGGGCAAAAGGAATGGATCCGGAAGGGCTGAAAAGAGATTTCGGGAAAGATCTTTGTTTTTATGGTGGAGTGGATCTGCAGGATGTACTATGTAAAGGTAGCCCTTCTCAAGTAGCCAGCGAAGTCAAAAGATTGATTGACATACTTGGCGCTGGTGGTGGTTATATAATCGGCCCTGGTCACACATATATCCAGATTGATGCGTCATTGGAAAATATAATCACAATGTATGAAACGGCGTACTCTTATGGATAAGTATATCTAAACAATATTGTGGGAGATAAGAATCTGTGCGCTTGTCAACCGAAGATAGGACCACTGTGGAACCGCAGAATACACCGTAAATGTTCTTTGACAAGTTTATATATGGGACCGCTTAGGTGAGTTTATTGTCTCGATGCTAATCAATGAATC
>SDBV01005922.1_pt1 | contig 17098 bp, 14 predicted proteins | sample 2277081 | NCBI WGS metagenome assembly SDBV01 (sample SAMN10402039, study PRJNA504765) | marine sediment metagenome | isolation source: marine sediment core GS10_PC15, 223 cmbsf | place: Arctic Ocean: Southern Knipovich Ridge | collected 2010 | reverse complement strand
CAGTTAGATTATAATATACATCTCCATCTCCGGATAATATTTCGATTTTAACAGGCTCCTTAGATATACCGCTTTCCGGCATTCCTGCAATTTCAGGTTCTGAGGGAGGTTTCTTATCAATAGAAAAAGTTACAGAAACCATAGCTCCGGCCTGTTAATGGAACGAACATCGAATCATGAGCCATTGTTGCAAGTCCGTCATAACCCTCTTTTGCCAACTTGATCATTACAGGACCAAAGTATTCGGCAGAGCTGTCTGCTCCTTTGTAGGGAACTATCCATTCAACTCTTGTATTTCTTTCTTTTAATATTTCTTTAGCCTTTAAATATCCCTGTTTTATTTGTTTATCAAATTCCAATGCATCTCTTGTCACCATTGCAAGTTTAATTGGTTTTTCAGGTATTTCATCCACTAATTTGGCAAGTCTTTTTAAAGTTTCTTCTGTCTCTACTAATCCTTTTTCTTTATCCCAGTAATTTTTCCAGTTTTCTGTTGTAACCATAACAATATCTGTTAGCATTGATATTTTAGAAGGATTTTTATCTGCAACTATTTTATTATACAAAAACACAGAGGGATTATAACCTTGTGCAAACGGATCCTGAGATAATGTACTTGTTATTGTTCCATTTACAATAAAGTCTATAGTTGTCGAAGGACAATCATGACCAATAATTATTACTTTTCCTGCATATCCTGCTTCTTCTACTCCCATGGCAACACCTGTAGGTGAAATTGCTTCTGTAGCATATATTGCATCCAGGTCCGGATGATTATTCAGAATATTTAGTGTTTGTTCTCTGACTTTATCTATACTAAAATGACTTTCAGCATATTCAACAATTTTAATATTAGGCGCACTTTCACTTAAAATGCTCTCAAATCCATTCATGCGCTGGTTTATTCCAATTTCTTTAAACCAAGCAGTAACTATAGCAATTTTACATTTAGTTTTTCCTCTTGCTGTTAATAATTTCACCATTTCTTTACCGCACATTGTGCCCTCAAGATAAGAATCTGCACCTACATAACACATTCGTTTTGAATTTGGGCTTGTAATTGTATTGAAGAAACTAATGCTCTGTGTAAGATTTTCTCTTATAGATCTTATAGAATCAGCTAAATCAGACACTTCTCCATGAGTAGATATATTTTGTTCTATTTTATGATGTGTTAAAGTTAAATTAAGTTTACCCTGAACAACTTCCAGAAGACCCTTCGAAAGTGAAGCACTTTCCTCTTTAATTATATTACACTCATTTATTAAAAATGAAGATTGATAATCCTTAATTTCTTTAGTAAGTTTTATTGAATTTGAAGTATCCAACACTTCTGTATACATCCCTATGTTTATACTTTCCCCGGATTCTAATGTTGTTTTTATGCTTATTTCTTTATCTATATTTTCATTATGATCGAGGGCACTGGAACCGAATTCCGGTCCTATTCCATCCCAATTCTTTTTTAACATTGGAGTATTTTCTTTAAGCATAAAACCTTTCCCATTCTTTCCACCTGAACTTAACCATGACTGAAAATAGGGAGAACATGGAGTTGTAAATAATATCCCTCTGCCATTGGGATAATGAACAAGGGTTTTAATTCCTTCTTCTTCTCCTGGAAGGGCATTCGGTGTTATTTTAAAACTTTTGTGTATAATATCTGTTTCTTCTCTTTCACTTTCAATTTTTGCTTTTTTCCAGATTTCAACTCCTGTTTTCATATTCAAACCAGATCGATTTTCTGCATGCAGGCTGGGTACTTGGTATTCTGCATTTTCTTCCGGATAAAATTGCACGTGGTAACCCCAGTCCGGAATCAGAACTTTATTACATCTGTTAATTATCTGGTCATATAAAATAATTACAGGTTTATCTTTTATAAGTATTATTCTTTTCACTACTTCATATAAAATATCTCCTCTACTGTGCCAAGGAATAGTATTATCTCCTTCAAAAGTTCTAACAATAAATTTTCCAATAATTTCCATTCCTGAGCTTGATATCTCTATATAAATATTTTGAACGGGAATGTTACTAACTTGGCCATGTAATGATTGCAGGTTTCCGGTTTTTTCTTCTGTAAAAGGCATTCCCCAGTTATTAAGGCCGCACATTTCTATTCCGCCGGTGAATGTTTCTACCCAGCGGAAGCCGTATAGTTGGCTGCCATTTATGTACATAGGAGCATTTAAATCGATTTTATCCGGATCCGGCAGGTTGTCTAACGGAGGATCCCAGAATATTGGAGTCTTTTGAAAATAAGCTTGTCCAACTGATAGCCCTTTTGATGGAAGAAGCTCAACATTCAGTTTGTCCTGTGTTATTAGCAGCCGGTTTACATTATCCGGGTCATTTTGTTTTTGGTACAATTCCATTTTAAAATCTGAATGCTCAATAATATTTTTATTATTTTCACTTAGATTAATGCAGTTAAATGAAAAAGCTTTTTTATCTGCAGTATGTTGTTTTACTGATACCTTGGTAAAACACACATTATTATCCATAGTATAATACTCCTGAATTAATTCTAATTGACTTGATTTTGTTTGCAAGGAATATTGTTTAAAAAAAATTTAATTCATCATAGAGTCCATATTATTTCTAACAATATAATAAAAGTACTATTAGTAAAATTTATTTGGTTAATTAACTTATTAAAGGAATAGAGCCTTTTGGGAGTGAAGAAGTAATAAAAAACACATTATAATAAATATTTGTAGCAAATAAAAAGTTAATATTTTCATAGTGATATATGCTCAGTTTTTTTTATTATCACTTCCAAGGTCAAATTGAAGGATGGCGCCCTGTAAAATATGTGCCATTAATGTCAGATTAGATGCGAGTTTAACTAAAGACTCTACATGTCTTGATATTTGTATTGTTGTTGCACTGATTTCATCGGATGCAGCAGAATTCTCAGTTGCTACTGCAACTATTTCATCTATAGATTTGATGACCTTGGATGAATTACTTGTCATTTCTTGTGTAGTTTTAGTAGTTTTTTCAACCACACCTGACACTATATTTATTTCTTTCATATAAGCTTCTGTTGATTGGTTCATTTGTTCTGCGACTTGTTTAAGATTTCTTATTTCTAAATCTACAACATCTTTACTTTCTTCTATTGCCGAAGATGCACTTTCTAAAAGTGATGTAAATTCGTTCATTAGTTTTGATACATTGGTCGTGGCACTATTTGTTGATAATGCAAGCTTTCGGATTTCGCCTGCGACGACATTAAAACCCTTTCCATGAACTCCTGCATGTGCACTTCTATAGATGCATTTAATGCAAGAAGATTGGTCTGGTTTGAAATATCATCTATTGTATCAATTATATCTACCATTTTGGATGAATATTCTTTTATTTGTTGAATTTTTTTAACGGATAAATCTACTTTATTTTGCATTTCATCTATATTTGAAATCTGATGCGTCATTTTAATTATTGAATTACTAAGAGAAGTTCCTGTAGAAGAAGAATTCCTAATAGCATTCGTTTGTGCTTCTATGCCGTCAATTACATTTTGAATTGAAATGTCTAGTTTTTTTACTGCTTCCAGTCCTTCCTGTGCATTGTCACTTTGGTTAGAGGCACCTTCCGAAATTTCTATTATTGCAGAAGTTATTTCCTGCATTGCACTATTTGTTTCATTTGAACTATTGTTAAGTATTTCACTAATGTTAAGAAGTTCCTGTACATTTTGGTTTACTCCTGAAACAAGTCCCCTGAGTCCTAATGGTTCGCTATTGAAAGATGAAACTGGTACACCTTTTTCTACAAGGTCATTTAAATAAGGTACGAGCTCTGTGTAATTTACCATTAAAGCAAGTGCATTATAATTTTTTGCCATATTTTCTTTTAAGAACTCAATCATTTTATCATTATCCAGTATCGGGCCATTTGGGATTAAATATTGTTTAGGAGCAATCCAATCAACTACTGCATTATAGGATTCAAGTTCTCTTTTTGCTTCTAGCACACCTTGTTTAATCTGCATATAAATTGGATATCGTTCATCACCACTAACAAGTATTCTAATTCTCTTTTGTGATATTTCCATGGGTTTTGAAAGATTGTCTCTGATTTCTGAGCTAACGACTAATCCTCCTCCTATTTCCCAGAATTCAGTAAAATTGTCCGGAGTTATAATATCTATATTAACAACCTGTCTGGGCTTTTCAGGTTTCCATCCACATGAAATATAATTAAATAGATCTATTACTGGATTATATCCCTGTGCAAAAAGGTTTTGAGAAAACGATGCATGAATTTTTTTGGATTTTAAGTATTCTGCTATTTCTTTTTCTATATCATGTCCAAGTATTTTAATATTTTTATTCGATTCTTCTACTGCTTTCGCTGCGAAGGGAGGAGTAAGGCCTTCTACAATATATATACCTTTAAGATTTGGAAATTTACTAATCCACTTTTTAACACATTGGTAAGTATTCTCCGGATCTCCATATGTGTCTGTAACTTCAACCATCTTTATGGCAGGAAATTGTTTAGTGCAAATATCTTCAAATCTTTTTCCTTAAAACTGTTCCTGTCAAGTTGAATTTGATCTGCACGATTGCGACTTCTCCTTCTTTATTAAGAAGTTCTGCCATTTTTTCTCCACTTACCCTTCCTTCAAGATAGGAATCTGCACCTACATAGCAAAGCCTTTTTAAAGGTTTTAAAGTAATATTATTAAACTCTTCTGCGGCATATTTTATTTTATTTGAAAGTTTATTCAAATTTTTATCAAAAGGAATTTTTGAAATCGATGAAAATTTTTTAATTTCTTTTGCTAAATTACCAGCTTTTAACTCTTTTAATGCACTTAATAATACATTGACATTTGAATTTATTGTTCTTACTGTTTTTCTTGATGTGAGAAAATATAGTAAAAAAGAAATTGTAGAAATTAAAAATAGAAAAATAAAAATTATAAGCGTTAATAACATGCAGCACTCCCTGATACTCTTATAATATGGGGCCTATATATTTATTTATAACGAGGATGTATATGAACAATATTAATAGGCCCATATTATATATAATTTATGTAAAAGATTGAACCAAATAAAAAACTACGAACTAATTAGTTCGCACTAGTAATTGTTATTTATTGGTAAAATCTCTCAGGTCCCATTTTAAATATTTTGTGACTGCTTCGTTTATTACATTTGCACAATTTGATCGGGCCATTGCTATATGGTGTTCAAAACCATTTTGGCATATATAGGATAGAACTTCTCTTAAATTGTCTATCTTGCAAACGGCTATTCCACCGTCCATATTAAATGGATCATCTGTAAATTCACCTTCACCTAAATATCCCTTTATTTTTCCTTTTTGATCACCTGTAGAAATCCTTAAATATGTCATTGGCCCTGCTGCAACACGCCCCTTAATAGCACCGAAACAATTATCTCTTCCTAAAGTTTCTCCTAAGATATCCAGGTTTGATATTTCTATATCATTGCCCATGAAACTTTTAGGAAAATTACTGCAGTGTGTATTAACACATTTGCTGATATCGTCTTCGTAATTATTGTTCCAGTCTAAAAATCCAGGAATTTTTCCCGAGGCAAGTAAAAGCGTATACATGCTGATGGCACCTGTAATATCTACTTCACATGCACTTGGCATTAAGTCTTCACCCATTAAGCTCATCGATAAACAAGTTGCGCATCCGTAGCTATTCTGAATGGATTCCCAGCATTGAATGGCACTTGCAACAAGTTCATTTTCCTTCATCCAGTTGTCTATAACTACAGAAAGTTTTGCCTGTTTTATAATATTTTCTTCTGGTATGCTGTCCGGAATTTTGCCATATTCTTTTATTTTTGCAAGCTTATCTATTACTTCTTGTGCATTTTTATCAAGTTTGCCCGCGGAATGTATTATTTCGGATAAGTCTACAGGTACAACTGTTATATTATTGGCCTGTAGGATTTTTTCACTAAATCTTACAGTCTGGAATGCAGCCGGCCTTGCTCCAATTGCGCCGATACGCATTCCCTGTATCCCTTTTACAACACGGCATATACGTCCAAAATAATCCAGATCTTTTTTAAAAGTATCACTTCTAATATCGCATGTGTGAAGGGTAGTATCTGTAAATGGAATATTATATTGATATAAATTATTGCATACGGAGATTTTACCGCAAAATGCATCCCGCCTACCGAAAATATCAACACGGTCTAATTCATCATTACATGCCTGTACGAGTATTGGAACTTTGAGTCCGGATAATTTTATTGAATTTACAATTCCAAGTTCATTTCCAAAGTTAGGTAGAATAGCAATAATTCCATCTATTTTATTCTTATTTTTATAAAATTTTTCTGCACATATTTTTGCACCTTTTAGTGTTTCTATTGCACCATTAGGTGTTTTATCTTCTTCCGAAATTACATAATCATATCCAAGTTTGTCTAAAAGTGAAAGTAATTCTGTTCTTGCTGTTTTAGCCAGCTCAGGATTAAAAAAACCACGTGTTCCTACAATTATTCCAAAGCATATTTTCCTATTCAATAAATTATTCATTCACTCTCCAAAAATTATGATTGCTGTAAAACAGTTTTCTGCTGAACTTTGCTCTGCAATTGATCAACAATAACAGCTAGAACTATAACTGTTCCCTTAATAACCATTTGCCAGAAAGAAGATACTCCGATCATTACCATACCGTCGCCAAGTACACCAATAACAAAGGCGCCTATAAGCGTACCTCCGATTGAACCCCTGCCTCCTGCAAGTGACGTTCCTCCCAAAACTGCTGCTGCTATTGCATCCAGTTCAAATCCTGTACCAATTTTGGTTGATGCAGTTTGAAGCTGAGCTGCCCAGATTAATCCGGCTATTGCAGAACAAAAGCCCGCAAACATGTAAACAAACATTCGCACCTTTTTTACTCTAACACCGGATAATTTTGCAGCTTCTTCATTGCCTCCTACAGCATATATATGTCTTCCTAATGGTGTCTTCTTAGATATGTATACTGAAACAGCAAAGACTGCCAGCATTATCCAAATTGATATTGGAATACCTATTAATGGATCTCCCTGTCCTAAAATTAGAAATCCGTCTGTCCCCAATGCAGGATCTCCACTGAGATTTGGAAAAGTCATTCCCCCGGATCTTATATTTGCAAATCCGCGTGCTATATAAAGAGTACCTAATGTTGCGATAAACGGTGCTACGCCAAAGCGGGTGATAATTATACCATTTATACACCCTACAAATACTCCTGACATTAACGCAATTAGAATTACAATTATTGGATTAAACCAGAAAGTTAATTCTACGCCGAACATCGGCAGTGTTAAAACCAGCCCCTCATAAATTAATCCGCCTGCAATCATTCCTGAAAGGCCTACAATTGAACCTACAGAAAGGTCTATACCGCCGGAAATAATTACAAAAGTCATTCCAATTCCAAGAAAAGCTGTAATTGCAACATGTTTTGTTATGATAACCAAATTTCCAGGATCCATAAAGTTTTTTGCTGTTAAGCTAAAAAATATAAATAAACCTATTAGCGCAATAAACGTTCTTAATTTTATAACTACCATCTTTATAGATAAGATATTTCTTGATAATCTAAAACCTGAACTTCGTTTTTTTGTCATTTCGTATTATTCTCCTTTATTCGTATTACGGACAATTTCATGTCCTACAGCAGATGCAGATACAAGCGCTTCTTCTGTTGCTTCTTCCCTTTTATATTCTCCTGTAATTTTACCTTTTGAAAAAACAAGAATTCTATCTGAAATTGCTAATATTTCCTTTAATTCAGAAGCTACAAGAATTATTCCCTGTCCGCTTGCTGCCAGTTTATTCATTATTTTAAAAATATCTGTTTTTGCAGATACATCTATTCCTCTTGTAGGTTCATCCATTAAAAGTACTTTCGGGGAGGTTAAAAGGCTCTTCCCTATTATGACTTTTTGCTGATTTCCTCCGCTGAGTGATGATATAAGATTATTGATATTGGCTAACTTTATAGACATATTCTTGACCTGTTCTTTAACATTATCTTCTTCTTCTTTTGAGTCTATATGTATGAAATTTGTATAATTCTCGAGGCTGGACATCGTCATATTGCTTGTTATAGATAAGTTTTGGAATAATCCTTCCCGTTGTCTGTCTTCGGGTATCAGTGAGATACCGCTCCTTATTCTGTCATCAATAAATTTTGTTTCCACTATTTTATCGTCTATAAATATTTTACCTTCTGCATCCGGATGTACTCCAAAAAGACATTCCAGTAACTCTGTTCTGCCGGCACCTCTTAATCCGTAAATTCCTAAAATTTCACCTTTTTTAAGTGAAAAAGAAATATTGTCCAGCAGAAATCCGCCTCCAAATTTTGGAAGGCTTAAATTTTCTACTTTTAAAACTTCTTCTTCTGATATATCTTTATTCTCTTTTTTAATGGTTGATAGTGTATTCTGACCAACCATTTTATGAATAATCCATGGGATATCAATATTTTCCATAGATGATTCATCTATTAATTGGCCGTCACGAAGTACCGTAATATAGTCCCCAATCTGCATAAGTTCTTCCAGCCTGTGGGATATATAGATTATTGAAACATTATTTGATTTTAGTTCATCTATAATCCGAAATAAAACAGCAACTTCTTCATTACTTAATGTAGATGTAGGTTCATCCATTATAAGTATTTCCATATCCTGAGATAATACCTTTGCTATTTCAACAATTTGCTGCTGGCCGATTCTAAGATTGCTTACTAGTGTTTTAGGATTAATATCATGCTCCAGCCACTGCATTACTTCTTTTGTTTTATCTTCCTGCGCTTTATGGTCTATCTGTCCATTCTTAAATATTTCCCTTGTTATAAAAATATTTTCCGCAACATTTAAATTAGGGAACAAATTTAATTCCTGGTGAATAATACCAATCCCTTTTTCTGAGGCATCTATTGGAGACTTTAAATTTATCTTCTTGTGTTTAAATATTATATCTCCGGATGTTGGCTGTTCTATACCGGCAATAACTTTCATTAGTGTAGATTTCCCAGCTCCATTTTCTCCTACAAGTGCATTAACTTTTCCGTAATGAACATTAAAATCAACATTCTGCAGGGCAAGAGTACCCGGGTAGAACTTATTTATCTTTTTAGTTTTTAAAATAATATCACCATCAAATTCTGATTTAAAAACTTTTTTATTATCTATCATTGTTGTGTCCCTTCCTCAATTTCTAACTTAATTGGGGTTATTATTATTTCACTATAATCATCAGCTTTCGGAAGTGTAAAAGCCCCGTAAAATGAAATTGTTTTTCCAGGAAGAGTTTCTTTATCCAGATCATTTAAGACAGTTTCTTTGACAATGTCCTTCATCCTGTTTGCGATATCTTTCCATTGCAATTGATTGAGAAAATCACCATATAAAAGATATGGATATGAGTCACGAAGAGAATTTAAGGTTGATGTTATTACAGGACCTATTAAAATTTGCACATCAGTTTCATTATCATAAGGAGCAAGATCTATATTTAATGATCCCTTTGATACATCATTAACTGATATTATATGGCCTGTTCCTTTTACGGCAAAATTATAGGTTGGTATTTGTCCTGAAGATGCAAGTCCATATTTTGCTGTTGTGGCCAGGGGATCTGCTGCAGCACTGCCTAATAATGTATTTATATCTACTGATTCTTCTGTAAAATATGGTACAATTTTTATTTCCCAATCTGGATCTATTATTTTAGATGCATCAAAACCTTGATCAAAATATACCTTTATTTCATCTTCATCTACTGCTTCCTTTTCATCCAGATTAACAACCTTTACAGTGCAGGATATGGTAAAAGCAAACATTAGCATTATGCATATCATGAATATCCAGCTAAGTTTCTTATTAGCCGTGTGATTCTTTTTTGTAAATAATTCGCCTAAAAGATTGATAATGTTTTTCATATTTCATTCTCCAGTATAATGTTATAATTGTAAACTAAGCTTTCCCTATACATATTTTAAAATAATTTGGCTTAGCTTGCAAATTATTTTTGACTATTTTTATTTGTTGATTTTTTTTAATATAAGAGATGCAGTGATATGATTTATATGATCACTGCATCTCTTTTTAAATTTAACTACAATTTTAAGTTACAGACTTAAAATTGATTTTTAAGTAAATGTTTTTATTTAGGTCCGAATAAAGCAAAATCATTCGCATTTGACGGATTGATTAACGCACAGTCTGTGAATTGTTTTTCTTCAGCTGGTGCAGTTCCTTTTGTAATAAATTCGTGTGCCTGTTCTACAGCCATTGTTGCATTAAGAGTACATTGCTGCAAAACTGTAAAATCGATTTTACCTGCTTTAATAGAGTCGATAACATCATCGCTTCCGTCAAATCCTCCAACTATAACATCTCCCATGCCTGCTGCATCTAATGCTGCCTGGACACCTAATGCCATAGTATCATTTCCACAGATAACACCATCTATATCCGGATTTGCCTGAATTATAGCTTCCATAACAGTAAAAGCTTCATCCTGGCTCCAGTTAGCACTCTGTCGTGCAACCATGTTCATATTAGGATATTGGTCTATAACATCATGATAACCGCTGGAACGTATACCGGCATTTGTGTCTGATTCTTTTCCAACTATCTCAACATAGTTTCCTGATTCTCCTAATAATCTTACAAACTCTTCTCCGCCAAGAGTAGCACCCTGGTAATTGTCAGAGATAATCTGAGCTTTTGCAACTCCTAATGCATTAATTTCACGGTCGATTAGGAATGATGGAATTCCTGCATCCAAGGCTTTCTGAATTGCTGCTATTGATGCATCTGCACCTGCATTATCGAGAATAATTGCTAAAGCACCTCTTGATATTGCTAAATCAATATATTCAGCTTGTTTAGTAGCATCATCCTGGTGATCTAATACAAGTGTTTCATACCCCAGTGCTTCAGCTTTTGCCTGTGCAGCATCTGCTTCAGCTTTGAAGAATACATTGGAATTATCAGGCATAATAATTGCTATCAAATTCGAACCTTCTGTTGTTTCTGTTTCTCCACCTGCAAATGCACTCATTGCAATTCCGAATAAGAATAACAATGCCAAACAAATTTTTAGAATTTTGGTCATACACATACTCCTTTACCATAAATTTTTATTTAGGATTTATGAAAAAATTTAGCTTTTCATAATATCCTCTGCTTAATCTAAAAAAAAAGAAAAAAAATGTCAAGAGGAAAAGAAAAAAAAAGAAAAAAAAGAAAGATATAGCAAAAATAATACATAAAAAGAGGGATATTGTATCAATTAGAACAAATTTTGGCAATTTATAGCAGTGCAGCTGTGTTTTAACTGCAAAATTACTGTTTAGTTTTTTTCCTTATATATAGAATGTTGGAAAAACTATCAATATTTTTATAGAAATTACTAATAAACTTGAAATAATTTCTATTATTTTTGGAAAAATCATTTGACACTTTCGATTATTTGTGATTATCTTTGTTTTGTTAATTATATAAAAAATGATCGAAATTTCATAAATGGAGTTGTTTAAGGTGTGGATGGAGAAAATTGGAGGAATACATGAAAAACGAATTTATGCTTGAACCAGGAGAATTAATTGAAAAAGCAAAAGAAATAAGAAAAAAAATTATAAATATGAATTCAGATGCAGGGCAGGGACATACAGGAGCGGACTTATCCGAAACAGATATTCTAGCTTCTCTTTTTTTTCGAATATTGAATTTTAACAAGAATAATAAGGATGATTTATCAAGAGATAGATTTATATTAAGTAAAGGGCATGGCGTTGGAGGATTCTACTGCACATTAGCAGAGGCAGGTTTATTAGATGAATCGTTACTTAAGACATATCTTGAATTCGATTCTATGCTTCCGGGACATCCTGTAAAGCAAAAGAATGATTATGTGGAGATAAATACTGGTGCACTAGGCCACGGTTTACCTGTTGCTGTTGGCCTTGCATTAAGTGCAAAACTAAGCAAAAGACAATTTCGTGTTTTTGTTTTAACAGGAGATGGAGAATTACAGGAAGGTTCAAATTGGGAAGCTATGATGAGTGCTGCTCATTTTAAACTGGACAATCTTATTTTTATAATAGATAGAAATACACTCCAGCTTGCAAATAAAACAGAAAAAATAATGGCCTTGGAACCTCTGGATAAAAAACTCGAGGCGTTTGGATTCAGTGTATACAAGACAAATGGTAATAATCCAGTGGAATTTGTTAATACAGTAGAAAACATTAATATAGATAGCGGAAAGCCTCAAGCGATAATAGCGAATACAATTAAGGGAAAAGGGATCTCATTTATAGAGGGTAGATCCGAATGGCATCATAAAATACCGGTTGGTGATCAGGTAGAAAAAGCAATTGAGGAGCTAGAATAATGGAAAGTACAGCAAAAATAGGTTTAAGAGAGGTAATGGTTGACACATTCAGTAAAATTGCTGACAGCAATAAAAATATTGTGGTGCTAGTTAGCGATTCTACATCTACTTCAAAAATTGGACCATTTGCAGATAAATATCCAGATCGGCTTATAAATGTTGGTATAGCAGAACAGAATCTGATTGGTATTGCTGCAGGTATGTCTTTAGGCGGTTTTATACCAATAACTGCAAATGCAGCACCTTTTTTAATCAGCAGGTCTAATGAACAGATTAAAAATGATATTTGCTACTCCAATTCTAATGTTAAACTAGTGGGATTGAATGCAGGTGTGTGTTATGCTGCTCTTGCAAGCACACATCATGCGATTGATGATATATCAATTATGCGAGGATTTGGTAATATTCAGATATTTGCACCTTCGGATCCTGTAGAAGTGGAACAGATATTTACTTATGCTGTAGATCATGTCGGCCCTGTATATATAAGGATGGATTGTGATAAATTTCCTAATTTGCACGACAGTGATTATAAATTTAAACCTGGCAAAGTGGATAAAATTTATGAGGGTGATGATGTGACTATTATAGCTTCAGGTTCTGTTGTTTGCGAAGCATATATGGCTGGCCAAATATTAAAAGAGTTATCTATAAATGCAGAAGTTCTTAATATTTCATCAATAAGGCCTCTGGATACAAAAGAATTAGTTTCATCAATAGCAAAAACAAAAAAAGTAATAACTGTAGAAGAGCATTCTATTAATGGCGGTATAGGTTCTATTGTTGCAGAAGTTATTGCAGAAAAAGAACTTCCGGCAAAACTATTACGTCTTGGAATTTCAGCAGGTGAATTCTCCAAAGCAGGTCCCAGAGATGAAATCAGGGCATATTATAAAATTGATCAAAAAGGAATTGTGGAAACTGTAAAAAAACTATTAAATAAATAAAGATAGAAGCTAATATTCAGTAAATAATACTTTGATAATAAAGTATATATAATAAAAATTAATGGAGCAGAATTATGTCCTTAGAGTATATTTTAGCGATTGATCAGGGAACAAGCGGAACAAAGACAGTAATTTTTGATTCATCCGGTAGAATTGTAGCAAAAGCTACAGTAGAATTAAAATCTATATATCCTGAAAAAGGATTTGTTGAGCAGGACCCAATAGAGATTTATAAAAATGTATTGGATTCTTTAAAATTATGTTTAGAATATTTTAAAGAAGATGTTTCTGATGATTTTGATAAAATTACTACTTGTGGTATTTCTAATCAAAGAGAAACTTTTGTTCTATGGGACAAAGATGGAAATCCTTTAGCAAATGCAGTTGTATGGCAATGTAAAAGATCCGTAGAAATTTGTAAAAGATTAAAAGATTCCGGATTTGAGAATGAGATTTCTAAAAGAACAGGTTTAATAATAGATCCATATTTTTCCGGTACAAAATTGTTGTGGCTGTATGAAAATGACAGCAAAATTAAAAGTATGATAGATTCCGGAGATGCATATTTTGGTAATATCGATACATGGCTATTGTATAAATTAACGGATGGAAAAAGCTATTACACAGATCATACGAATGCTTCAAGAACATTATTCTTTAATATAAATGATTTATGCTGGGACAATCATATACTAGAAACCTTTAATCTTAAAAACCTGAATTTACCAGAAGTTAAATCATCATCTTTTTTATTTGGTACTTCCAATTTTGATGGAATATTTAGTCATGATTTGAAAATTTCTGCCATGATTGGAGATTCACATGCTGCTGCATTTGGGGAAGGCTGCTTTGATTCTGGTACTGCTAAAGCAACCCTGGGAACTGGATCTTCTATTTTACTGAATACAGGAGAAAAAAGGATTGAATCCAAAAAAGGAATGGTTACAACCATGTGCTTCAGCTTAAGAGATAAAGTGTATTATGCTCTTGAAGGAATTATTGTAACATGCGGAGCCACAATAAACTGGCTTAAAAATCAACTGGGTTTAATTGATGATGTAAAGAAAACAGAAGAAATGGCTTTATCTGTTAAAGACAATAATGGTGTATATTTTATTCCGGCATTTAGCGGACTTGGAGCTCCATACTGGAAAATGGATCTAAAAGCTGCCATTATGGGTCTTACTTTAGATTGTAATAAAAATCATGTAGTTCGTGCCGCTCTGGAATCTATCCCCTTTCAAATTAAAGATGTTATAGAGGCAATGGAAAAAGATAGTGAGATCAAATTAACGAAGCTTAATGTGGATGGAGGGATTACGTCTAACAATTTTATAATGCAGTTTTTAACAGACCTTTTAAATACTAAAGTGGAAAATATTGGAATAGAAGAGGTCTCTGCACTTGGGGCTGCATATCTTGCAGGACTGGAAACGGGTATTTTTAAAGGAATAGAACATTTAAATGATTTAAATAAAAGTAAAAAACAATTCCTTCCTGATATTGAAAATAACAAAATTAAATTCTACTATGAGGAATGGAAAAAATCGATCAAGGAACTACTATAGTAATGCTTGCTCAACATAGAAGATTAAAAATAATTGAACTAATACAGGAAGAAGGAAGTGCAAGAGTAAGTAATTTAAGCAAGATATTTAACGTTTCCGAACCTACAATCCGGCAGGATCTTGAGAAGCTGGAAAAGGAAGGGCATATATTAAGGGAGCATGGCGGGGCCTATTTAAGAAGTATACCGCAGCAGGTAAAATCACTTTCATTGCAGCATAGTGAAAATATAGAAAAGAAAAAACTTATAGGTAAAAAAGCAGCTGAATTTATAAAAAACGATGATGCAATTATACTAGATTCGGGTTCAACAATAACAGAAGTCGCAAAAAATTTATTACATAAAAGTAATTTAAAGATAATAACTAATTCTCTTAATATTGCTTTACTACTCGGTTCTTATTATTCCTTTGAAATTTTAATGACAGGCGGGGAGTTTAAAGCTCCAACTCTTTCTTTAACAGGGGAAAAGGCAGCCTTATTTTTTGAAAATATTTACGTTGATAAATTATTTATTGCTACTGGTGGTATTTCTCATGAAGCAGGATTAACATATCCAGGTTTTAATGATCTTGCTGTAAAAAAAGCTATGATCGAATCTGCAAATGAGGTATATCTTATTGCGGATTCTACTAAAATAGGGAAAACTTCTTTTGCATCTCTTGGCGGTATAGAGCTGATTGACTTTTTTATTACAGATGACGGAATAGGTGAAAGTGACAAATTAAATTTTGAAAAAAAAGGCGTTAAAGTAATAATAGCTACTTAAAACAATTCTACTAATTAAAATGTAGAACAATACTTGTAATATCATCTGAAATATTTTCATATTAAATTCAGTTCCATAATAGGTAAATCACATTCTTTTGCAAGAGAAAAACCCATCTAAATCATCATATCATTTCACTCCTAATGAAAAATTCGGGTCAAACGTTTTTATTACAGAGTTAAAAAGGGGCTATCCTTTAATTTTTTCTTATTCGAATCGCAGTGCCTTCTTTACAAGGCAAGTCTAAACGAAAGCTGCCAGATAAATTGCTGCCTGCAGAAGTTATTGTCATCTCCCAGGTATCTATAATATCTATCTGCCAGGTTCCTTCCTCTGGAAGGTTAATCATCTGGAAGGAGGGTTGGTGAACCCCAAAGTAAAATAACCCGAATTCCGGATAGACACCGCATCCTATTGATTTATACATAAATGATTCTGTTTTTGTCATTTTAATAAGTGTGAATTTATTTTCAGGGATTTCTTCAATAATATTCTTTAGAAAAGCAATTCTCCTTGGGCTTGAGCCAACCAGTTCGCCGCCTTTACTCCACCAGAGGTTCTGTTCCGGATTAGCATAGGTTTCTCCATGGCCGACATATGCTCCCATCGTGAAGCCCTGCCAGAATCTGTTGACCATTTCTTTGCCGGTAATATTTCCCCAACCCCGGTCGATATTCCCTTCGTAACCGCATTCATCAATAACTATAGGTTTTTCATATTTATCAAACCACTCAGGAATTCGATTGAAATCCCCCGACTGGATACTGCAATGGGTGATCCAGGGATTGCTGTGATCGTAAAACACCCGACCATTGTGGATAGACCTCAGGTGATTGTATGGGTCAATATTTTTTACGAGTTTAATATATCGGTCCCACTCCTGAATTGCTTTATTTTCAAAAAAATCAAATTCATTGGCAAATGACCACCATATATTTCTGAACGCACCCAATCTGGCAACGAGATATTCGAGTATTCTGTTATTAACATCTTCGGGTATACAGTCAAATCCCCAGGCTACAAAATCGTATGGGTGAAACAGTATTAGATCCGCTTCAATTCCCATAGTTCTTAATTCCAGGACACAATCATCAATATGCTGAAAATATTCAGGATTCAAATAATTGTAGTCCCACCAGGAGTGTCGAGGTCTTGGAGAGTAATCATCCTGATACTCACGCTTCCATTTCTCTTTAACTTCACCTGGAAATGGATAATTCTCCGGTTCATTGTGGTTGAAAGTATATCTCTTCGGGTAAATACAAAACCTGATTTTAAATGATAGGAAAATCTATAATCTGCATCAAGTGCTTTTAAGGTAAAAATCTCTTGAAAGAAAAAAAATCGCGAAAATTGTATCCGTAACTATAGAATAGAGAAAAAAACAGCTATAACCTTC
>SDBV01005921.1_pt1 | contig 17102 bp, 9 predicted proteins | sample 2277081 | NCBI WGS metagenome assembly SDBV01 (sample SAMN10402039, study PRJNA504765) | marine sediment metagenome | isolation source: marine sediment core GS10_PC15, 223 cmbsf | place: Arctic Ocean: Southern Knipovich Ridge | collected 2010 | reverse complement strand
AATGTCTATATAAGATATTTTTTGAAGAATATATAAAATTCGAGTATTTATGTAAAAAAAATTAGTTTTTCGAATTTTAATGGTTTTAAACTTACTATTTCACTAAACAAGATTAGATATAAGACAAAAAAGAATAACGGACAAATATGGGGATATAAGCGTTGGAAATATAATATGTCAATCCATCACGTATCATATCAGGTCTCGATGCGATTATTAAGGGACCACCATTAAACCTTATTTCAATTGCATCTATGGTTCATTAACATGGTGCTAAACTGTTTGACTTTAAAGTTCAGAAATATAGAGAAAACAAATTTTGCAGTTATTTAAATAAAACAGATATTGTTGCTATTGCAAGTATGACTCCTCAAATCTCTCATGCTTTAGAAGTTGCTCAAATGGCTAAGGAACAAGGATGTATTATAATATTTGTGGGTATTATTCGACCTTATCACCTGATTATGTAGCAAAACACTTTGCAGTGGACTATACCATTCGGGGTGAGGGTGAACATAATTTCAAGAATTAATAAATTCTATCATTGGAAACAGAGATCCCAAAGCATAAAAAAATATTGATGGTGTTTCATACAGAAATAAAGAGGGACAAGTTGTTCATAATAAAGACCGAGGGCTAGAGCCTAATCTGGACAACTTTCCTATGACTCGACGCGATTTTTTAGATGATAAAAAATATGTGTATTCAGGAGCTGTTGTATAATTAAAATATGGAAGAATTCAGATCATTCAGTTACTTATCGGTCGAAATCAACAAAGAGGATTATGCAAGAAATATATGATATTGATGGGAAAAATGATTTTATATTTTTCTGTGAAGATAACTTTGGCATAAACATAAAACGAACCAAAAAAATATTGGATATTATTATTCACTCAAGGTTCCAAACAAGATGTATTTTGCTTGTTAATCTCGAGTTGATAAAAAGTTAAAGTCAAATTTTATTTTGCTTTTTTTATCAAAGGCTATTTAAGTCTTTCCTTTTCTGGAATAGAAAAAGAAATAAGTTTAATACTTCAAATTCTCTTACACTTTTTTATATCATAAATGTTTCAAAATAAGTATTTTCATAAAAAAAATGTTGATATCGTAGGTAATTAATATTTAAAGTTAGTTAAGGGAAATCTATGAAAAAAAAGAAAAAGACAAAAAATAACATTCAAATCAATTATGGTTTTAACCTTTATTTTAGTCAAGGGTCTGATTTAGAATATTACTTAAAAAAAAAACAAAATCCTGAAAAAGCTCTTATTGCATGGGCCAATGATTTAGAAAAAAATGTGAAAAAAATAAGGGAATTGGTTAATCTATTTAAAAATAAAGATTTAAGAATTTATACACATACTCATCTAATAAAGATTGATGGCGATAAAGAAACATTAGAATTGGCTGTTAAGAAAAAAATTATAGAAAAATATGAGTTTGATAATGGTAAAATCTACGATATCTCAAAACATAAAGATGATAAAAAAATTCTAATAAAAAAATCAAAAAACAAATTATTAGATATTAATAAGAAAATTGAAAAAGAAATAGAAACCAATCAAGATTTAAATAATCTATTATCACCATTACAGAATATAGCTTTAGCTTATAGATTCCTTAGTAGGAAGATGATTTTGGAGAAAGAAGTAAAAATAAAAAAGACATATAAAACAAGATCATATGAATATTGTGTTAATTTTTTACTAAATGGAATAAAAATCCTATTGGAAAAAATTGATATTGATATTCCTCCTGGATTATTTTTAGAAGCAATATGTTTTGATGGTGAAAGTAACAAAGAGAAACTACTTCAATTATATGGTGAAAAAAGTATAAAAATTGAATTTGAAGATATTAATATTCCTTCATTAGAAATACTCAATACAATCTGTAATCATGAAAGAAATAAGAAATCATTATCAAGATTCGAACAAGAATTTGACAATATTTTTGACATTATAAAAAATTTTGCATATTCTTTTTTATTTATATGTTTTAAAATTAACGATATTAAATACTCAGAAGATTTTTTTGATATGCATCAAATAATTGCGGGATTTTATTTATTAGGAATTAAAAAGATTTTTGAATATTATGGATATGATATTTCTCCTTCCTTATTTTTTGTAGAACTTTTAAAATGTTTGGGAACCCCCAAAAAGGAAATTAAAGCATTTTCAGATGACTTTATTAAAGAATGTTTTTAAAATAAAATATGGAAAAAATAAAAAAACTCTATTTGGATATTAATTTCAGTTTTAATATAATTAAACGGTTGTTAAAGTAGAAAATATTATGACATATTTAAGCAAAAAAGCAAAAAAAAATAAGAATATATTGAAGTATAAAAACACCACCAAATAATCAAAACCAACCTATTTTATGAGAACTAAGTATAATCATAATAATTTACTTAAGGTATATAATATCTTAATTTGAATTCAGTAAATATTATATTTTTACAAAAAAAGAAAAATTATTTAAATGTAGAGATAATTATTTTGAAAAAAAGATTAATAATGAAAAGTGAAAATATTTTATTCAAATAACATTAATAGAATCTATGTTAATAATAATTTTAAAAGAAATACATCCAAGTCGAGTTTCTTTATGAGAAAGTAATTAGAAAAGAAATATTTAAATAATCCATTATGTATATAGTTTAAAACAAATTCATCAAATCCTAATTCTAACTTAATAACACGAATTATTGTTTTAAATAGGAGTTTTATTTGTTTCTCAATCGCAACTTTATTACCGTTGAAGAGATTTAGATTCATTATACTAAATCCAGAGCTTGGATCAAATGAAATCTTCATTAACTCAGACTCATTTTTAACAGCTTCTAATTCTTTGAAATGATATAAAATATTTGTAAAATGAGAATAAATAGTGTTTCTATCCAATATGGATAGATAATTTATCAATTCTTGAAAAATATTTAGGATTTGTTGGAAAACGATGAGTTTATCAAATGTTTTTGCCACATTTGAGGCGTCTTCAGCTTCTTTCCAATCGTGATAAAATCCTTTTATTTTAGGAATGAATGTCTTAAATTGTTCAGTATCACTTGGCCAAATGGAATCCCAATGTTGTTTATCTTTTACGAATTCTTCCACAAAGGTATTCTTAATTATATTTAATCTTCCCCTTATGATTTCAGAAGCCAAAGCTTTTTCATCTGTAGCAACAAAAAGTAAATTAAAGTAAGTAACTTCTAGATATACCTATTTTAGTCCACTCATCTCTATACTTTCAATACTTTGCTTAAACGATATATTTGAGAAATGATTAAATGCAGTCAATTAACCCGAAATCAAGTCTTGATCTATGTTGATATCCACTTGTGGGATATATACGATTGTTATTCCACTATTAGAATCCAAAACCCAAACATTCATTATAAATAAACTAATTAGAAATGTAATCTAAAAATTATAAATCATTCTAAAAAATAATGTAATAATTGTATAAAAAACTTATTGTCTTTTTAATTTATTAATTCTTTTTTCTCTATATAAACCATAAACAAATACTGACATTGTAAAAGTTAAGCTAATTACATTAACAAGCAAGAATAATAAATTATAATCAAACCCAGACTTTTTATTATTTATATTTTCTGAAGATTCAACCTCTATGTCTAAGCTATATATGAACTGTTCTTTATTATAAATTTCAATTATCAATTCCTCATTAAAAATGTCAAGATATACAAATTCAGAGGTAGCATTCATCAGATCTCCTGAGATAATTAATAATGAGCTATCGAAGTTAAAAATTTTATATTCAAAGTTGTCTGTATTATTAGCATATTCGATATATAAAATAATATTATATCCTAAATTATCTGAATATCTTGGATAATTTATATGTAAAATATCATAATCTTTTTTAACAGTATTATTTAAATTATTTTCAACCTCAAAACTACCATTTAATATGGTTTCAAGGGAAAGAATGTCCTTTGCAATAAAAGTATATGTATAATTTCCTAAAATAAACTCATTTTGATAAGACAACAAATTACTATTGTTAAAATACAGAGTTTTGTAATGAATACCTTCTCTTTTAATAATTAAAGTAGAATTTTTGAGAGAAAAATCTCTAATTAATGCTTCGAATTTAATTATACTAGAGTTATTATATTTTATGGTATTATTTGGAGACTCGTGAATCTCAATTATTGGAGGATTGTTATCAATACGGATCGAAGATATTATTTCATAATTATTATTAAAATTATCATCTATATAACACTTTAAAGTAAAAATTCCATCTAAATATGTAGAAACATCAATTTCGGATAACTTATATGTATTATTTTTTTTTTCTATTGTATGATCAATTTTTTTTCCATTATTAATGTATAAATCTATTTCTTTCAAAGTGAAAGAGGTATTAATGTAAACTGTATTATTTACTCCTGAAAAAAAATCATCGTAATAAACTTCTATATTATTTAATCTAACATAAAAACCACTATATGGAGCTGAAATTAAAGGTATAATTATTGAAAATCCCATTATTGCTAAAATTGTATAAATAAAGAAATCCTCTCTTTCAACCATAATCCTACCAAAAAATGATAATTATGAATAGTTAATCCAAACTTGTAGACAATTCCGACGAATCTTGTGGCTTATTCTTTTTCAAATAACCTTTAACTCCAAAATAACCAATAATACCTACAATGACACCAAGCGTTCCAATAACTGCAAAAGGTAAATAATTTTGAGTCTCGGGATCAATGCCTTGTGGTTTTACTATCCTTACAACTAAAATGATAAAATCAGATTCATATTTTTCTGTTTCTTGTGAGATTAAGTGAACGTTAACAGTACCTTGGTCAATATCAAAATCCAATTGTGGAATCTCAATCTCTAGAGCGCCAGCTTCATCTGTAGTAAAAACATTACTATATAATAAAGTATTATTATCGAAAATTTTTATTATAATGGGATAATAATTGAGATTATATCTAGTATTATTGAAATAATAATAATATTGAACTTCAGCCTCCAAATCAGCGCCTTGATTTAAAACATCTTTAAAATCAATTATTTCGGAATAAATATGAATTTTTCCAAGCGTAATGTTAAATTGAAAGATAGTATTATTATAAATAACGTTGTTCAATATTTCAAAAATTAAGATATTTTCACCAACTTCTAATTGATCACTGGAAATTGTCAAGTTAATCTCACCATTTATATCAGTTGTAAAATTAGCTTCATAAATTATAGAACTGTTAAAGTCGACTTTAAAAGAAATATCTTCATTTGCCAAATTTGTTGAATTTATAAAGAACTTTGCTTTAAAATCTAATGTTTCATTATAAGTAATATAACTATTAAATCCTATTAGTTGACAAGTAGGTTCTTTCTTTAATATTTGTACTTGTATAGTTTCGAGAAAAGATGTTGCTTTATTCATTGTAGCAATCTCTAGATAATAATAAAACATCCTTATCGAAAAATAATTTGAAGAGTTTAAAAATGGAAAATCTAAATTTTGAATGGATATGGTCCAATTATTTGAAAAGATTCCTATGTCATCGTATTGGGGAGAATTCCATATAATATCACCAAACATATCATATATTTGTATTTGAATGTAATTAATCTCAGTACGAGGATTATATGTTAAATCCCAAGTAGCATTTATAAAAATATCCTCGTCATAATAGTACGATTCCTTATCAACTTCAAAAGTAGTGACATCAATAAAGAACCCCTGTGTAAAATTTGCCAATAGTGGAATAGTCATGCTTAAGAACATAATCGAGAATATTAAAGTAAAATAGACCTTTTCCCCTTTTTCTAAATTCCAACTTCTTTTCAATTCTTTTTTTTTAATCTTTAGCATAAAAAATTCCTTTAAATTTTTTTTTGGGGTAAATATTATATTTCTGAGAAAAATATTTTTTTATTATAAAAGACAATTAAATGATATATTTTATATAGCCAATGTATCTTTTTTTTAAATAAAAAATATGCATTTATATTTATTAATATTTGTTAAATTTTAAACTATTTTGATTAAGAAACAAATTTTTATAATTCTAATAAGTATATATTAATGTTTATATTTAAAGAAAAAAAAACTTAAAAAAAATCTTCTATGGAACGACGTTTTTTTTCTTGTTCGTCTTTTTTGTTTTTATGTGCTATATTAGCTCTTCCATGTAATTTTTTACCTGCTTTCCCATGTTGAATATATCGCACTTGTTGAACTGCTCCAGGAATACTGTGAAAAATTCCCTTTAAAATATCAAAAAAATTAAACCTAAAACCTTCTTTTGTGCTATTATCTGGCACTAATAGTTGTTTTAAGATTCTGGTTCTGATAACCTCATCACCTTTAGGAGTTTTAAAAAATAAATGGATTACTATAGAAGGCCATTTATCAGTGTAAGTTAGACAATATTGATAATTCCGACTTTCCATATCGGGAGTCCAACTCTTTAATGTATATCCAGATTCTTCATATTTTTTATCAGTATATCGTTTTTCATACATCCATTCCCAATCACAAGGTAACTCGTGATAAAAATATTGAACATTGAGATTTAAAACACTCCGTAAATTAGGTAATAGTTTAAATTCCTTTGTTTTTATGAAAGCTTCACAATATTCACAATCCTTTCTTCGAGATTTAATATAAAAACATAATAATTGTATTGCAAATAAATTTAATTGTAATGACATAATACAATTTTACCTTTAAGATATGTTTAAATTGCTTTTTAAAATTTGAAGTAAATAGGCTTTACTTTTTTGGTTTTGTTTCCTTAGTATATTTGTTATAAATTCCATTTGCTCATCTGGATTTAACCGAGTATAAACATTCTCAAAAAAAGTTAAATTGAGAGGAAGTTGAGGATCTTGCAATAAATTGGTGATACATTCAATCTTAGATTGTGGATTTAGAGAGCGTAAAATAGTAATATCAAAAAATTCTAATCCAATTAAAGTTTGATCACGCTCAGGTAAATTTTTAAGTTCAGATATATTAACACTATCTTCTTTAGAAGCCCCATCATTTAAAAATAAGTCAGAAAGATTAGCACAATGTTCTTTAATTATTGTCAAATTGAATTCCCATTCTGAAAGCTCATCAATTCTTAACTGCCCCTTTTTTATGTCTATTCTCTCAAATATATAATTTAAATCTTGTATTAGTTCATTTAAATTTCTATTAGTCATATCATTTAACATAAATCGTGAACGCTTTGTTTCTTTTTCTTTTTTTGAGAGTGTGGAAGTACATTCAAGTATTCGATTTGAAACTTGTTCAGATTTGTTAAGGTTAAACATAGTATTATTAAATTGCGTTTTATGTTCTCTTACCCAGTCTTCGTCATTTAGATATTTTAATACCTTGATTTTATTCTTTTTAATAGCTTCTTTCTTTAGTTCTTCGATGGATTCATCTGAAACCGAAAGGTTTGCATCAATAAATTTTATAATATTTAATATAGATTTAATTTCTTTAGGCCATTTAATAAATGGTTCTTTTAAAACTGTAGAATCCTTAATTATATCTAAACACCTTTTAAATTTCTAAATCTTTAAATATATCATCTTTTTCATCTGAAACTTCAGTTGTAGCTAAAGTCCCACCATTACCCTTATCTTCCTCTAAATTAATTACCTTTTCAATAGCCTCAATTGTCTCATCTCTTTTTCGAGTATGAGTCCCTAACTCTGCTGCTATTTTATCAATTCTGGCTCTGCTTAATTCACTTTGCAATCTTAAGATCTCCCCCTTTAATGGTTCAATTGTTTCTCTTAACTCAATCTCATGACTTTTGTTATTCTGATCTATAATTTCTTTATATTGTTTTTCTATTTTTTTTCTTCTAGTTTCAAGATTTGCAATTACATCTGAAATATCTATAAATGCATCGCGCGGTATTACGGTAGCTTCAGCTTGGAAAACCTTACTTTTATCATATATTTTTCCTGATTTTTTATCAAAAAAAACAATTTCGCCGGTTCTACTATCTTTTTTTTCGATTAAATTATGAGGAAGTCTAGAGGCACCAAATTGTACTTCCTTGGAGATCGAGGGTTCTGTTAGAAATAATCGTATGGCTCCAAGTGTCCGCGGTATTAATTGTGCGTTCCGTACTGTAATTCCTATTCCATTTGCATCTACTAAATTTACTTTTATGCTATACATTCCATATTTAAGATATATAGATGTTACATCTGGATTTGTAATGGTAAACATAAAATTAGTTCGGTTGAAAAAATTATTTACTTTTGCAAAACATATAACAAGTTGAATTTGTTCCGGAAGATTTTGATTTTTTTTCTTTTTTCTTCTTCTTAGTCCCATAATTATTAACTTCTTTTTTTTAAAATTATTTATCTATATGAAAATTAGCTGAACTTTTAATCAATCTAGATACTTCTTCTGCTGTTAAATCTTGTTCCGATTCTGAATTATTACCGACATCTTCCTTATAATCTTTTTCCTTCGAGTCATTAATATTTAACTTTTCTTTCTCTCTTAATTCTTTGAATTCTTTATATTTTCGTTGTGTTATCTCATCAATATCACATTCAGCATTAGGATCTTCGTTTTTGCATTCTTTTTTTAATTTCTTTCCTATAATTTTTCCCCATTTTTTATGTGGAATATCTGATCCTTCTTCGTATCCTAAATATTTTGCAAACTCTAATTGAGTCCTTCTAGTGTAAAGTCCAAAAATAACAGTACCGATAATAGCAATTACTATAATTATCCACATAATAGTAGTACTTGTTTTGCTTATCATTCCTTCAAGGATATTTCCAGCAAAAATAAATCTTTGTGTTAATGCTCCTGAAAGTATTAATAAAACAATAATCACAGAAATTAATCCCCAACTTATAGGATTTTTTTCTTGAAATTTAACGATCTTTTCTTCTGAATCATCATAAATATAGGTAATTTGTTTTTTATTCCCCAAGAGTTATCAACTATACGGATTGATTATTATATAACAAATCAAAGAAAATTGATCTTCTCTGAAGTATTTACAAAGTAATCATTTTAAATTATTTTGTAAATAAAAAATATGTTTTTGCCTTTATTAATATTTGTCAAAAGTTTTATCTCCTATTTATTTAATTAAATAAAAATGATTAAAATGTTAAAGAAAAAATGTTTTTATATTTCAAAAAATATATTTAAAATTGATAACATTTGATTTTTAAATGCTTCTTGTAATAATTATAATTACTTTCTCTTTATAATGAAAATCAAAAACATAAAAAATTTTGTAAAAACGGGAAAAAGAAGGAAATATATATTTTCAATCATAGTAAGCATGATCGTGTTTACCTCCGTTTTATTCGGAACTAATTTTTTTAAGGGTTTTTTAAAAAAAGAAGAATTTAAAATTATAATAGAAGATTCCCCGAAACTTAAGAAAGAAAATATTAACGGAACTCATCAAATAAATTTTAATGGAAAAGGATTAATCACTCTACCGGGAGGGGAAAATACTCTACTGGATACTAACGTCTTAAATTATGAGTTATTTCCTAAATTAAATTATTATAATACCACAATAGAGATCTATCCAAAATATGTTTATAAGGAAGAAACATTAGCTAATAACATATCTGTTGTTAACTCCAAAAATATAGTTTTGGATAATAAAACATATGATTATATTTCAAATATTGAGCTTAATTTGTCATCAATTGAATATTTAACTAGATTTGATAACACTCAAAACATAGTGGCTGCAAGTGCAAAAAAAATAATGGGTGATAATATAGACAATGACCCTGATTATGAAGGACCAACTGTAAATTTGAATGGATTTAAAGACAATAATTTAACTACTTATGGAGTATGGATAGAAGCTATTGGGATAATTGATATAGCTGAGATCGAAATTGAAGTAGCTATTGAAATTACAAATTCTGATATGGACGGAGTTAATAGATTAAAATATGAAGAATATTGGTTTTATCTTAGAAATATTTATAACCTTACATTAGAATCTATTAAAAATGCTCAAAACTCTGATATTATCATAGGAAATGAATGTTGGTGGGAAGCATCTATTATGTATAGGTCTTCGGATGGGATAAATCACGCAATCAATTTTGACAATGTTTATCGGTCAGAATTTATAAATGTATCTCATATACTTGCCAATTATCAAGGAAAAAATCCAGATAATTGGTATTCTCCTTCGAAAAAACCATTATGGAATTATGATAATAGGTCAATTAATATTCCCAATAATATAACAGAACAAATGTTTACAGACTATAGTTATAGTCAAGGATATAGTGGAATAAATGGAGGGAACTACAATAACCCCGTAATTACATTCAATTTTAGAGCAAAAGCTGTCGGAAAAAATACGAATATTAATGATCTAAATAGATATGGGGAAAACTGGGCTAAAATAAAAATTATGGAATTCAATACCAAACATCAATTCCAATCAAATCTTTCTCAATATAATCAACTAAGACAAGTAAATAATATAAATGATGTCTTTATTGAGTATTTTAATGAATCTGAATGGATTAATTATTCAATAAATAAATCAACTCACAATATTTTTAATAGTTGGGCTTTAAGAAAGAAAATTTCAGAAAAATATAATTATTTTAAAATATCAACTGATTTGTATGACAGCTATGAATTTATTAAAGTGAAAATTCAATCTATTGAGAGTATATTTTATAAAAAAGTTTTTAATACCTCTTCAGATTTAACGATTGACCATATTTTATTAGAAAGAAATCAAAAATATTGGAAATTTTATTCAAAGGATTTAACATTAGAACCTTTCTTTTCTATGAATATATCAAACTCAAATTTTATATTTAATCTTTCAACATTAAATTGGGAATTGGAGCCTTTTATAGGTTATATCTATAATTATAGTATAAATATTAATCATATAAACTATAAAGATGAGATTAAATATAGAAACAGTCAAGGTTCGCTTCAGTTTTCTGAAAATATGTTTTTGACTAGCAATCTAATAATTAATTGGAAAAATATTACTTTTAAGGGTAATTATGTTAAAAATCTTTATATGAATTCAGAAATCCAGTTGTTAGAATACGAATTAATTGATTTAAGTGAAAATCAAGGACCAAAATGGTTTTCTATAAGTAATTTTACAGAAACATGGAAGGAAGGAATGCCCACAAATATCTTGTTAAATTGGACTTTAGACTCCCAAACTCCAAGAATATTAAAGTATCAAGTTATTAACACATTAAATGATGAAAATGTTAAGGAATTTAATATTTCAGGAACGGATGATGGAAAACTATTTTATTCAGAAATTTGCTTTAAAAATTATGAAACTTTAATTGTAAAAAACTTTACGTTAATGAATAAACAAATAAACAATTCGACTTTCTTTGTTGGAATGAATATTAATAATCTAAATGTAGGAATTTATTATGTATGGTATAAATTATATGATCGAGCAGGAAATTATAATATTACGACACCTTTTTTGCTTAATGTGAGCGGAAATAGTATACTTCCCCATCCTTTTTCCCTAACTTCAGATGCGGGCAATCCTGATTTAGATGGAAAATTTTCCATTTTTTGGGAATCATCTATTAATGCTATTAATTATTCTATCTTTCAATTAAATAAAAGTAATAATAAATTATTTTTAATAGACGACGGTGTTTTTACTAACGAATATTCTTTTCAGAATTATAATAATGGAACTCATACATTTATAGTAAACGCTTTTAACCAATACGGAAATTCAAGTTCTAATTATATTAAAATTAACATTAAAATGGGAGCAGTTAAAAATCCAAATTTTATTTTTTACATTTTGACTATTACGATTACAATATCAATTGTGTCAGTTGTATCTGTTTTTTTTCTTCTTAATAGAAAATTTAATTTTATCAACTTCAAAAAAACCAAATCAAAAACACTTTCCAATATTTATGAATATAATTTAAATAAAAAAGAAGATGTAAAAAATAATTTAAAAGTCTCCAATGAAAATGATTTATGGATAGATTTAGAAGACGAAAAAAACAATGACTAAATTTTTTTTTATTGTAATTTTTCACTAAATGATCTACAAATTTGATTTAATGTAAGTAAAAAATCATCATATTGAGAAAGAACATTTAAGTTAAGATTGCAATATCTAGAAATGAACTGGGTTATTAATTTTAACGTGAGAAATTGTCAATAAAATCTGTTATATATAATTTTCTTAAATCTACTTGATATCTTTTTCTAATAAAATATACTAATTCATTATCTATTTTTAAATCATAGGATCTTAATGTTTTTCTAAATAAATTTTCACTTTTATAGGAATCTTTTTTAATCTCAGCTATGACATGATCACAAATAGAAAATAATTCTTTGATACTAATCTTTAAATTATTTGAAGTTAACTGTTTTTTCTTGTCTTGTGACTGTTTTATTATCAAATTTTCTAATTGATAATTCTTTTTGTTAAACTTTTTTAAATTAAGGGTTGGCTCGCCATATGTTTTAAAAGTTTCACCACTAAATACGAAATTATAATTTTCACAAGTTAATTCATTTTTAATCTTATTATCAAAATCTTTTGAAGAGATAATTGAAATTGTGTTTGAATAATGTCTATCAAATATATAATTGAAAAAAAAGCTTAAATTATTTTTTAAAAAATTATTATCAGTAATACAATATATAGGTGTTTTATTAAGGCAGTATTTTATACATTTATAAAATATCTCTTTCCCTAACAGATCGAACATTTTATTTGATATTTCAGGATCTCGAGATTTCTTGGCATTAAGTATAGGAAGTTCAAAAAAAAATGTAGAACCTTTTTTATCTCCTTCGGACTCCGCCCAGACTTTTCCCCCGAGGTCTTCTACATAACCAGCAACGCTGTATAAACCCATACCAAAGCCAACGCGGGGAGATGAATACCCTCGTTTACTTCTGTTAATTGGGCTAAACTTTATGAATAACTTAGACATCTCTTCGTTTATAATACCAATTCCATGATCTTTGACTGAAAATTGAACTTTGGAATCATATAGATAATAGTTTATTTCTAAATATACTCCTTCCGTTGAAGTATATTTAATAGCATTTTCTGTTAAATTTCTAAATATTAGATCTAAATGAGTTTCAGAACTAAACATAGTAAAACTATCAGGAATATTGGATTTAATATTAAGTCTTTTATCATAAAATCTCCTTTGATGTGAAAATATAATTTTATTAATGATTTCAGAAATTTGGATTTCTTCAATTTCTTTTTTTAGGGTTCCACTCTCTAAATATCCTAAATAAAGAACCTTTTTTGCAACAATAGTTAATTCTTCAAATAATCTTAAACCTTCGTCAATTGTACTAGATAGATCCATAATTTCGGTATTTTTTATTTCATTAGAAGGTTTAGTCCATCTATTTGTAAAATTATTAGCTCGTATAAAACACATTTCTATTGCCGTTAACTGATTAATCATTGAATGAGTAAACGTGTTTAAAAAAGTTAGTTGCTGATTTTGAACTTTGATAGTATCAGTAACATTTTGAGAAATAATATAGATAAAAGCATCTTTCTCATCTGGAAATGATATTAAGGCTATATAATCACGAAACCAAAATTCCCTCTTATTATTATTCACTAACAAATGTGGAGGAAGAATCAATTCACTTCGATCCCCTGGTTCAATCTGGTCTGCAAAAAACTTCATAAAAGCATCATAATTATAATAATCAAATAGACTCTTTCCAATTAACTCTTTCTTTTCTATTCCTAAGATGGTTTCTGCATATTTATTACATTCTAATATTAATCCTTTTAAATCAGTTAAAAAGATTAAGTTCGGAGATATATTTACTAACTTTCTAAACTTTTTCTCAGATTTTAGTAACATTAATTCATTCCTTTTTTTTTCTGAAATATCTTGTATTACCTCAATAAATCCTGTTAATTGTAATAAATCGTTAAAAACTGGATATGCCCCTATATTATAAATACTTCCATTTTCATTTGTAATTTCTTCTATGACGGGTTTTTTGTTTTTTTCCGCAATATTAACAGGACAGTTGGTACATGGTAATTCCTTACCATATCTAACATTAAAACATTTATGACCAACCAAATCTTTTGCAGATCTCTTGATCGAATCTGCATAAGCCTTGTTAGTTCTTATAATGTTATGATTTAAATCTTGAAAAGCGATTAACTCAGGAATATTCTCCAAGATAATAGATATTTCTTTTTCCGATTTTTTTAATTTTTGTTCCGTTTTTTTATGATCAGTAATATTAATAAATGTAACAGCAAAATAATTCTTTATTGGAGAATATGCGGAGACACTATACCACTGATCGAGAGGTTCCGCGTAGCTTTCGAAGGTCATTGGGATCCCCGACAGTGCGACCTTACCATATTTTCCGATCCAATCAGCAGGATCATTTTCGATTCCTGGAAGTATTTTCTTCACAGTTTTGCCGATTATATCATCTACTTTTAAACCTGTTAGGGTTCCAAAATCGACATTTGCTTCTAAGAATTCATAATCTATTGGTTTATCATTTTTATCTAAAATTATTTTATGGTATGCGAATCCGACATTCATATTTTCAAATAAAGACCGATATTTTTCTTCAGATTCTTTTAATTGTAATTCTAATTTCTTTTGTTCGGTGATGTCATAAACAGTACCTTGGACATAACGAACTTCTCCTAAATCATCTAAAACTGCGTTTATAACATCTCTTACCCAATGTGTTGTACCGTCTTTATGAATAATTCTATATTCAAGAATCTTAGGTGTATTTGGATTTATAAATAAATCTTTATCAGCTTCTTCTAATAGTGGTAAATCTTCAAAATATACTAGACTAATCCATAAACCGGGATCGTCAAAAAATTCCTTTTCTATATACCCACATATTTCCTCAACAGTTCCTTGAAAAAAATTTGGAGAATATTTTAAACCCTTCGATTGATAAGCAATTCCTTGAAAATTTTTTACAAATATTCTATATTTTTCTTCTGAATCCTTTAATTTTTGTTCAATTTCCTTTTTTTCTGATACATCAAGAATATATGTAATTGTTGCTGGTTTCCCGTTAAATTCAATAATTGTGGTATTGACATCAACAACTTTTTCCTTTCTTGATTTTGTTACAATTCTGTATGAAAAAAAGAAAGGGACTTCTCGTCCTTGAAGGTTCTTACGATTTCGATTAATAACTTTAGCTCTATCATCAAGGTGAATATGCTTCAATAAATCTTTTTGAGTCCATTTTAACATTTCCGAAACTGAGTATTCCATTATATTTGATTCAGCATTATTTACATATATAACGTAGCCCTCCTGAATTATAATTATTCCCATTAATGATTGTTCGGTAATAGTTCTAAAATTTTCTTCAGATTCTATTAATGTTTGTTCTGCTAATTTTCTCTCATTGATATTTTGACTGATAATTTGAAACAGCGTTCTATCTTGCAACTTTATAGTTGAAGATTGTAAGTAATACCAGATTAAATTGCCTTCTTTATCACGAAACTGAACTTCAGTTGGTTCTGAGTATCCATTTTTAACTAAACTTTTGAAATTCTTTAATATTATTGGAAAAGATTCCTTTGGAAGTAGAGAAATTTCAGAAAATTTTTTGCCAACTAATTCGCTTTTATCATAGCCACCTAATTGGTTATTTTTAGAATTTACATCTAAGATCTCTCCCGACATATCTAAAATTACAATAGTAAAAGGTGAATTTTCAAAAAGAGTTCGGTATTTTTCTTCTGACTCTTTTAATTTTTGTTGTGCTTGTTTTTTATATGTTATGTCTCTCATCGAGGTCATTCTTAATTTGTTTCCTTGATAATGTATAGGTTTCCCTCTTAGCTCTATTATAAAAGGTGAACCATCTTTTTTTAAACCAACCGCCTCATAAGGATTTTCATCTTCTCCGATAATCTTTTTCATCACAATTTCTTTAGACTCTTCAGCTGTCAGTTCAAGAACATGTGTACCTAAAATTTCTGAAGGTTTATATCCAAACATTTCTGCAAATGTAGAGTTTGCTTCTAAGATAACACCTTTATCATGAATGGCGATTCCCTCAAATGTATTTTCTGCTAAACTTCGATATTTTTCTTCAGATTCTTTACGCTTGGAAATATCTTGTATTATGACTTGAATCAATTGTTCACTGTCTAATTTAACTATAGAACTTTGATAAAGTACATATCCTAAACTTTTATCCCCTCGATATATTTGAATTTCTCGTAATTCCGTAAATCCCTTATACCGTACATTTTTAAAATCTTCAGATACTATTTGAATATATTCATCTGGAAGAAACAATTTGTCTGAAAATTTCTTCCCTATTAAATTACTTTTCTCATATCCAGGAAATGTATTGTTAACTATATGACAACCGACAATAATACCATCCATATTAAGAATAAGAATGGTATTTGGAGAACTTTCAAACAAACTCCTAAATTTTTCTTCAGATTCTTTTAAGTTTTGTTCTGTCTTGACCTTGTCTGTATAGTCAAAAAATGTTATATAATTCGCAGGTTTTCCCTCATAATTAATGGATGTCGTAAAATTTTCCACCCATATTTTTTCTCCAGTTTTTTTGATTATTTGCAGTGGAAATTGTGATATAACTTCTGATAAACCTAGATTTTGTTGTTTACTTTGTTTCTTTAAAAAATCTAATGATTCTGGACTAATTGTTTTTAAATGTTCTCTTGGTTGCCAACTCATAATTTCTTCTAAACTATACCCATTGAGTTCCGACATACGCTGATTTGCATATTTAATAACATCGTCTTGTACAATAAATATACCACAAAGAGAATTTTCTGCAATATTTCTAAAATTTTCCTCGGAGTCTTTTAATTTTTGTTCTGTTTTTTTACGCTCGGAAATATCCCGTATAAAACCACTAAAACCAATCTTTCTACCATCTGAACCGTATCTGAGGTAAATAGAGGTTTCCACATATATTTTTTCGTCATTTTTAGTAATTAAATCATTTTGAAATTCTTGTTGTTCTAATCCTGTTACGTAGGTGTTATTAAATGTTTTAAAAGTTAATTT
>SDBV01005920.1_pt1 | contig 17104 bp, 17 predicted proteins | sample 2277081 | NCBI WGS metagenome assembly SDBV01 (sample SAMN10402039, study PRJNA504765) | marine sediment metagenome | isolation source: marine sediment core GS10_PC15, 223 cmbsf | place: Arctic Ocean: Southern Knipovich Ridge | collected 2010 | reverse complement strand
CTTGAGTAAGGCCTGATTAAGAAGTTTCATCGGTTTCTTTTTAATTTACAATAAAACCAGGATTTAACCAAGCATACAATTGATAATCAATACCTTAGTAGTTTATAGACAGACTCTAATTAGTGATTATGAACTGGCAAATTAAATCGATCCTTTTCAATAACAGGAAGATCAACATTTATCACTAAATTGAGTACTGAAATATAACCTGTACTCAACATGAAAAAGCTTCTAATATATTTACTGTTCATTCCGTTTTTTGGCTTTGAATCCTGTCAGCAATCCAGGCAAGCAGCCGAACAGGAAACAGATGCCCAAAAGGAAATGAAACAGCCATCAGACCCATTCCAGCTGACTGATCTGCATGTGCATTTAAAAGGTGATCTTACCATTGAGGAAGCCATTAAAAAGTCAGAAGCAGACAAGGTGCGATTTGGTATCGCCGCAAACTGCGGGATCGGATTTCCCATTCAGGAGGATTACCAGGTCGATTCATTTTTGACCGCCATGAAAGATTACCCACAGTTCTACCTGGGAATGCAGGCAGAAGGCCGCGAGTGGGTGGATACCTTCTCCGAAGAAACTATGGAGAAATTTGATTATGTCTTTACCGACGCCCTTACTTTCACCGATAAAAAAGGCAGGAGAAACCGGATCTGGCTAAAAGATGAAACATGGGTAGATGATGAAGAGCAGTTTATGGATGATCTGGTGGAAACAATTGTTACAATCCTGAGTAATGAACCCATTGACATCTATGTGAATCCCACATTCCTTCCGGAGCAAATGGCCGGTAGTTATGATAAGTTCTGGACGGAAGAGCGTATGGGTAAAGTAATCAATGCGGCGAAAGAAAATGAAATAGCCATTGAAATCAACAACCGGTTCAAGATACCTTCTGCAAAATTTATTGCAAAGGCGAAACAAGCCGGGGTGAAGTTTACAATCGGAACTAACAATATTGACAAAAGTTTTCCAAGACCTGAATATGCCCTGGAGATGATCAGTACATGTGGACTGAACGAGGATGACTTTTGGTTACCTCAAAAAAGTTTGTAATCAAATGACGATCCACAGCCGATCCATAAACCATTTCCAATAAAAATTTAACTAATAGAATAATTACCCTCATATTTTTAAATATTAAAGCGATGAAAGCAAGTTTTGGTTTAACACTGTTATCAGTAATTATTGTTTGCGCACTATTCTACTCTTGCACCCAAAAGGATGATATGGAAAGCGATTCCGAAGCCCTGGCTGAGGCAGAAAATACCTGGATAACCCTGTTCAACGGGGAAGACTTATCGGGCTGGTACACCTGGCAAAAACAACCTGAGCCAACTTCTGATGTGCCCGGGATGGCACGGGATGGAGAAGGAAACTATATTGACCCAATCGGAAAAAATATTGATCCGCTGAATGTGTTTACGGTAGTCGAGGAAGAAGGTGAACCGGCTATACGCATCTCAGGCGAGGTGTTTGGCATATTGGTTACAGAAAATGAATATGAAAATTTCCATTTGAAACTTCAGTTCAAATGGGGTGATGAAAAGTTTCCTCCCAGGGTTGATAAAAAGATGGACAGTGGGATCCTGTATCATTCCATTGGTTTAGAAGGGGCCTGGGGAGGTGTATGGATGAAATCACTGGAATGCCAGGTACAGGAATCAGATTGTGGTGACTACATCAGTGTGGATACCGTTATGGTGGAGATTGCTGCCATAAAAAACGAGGAAGATGGGAGATATTATCACAAACCGGGTGCTGAAATGTTGACTTTCGATCCCGGACGCTCATATTGCAACAAGGAGGCCGATTTTGAAAATCCGAAAGGGGAGTGGAATACCATGGAAATCTATACGGTCGATGGAAACAGTGTTCATGTCGTAAATGGCAATGTTAACAATAGAGTATTTAACGCCCGGTATCTCGAAAACGGGCAGGAAACACCATTGTTGAAAGGGAAGATCCAGTTGCAGTCAGAAGGGGCTGAGATTTTTTACCGGAATATCCAATTGATGCCAATTGATTCACTACCGGAGGAGGTGAAGTAAAGGTAAAAAGGGTTCGGGATACCCTTAAACCCAGGCAAGGTCACCTGCAAAGGCCTGCCTGTATTCGGCATGCAAGCTCTGTGAGTGACCTTGAAGTGAGTGAATGAGACAGCAAAGACGAGTGAATCAGGATGAAAATATTTATATTTACTATATGAAAAGTATTGACTACCAAAAATACATTACCGTAAAACCAGGTATGCGGGGGGGAAAACCCTGCATCAGAGGGTTAAGGATTACGGTGTATGATATTCTTAGCTGGCTTGCCTCTGGTATGTCACACAATGATATTATTAGTGATTTCCCTGATATAACCGATGATGATATCCGGGCTGCATTATACTATGCAGCCGATCGTGAAAACCGGATTATTTCTCACTCTTCATGAAATTACTTTTCGATCATAACCTATCTTATAAACTTGTAGATCGGTTATCAGATATTTTCCCCAACTCAACTCATACAGGAATTCACTCTCTCAGCAAAGCAAGCGACAGGGAAGTATATGGATTTGCAAAAGACAATAATTTCACTATTGTTTCAGGATGCCGATTTTTTAGATATATCATTAACGAAAGGTTATCCACCTAAAATCGTTTGGATAAGAACCGGGAATTCCAGCACAAAGGAAATCGAAATGCTTCTAAGAAACAACTATTTGTCGATAAGGAATTTCATCGAATCCAAGGAAGAATTTTGCCTTGAACTTGATTAAATTTCCATCAATACTCCCTTTCAGTAAGGTTATCCTTAGACAATCATTTCATTAGTAACACCAATCACTATCGGTGCGAAGTATCCCTAATATTCAATTAATTATTCTCCGGCCGTAATTTTCGTACCTCCACACCCGTACGCCACAATTCCGATTCCCGTATCTCTGCAAGTTCAACCTCCAACCGGTCCCGGTAATCGTCCTGGCTGTTTTCTTCAATAGCACGTTTGGCTTCTTTACCACTGGCAACGCTATCATACAATTCTTCAAAAACGGGTTTGGTTGCTTCCCTGAACTTATGCCGCCAGTCGAGTGCACCTCGCTGAGCTGTAGCTGAGCAATTGGCGTACATCCAGTCCATTCCATTCTCTGCGACCAGGGGCATCAGGCTTTGGGTAAGCTCTTCCACAGTTTCATTAAATGCTTCGGAAGGAGAGTGACCATGACTGCGCAGAACGTTGTACTGGGCTTCGAAAACACCTGCAATCGCACCCATCAGCACACCACGCTCACCTGTCAGGTCGGAGTAAACTTCCTTCTCAAAAGTGGTTTCGAACAGGTACCCTGAACCAATGCCAATACCAATGGCTATCGCCCGGTCCTTGCAACGCCCTGTTGCATCCTGGAAAATTGCATAGCTTGAGTTCAACCCTTTTCCGGCGAGAAACATACGTCGTAATGAAGTTCCGGAACCTTTGGGAGCTGCTAAAAACACATCCACGTTGCCGGGAGGAATAATATCAGTTTGTGAATGGAAGGTGATACCAAACCCGTGCGAAAAATACAGGCCTTTACCTTCTGTCAGGTGTTTTTTTATCGTTGGCCAGACACTGATCTGTCCGGCATCTGAAAGAAGAATCATCAGAATGGTTCCTCTTTCGCAAGCCTCTTCAATCTCAAACAATGTTTCACCGGGAACCCAACCGTCATCAACGGCTTTGTCCCATGTTTTTGAACCTTTCCGCTGCCCAACAATCACTTTGAAGCCATTATCTTTGAGGTTGAGTGCCTGGCCCGGGCCCTGTACACCATATCCGATGATCGCCAGGGTTTCATCTTTAAGGATTTCCCGGGCTTTTTCCAACGGGAATTCCTCGCGGGTAACAACGTTTTCTTCTACACCACCAAAATTAATTCTTGCCATTTTTCCTAAGTTTTTACTTTTTGTATAGTTTAAAAATATTTATCTATTGCTCGAGTTCCAATACATTCTTGTGGAGTCGTTTCCATCGCTTTGTAACGACCACACGTGCGGATCGGGCAAATTCGAGCACTTTGTATGGCTCCAAATCCTGGAGCAACGCCTGCGTTTCAGTTTTCCAACCGGTTTTTTCAATCACGAGGTAGTCTTGCTCTATCCGGATGATATTTGCAGAATGCTTCCTCAGAAGTCTTTCAACTTCATTACCGTTGTAAAACGAAGCAGTTGCCACCTTGTAAAGGGCTATTTCCCGATGAATGATCTGGTCCTCTTCATGCAAAAAAGCACGCAGTACATCCACCAGCTTGTCAATTTGCTTGGTCACTTTTTGCGCCGTATCCAGATCGGTTGAGAATACGAAGGTGTACCGATAGATACCGGATCTTTCCGATTCGGAACTGTTGATGCTTTCAATACTAAGTTTTCTACGAGTGAAAATAATGGTAATACTGTGCAAAAGACCTATCCTGTCTTCCGAAAATACGCTGATTGTAAATCTTCTTATATCCATATTATCTGTTATTCTAATCTGATTTTTGAAATACTTTCTCCTGAAGCGACCATTGGGAATACATTTTCCTCTTTTTCGACGATAATATCGAGCAGGTAAGGGCCGTTATGTTTGAATAGCGCTTCCAGGGCACTTTCCAACGATTCCCTTTCGGTGATTTTTTGTGATGTAATACCAAAACTTTTAGCAACCTCCGCAAATTCAGGATTGGTAAGCTCAGTAAATGAATACCTTTTAGTAAAAAACAATTGTTGCCACTGACGCACCATGCCCAGGAAATTATTATTCAGGATGATTATTTTAACGGGGATCTTATATTGTAATACTGTTGACAATTCCTGCAAGGTCATCTGGAAACCGCCATCACCGATGATGGCGATTACGTCCCTTTCCGGGGCCCCGATTTTTGCCCCGATAGCGGCCGGGAGGGCAAATCCCATTGTACCCAGGCCGCCCGAAGTAATATTACTTTGTGTCCGCTTGTGCTGATAATATCTGCTGGTGATCATCTGATGTTGTCCAACGTCGGTAACGATTACTGCTTCGCCCCTGGTAATTTCAGAAATCAAATGAACGACCTCCCCCATCGTAATTTTACCACTTTCGGGATGGATCTGTTTATTGATGATCTTTTCTGTTTCGATGGCTTTGCAATCCTCAAACTCTTTGATCCATTCTTCATGCGAGTTTGACTTTACCTCTTTGGTCAATAGTTGCAGGGCTTCTTTTGCATCGGCATGGATAGCGATGTCTGTTTTAATGATTTTATCAATTTCTGCATTATCGATTTCTATGTGAATGACTTTTGCATTTTTAGCATAGGTACTAGCATCTCCTGTTACCCTGTCGTCAAAGCGCATTCCCACGGCAATGAGCAAGTCACATTCGTTTGTTTTGATATTTGGGGCATAGTTGCCGTGCATTCCCAGCATTCCAACGAACAATGGATGATCGGAGTCGAGGGCAGATAAACCTAGCAGTGTGCTTCCTGCAGGTATTCCTGTTTTTTCCAGAAACATTTTGAATTCTTCCTGGGCCTTTGAAAGCAAAATACCCTGACCATAAACAACGAAAGGTTTATTTGCTTTATTTATGAGCTTAGCAGCTTCAGTTATCTTTTCTTTATCTATCACCGGAATTGGTTTATAACTGCGCATACCGGTGCAGTGCTGGTAGGAAAAATCAAATTCCTCTATTTGCGCATCTTTTGTGATATCAATAAGTACCGGGCCCGGCCTTCCCGATCGTGCCAGGTAAAAAGCCTTGGCCATAACCTCCGGAATTTCCTTTGCCTTAGTGATCTGGAAATTCCATTTTGTTATGGGTTTCGAGATACTGATAATATCAATTTCCTGGAAAGCATCGGAACCCAGCAATCCGGATCCTACCTGGCCTGTTATGCATACCAGCGGGGTAGAATCAACAAATGCATCAGCAATACCGGTAATCAAATTTGTAGCCCCGGGTCCTGATGTTGCAAAACAAATTCCTGTTTTACCAGTTACACGTGCGTAACCCTGTGCCGCATGTGTGGCTCCCTGCTCATGTCGCACAAGAATATGGTTTAACTGATCGCTGTAATCATACAAGGCATCATAAATAGGCATTATGGCACCTCCCGGGTAACCAAAAAGCGTTTTTGCCCCCTCTTCAACAAGGGCACGGATAACGGCCTCGGCTCCACGGATCCTTTTTGCATTTGTCACTTTTTCCTGTTTTTTAACTTCTATTGCTTCCATTTTCCTGTTTTTATTTATCGGTAATACATCCTTCGGATGCAGGTGCAACCACTTTTGCATATCTGTAAAGTATTCCTTTTTTATGTTTCATCCCGGGTTGAATCCAACTTGACTTACGGTTTTGAAGCTCTTCGTCAGATACAACTACATCAATTGTATTCGTATCGGCATCAATTCGTATTGTGTCACCATCCTCTACAAGGGCAATTGTTCCTCCTTCCTGTGCTTCGGGAGTAATATGTCCGACCACGAATCCATGCGTGCCCCCCGAAAATCTTCCATCGGTAATCAACGCAACGCTACTACCAAGACCTGCGCCTATAATAGCGGCAGTAGGTTTCAGCATTTCTGCCATTCCAGGGCCACCTTTCGGGCCTTCATAACGTATTACTACCACATCGCCACTTTTTACTTCTCCATTCCCAATACCTTCATTGGCAGCATATTCGCTATCAAAAACCCGGGCGGTTCCTTCAAATGACTCCCCCTCTTTTCCTGTAATCTTGGCGACAGCCCCATCCCGGGCAAGATTTCCATAAAGGACCTGGATATGTCCTGTTTCTTTTATCGGATTAGAGAATGATTTTATTATCTCCTGGCCTTCTTCCATCTCCGGGAGTGTTTCAAGGTTTTCAGCAATTGTTTTACCGGTCACGGTTAAACAAGACCCGTCAATTCTTCCGGCCTTTAACAGCATTTTCATTACCGCCGGGGTTCCACCAATATGATGAAGATCTTCCATCAGAAATTTTCCGCTTGGCTTCAGATCCGCAAGAAAAGGAGTGTGGTCGCTTATCTTCTGCATATCATCCAGCCCGAAAGGTATATCAAACGCATGGGCGATTGCCAAAAAGTGTAATACGGCATTTGTTGATCCTCCAAGTACAATCACCAGCGTAAATGCATTAACCAGGGACTGACGGGTAAGAATATCAGATGGTTTTAGATTATTTTCCAGCAGATGTTTAACCTTTTTCCCTGCCAGAACACATTCTTTCAATTTTTCTTCACTGTTTGCCGGATTGGAAGAGCTGTAAGGCAATGACATCCCCATGGCTTCTATGGCTGATGACATGGTGTTTGCGGTGTACATTCCTCCGCAGGCCCCGGCCCCCGGACAGGCATTTTGTATAATGCCCTCGTACTCTTTTTTATCGATTGTGCCGGCGATTTTTTGTCCGAGGGCTTCAAACGCCGATATAATATCCAGTTTCTTATCCTTGTATTTTCCGGAAGCTATGGTTCCACCATACACAAGAATAGCAGGTCGGTCAATCCGGCCCATGGCCATCAAAGCCCCCGGCATATTTTTATCACACCCAACCACGGCAATGAGTCCATCGTAACTTTGTGCGTTGACTACCGTTTCTATGGAATCGGCGATGATGTCCCTGGAAGGAAGCGAATAGCGCATTCCGGGAGTACCCATGGAAATACCATCGCTCACTCCAATGGTGTTGAATTGTAATCCAATCAGGTCTGCTCCGAATGTGCCTTGTTTCACTTTTCCTGCAAGCATATTGAGATGCATGTTGCAAGGGTTGCCGTCATAACCTGTGCTGGCAATTCCCACCTGTGGTTTTTTCAGATCATCATTGGTGAGGCCTATTGCATGCAGCATAGCCTGGGCGCCCGGTTGTGTCGGATCCTGGGTTACGGTTTTACTGTATTTATTTAATTCAGGCATAATTTATACGAGCGAAAAATCCTTCAATTCATTATCGGATACGCGATGCCGGTACATCAGGAACAGGCTGTGCCCCATCGAATCTTCCCATGCCATAGGAAATTCATATCCTCCAATGGATGAGATGCCGGCAACTTCAGTGGCCGTACCGGTAAAAAATGCCGAATCGGCCCCATCAATCTCTTCGGGTAATATGTTTCGGACCTCTACAGGAAAACCCAGCTCCTTTGCATATCTGATAATCGTGGCACGTGTAATTCCGGGTAAAATATTCCCCAATTCAGGAGTAATCAGTTTTCCATCCTTTTCCATAAAAAAATTAGCGCCGGGTCCTTCAGCAACATAACCTTTGGAATCCAGCAGCAGAGCCTCGTCAAATCCTTTTGATTTGGCCTCGGTGGTAGCAAGGATTGAATTGGTGTATAAACCGGTAATTTTGGCATCTACCGGAAATGCTTTAGGGCTTGGTCGCTGATAAGAGGAAATCATTACGCGAACAAGCTTTTCGCCCAGGTATTTTCCCCATTGCCAGGCTGTAATGAGTAAATGCACCTCATCGGTTAATGTAAGGGACATATTAGCACCCATAAATACGAGGGGACGTAAATATGCATTTTTCAAATTGTTCTTTTCAAGAAGTTTGTACGAAATAGAAATTAATTCATCAACCTCATAGGGTATTTTTATATGGATCCGTTTACCGGAATGAATCAACCGTTCATAATGCTCGCGCGCTTTGAAAATTTGTGGCCCATTAGGTGTTTCGTAAGAACGGATTCCTTCAAAAACCCCGTTCCCGTAATGCAGGGTCTGGCTAAACAGGTCTCCTCCTGCTTCTGTGGCCTTTTTCCATTCTCCATTTAAAAATAATATTGTGTTTTTGTCGTAGTACATCATTGTAAAATTTATACCAACTTTGCTGATGTAATCATATTTGCGATAGCACTACCCACTTCTGAGGTAGAGCGATAATTTATTGGATCAATATCTTCGGTAACAATACCTCTTTCGAGTGCTTCTTCTACTGACTTGTAAATGGCTATACTCTCTTCTTTCATCCCGAATGCATATTCAAGCATCATCGCTGCTGACAAAATTGTGGCCATCGGGTTGGCCTTGTTGAGGCCTGCAGCCTGCGGATAGGATCCGTGAATGGGTTCAAACAATCCAACCGAATCCCCCGTTGAAGCCGAAGGCATCAACCCGATGGAACCTGTGATAACAGAGGCTTCATCCGTGATGATATCACCAAACATATTTTCAGTGAGAATCACATCAAATTGGGAAGGATTGAGAATGAGCTGCATAGCTGCATTGTCAACAAACATATTGTCCACTTCTACATCAGGGTAGTCTTTGGCCATCTCTGATACGATTTGCCTCCACAGCCGACTTGTTGCCAATACATTGGCTTTGTCCACGAGCGTTAATTTCTTCCTTCGTTGCTGAGCAGCATAGAATGCTTTTGTAGCTATGCGTTCAATTTCCTCCTGAGAATAGCTACAGGTATCTACTGCTGAGTTGCCATCAGTAGAAATTTCACTTGGTTCGCCAAAATATATTCCCCCTGTCAATTCGCGAAAAACAATAAAATCAGTGTTGGCAATGATCTCTTCCTTTATCGGGGATTTGTGTTGCAGTTGAGAAAATGTCTTAACCGGACGGATATTAGCGTACAACCCCAAAGATTTCCGCATTCGTAACAATCCCTGTTCCGGTCGAACTTTCGCAGAGGGATCGTTGTCATACTTTGGGTCGCCGATTGCCCCGAACAATATTGCATCTGAGTTTTTGCACAATGTTTCTGTCTTCTCAGGAAATGGGTCACCGGTAGCATCTATGGCACAGGCACCCACAAGTCCCGTTTCGGTAAGGAATGTTGTTCCATAACGGGTTTCAATGGCTCGTAACACTTTCAGCGCCTCGGTGGTTACTTCAGGTCCGATGCCGTCGCCGGGCAGGATCGCTATTTTAAATTCTTTCTTCACTTCACTTTTCAATTTGCATTCCTTTTTCAAATGATTCTATTGCACTTTTTTTCGACAGCAAATAATCAAAATCGCTTAAACCATTTATCAGGCAGTATTTTTTGTATCCATCTATTTCAAATGTTGTTTTTTTTAAGCCATCTTGTGTTGAATAATAAACGGTTTGCTGTTCGAGGTCCACCGTTAGTTCAGGATTTTCTTTGCTGATGTGCCGGAACAGGACGTTCAGAAAATCATCACTCACCCGGATGGGGAGGAGGCCATTGTTCAGGGCATTGTTTTTAAATATGTCGGCCAAAAAACTTGAGATAACCACGCGGAATCCGTAGTCGTACAATGCCCATGCCGCATGCTCACGGCTGGAACCACATCCGAAATTTTTACCTGTTGCTAATATTGATCCGCTGAATTCCCGATCATTGAGTACGAAATCATGTTTTTCGTTCTGTCCATTTTCATATCGCCAGTCACGAAACAGATTTTCACCAAATCCTTCCCTGGTAGTAGCTTTCAAAAAACGTGCAGGAATAATCTGGTCCGTGTCGATGTTTTCAATCGGAAGAGGTATTGCTGTTGATATTAATTTAACAAATTTATCCATCTCAATCCATGAATTCCCTCACATCGGTGATGTATCCGTTGATTGCAGTTGCGGCTGCAGTAGCCGGGCTGGCCAATAACGTCCGTGCCCCGGGGCCTTGCCGGCCTTCGAAATTTCTGTTGGAAGTAGATACGCAGTATTCCCCCGGAGGTACTTTATCGTCGTTCATCGCCAGGCATGCCGAACACCCCGGCTGACGCAACTCAAACCCTGCTTCTTCCAGGATAGTATCAATTCCTTCGCGCCGGGCTTGCTCTTCCACTTGTTTCGAACCCGGTACAATTAAGGCTCGGATGTTGGATGCCTTTTTCTTACCTTTTACAATGCTTGCCACCTCACGCAGATCTTCAATCCTGCCGTTGGTGCATGATCCGATAAACACATGGTTTATGGTTTTACCCAACAATTTCTCACCGGAATTAAAATCCATGTATTTCAGAGACTTTGTGAACGATTCCAGGCCACCGTTTGCTGCAATGGTCGCTGCATCGGGAATCCGGGACCGAATGCTCATACCCATTCCGGGGTTGGTACCATAAGTAATCATGGGGCTGATATCCGCGCCATCAAAACTTACCACTTTATCATACGGAGCATCTTCATCCGAAACGAGGGCTTTCCATTTTTCAAGGGCTTTATCCCATGCATCCCCTTCTGGTGAAAAAGGTTTGTCTTTCAGATATTCGAACGTGGTTTCGTCCGGAGCGATCAAGCCGCCCCGTGCCCCCATTTCGATACTCATGTTGCAAATGGTCATTCGGGCTTCCATCGAAAGTTTTTCGATCACCGGGCCGGTGTATTCTATGAAATAACCGGTTCCTCCAGAGGCCGTCAGTTTTGAAATGATGTACAGTATCACATCTTTGCTGCTGATACCATTGCCTAATTTACCATCAATATGGATGCGCATGGTTTTTGGTTTCACCTGTAAAACGCACTGTGTACCCAGAACCTGTTCTACTTCACTGGTACCAATACCGAACGCAATGGCTCCAAAGGCTCCATGTGTGGCTGTATGGCTGTCGCCGCAAACGATGGTCATCCCGGGTTGTGTAATCCCTAATTCCGGGCCAATAACATGCACAATACCCTGACGCTGATGGCCAAGGCCATATAGTTCTATACCGAATTCGTTGCAATTTTCCGCTAGTTTTGCCAGTTGCTTCCGTGAAAGCTCATTTGAAATGGGGAGGTGCTGGTTGATGGTGGGTACATTGTGATCGGCGGTGGCAATGGTCTGTTCAGGCCTTAAAACCGGTAATCCTTTTTTCTTCAATCCATCGAAAGCCTGTGGGCTTGTAACTTCATGAATAAAATGGCGGTCGATATATAGAACCGCAGGGCCGTCCTGGTCCTGATGGACAACATGATCATCCCATACCTTATCAAATAGTGATTTTCCCATACTACTACGCTTCTAATCTTCAGGCACTTATCTTTTTCGTACTGGGAATTATGTTATCAGCGATATCCATTAATTGCTCATCGGAAACATTTTTTTCCTGATCGGCAATGGCAAGGAATGCATTGTAAACATCTTCAAGTTCTCCACGCTCCACACTGATCCCTAATTTGGAAAGTTTATAACGGACCGCGGCACGTCCACTCCGGGCAGTGAGCACAATGGAAGAGTGATCAACACCCACTTCTTCAGGATTGATGATTTCATAGTTTTCACGATTTTTCAATACACCGTCCTGATGAATCCCCGAAGAGTGTGCAAATGCATTTGATCCGACAATTGCTTTATTTGGCTGCACAATAATATCCATATTCTGGGATACCAGATGGCTGGCGGGGCATAGTAATTCAGAGTTGATGTTTGTATTATAGTCGAGCCAATTGTGTTTTTTCAACACCATGACCACTTCTTCCAGGGAAGTATTTCCGGCACGTTCCCCAATACCATTAATGGTACATTCTACCTGGGTTGCCCCATTTTGGATACCGGCAATAGTGTTGGCAGTGGCTAATCCGAGGTCGTTGTGGCAATGTGTGGATATAGTCACATTTTCAATCCCTATTACATTTTCTTTCAGGTATTTAATTTTCTCCCCATATTCTTCGGGCAGGCAGTATCCTGTTGTGTCCGGAATATTTAATACCGTTGCACCCGCTTTGATTACTGCTTCCATGACCCGTGCCAGGTATTCATTATCCGTTCTCCCTGCATCCTCAGCATAAAACTCCACGTCTTCAACGTACTTTTTTGCGTACGCTACGCAGCCGATGGCCCGTTCGAGGATTTCTTCCCGGTTGGAGTTGAACTTGTATCGAATATGCTGGTCAGACGTACCGATGCCTGTATGTATCCTACCTCTAATCGCATATTTGAGTGATTCGGCTGCTACTTCAATGTCTTTTTCAACAGCGCGGGAGAGGGCGCAAATGGTTGCTCCTTTAATATTTTTTGATACTTCTGTAACCGATTTAAAATCCCCCGGGCTGGAAATCGGGAACCCGGCTTCAATAATATCTACGCCCAGTTTTTCCAGCGCCAGGGCAATGGTAACTTTTTGCTGTGCATTTAATCCGCTTCCGGGTACTTGCTCGCCATCTCGAAGTGTGGTGTCAAAAATCCGGATATTTTTATTATTCATAACCCTGATATTTTAAGTATTATTTTGCCTTTTCTCAAACCAAGCCACATAAATAATAAGGAGATGCTTATGAAAATAATAATTATTTTGTAGAAATACGATCTCAAGTTATTAGTAATAATGTGTAAATAGCTGATAAACAATATATTAGATAATAATAAATTACAGTTTCTAAAAAAATAGTGTGAATCTGTTGATCAGGATTTTTTGATTGTGAGGAGCGATCCTGAATTGTTGTATATATTTGTGCTTATTACGCATACATCCGTAGTTCAACTGGATAGAACATCAGATTCCGGTTCTGAAGGCTGGGGGTTCGAGTCCCTTCGGGTGTACAAATTATAGGTTTTTGGATGATTAATAAATGGAGATATTAACTTACATATCATATAGTTAAGTTAAAATATTAAAATGTTTCAAAAGGATTCGCTTATTCATGTTTCATTCCTGTTCGGATTGATTTGTATTAGTTGCAACCAGCAACCAGGCGAATTTTCAGCGTCACTTACCATCAATGACAAAGAATATGAGATCATTGATGCTACTGCTGATTACAGAATTATGATGCCTTGTTCAATTAGTATAAATGGAGCAGTATTTGAAGGCCCTCCTCAAATGACTTTAGAAATAAACCTGGATTCTCCTGAATTTGACAATATTTTATTTCATGCGATCAATGCTGAGAAAAGGGATTTATCGACTAGCTCAACGTTTGAATTTAAAATACCTCCTCGTGATTATTATGATTGCTACAAAGATTATGCAAACAGTATTTTTAGGGAACCAGGGGAAAGAATCAAATATCTTGTTTTTCATATAAATGATCTTCCCGGATGTAAGGATGTTTATGTAAAGGATCAATCAGGGATTATGGTAATATCTCCGGCAAAAGGAGATTTGCACAATATGTCTCTCGAAGGATGGATGGAGGTGTGGACACTAAAGCCTGAATGTGTTGAAGTTGAATGTGATGAATCATTTGAGTATTGTCAACAATACGAAATAAGGGCTTCGTTTAGTAATGTACCCGTCAATTATTGGCAAGAATAAGTCAAATCTTTACCATAAGCTGTTACCCTGCTTCATGGTTCTCCGAAGGCCAGTATCATACCTGTCTTTTGGGAAGATTCACTTCCGGGATTAAGTCATAAGTTTAATGTATCACCTAATAGATATACCTGGTAACGTATTTAATATTTGAACCCCCGGTTATCACCCTTTTATCCGGGACTCCATTGCTATGGTAGGTATACTGGTAGTCTCCCTCCTGCAGGAAGTAAGTTGTGATTACGTTATTCTGTTTTTTGAGGGGAGATATGAATATACCAAAATAAGGCTGATCCAATTGTATAAATGAGTCAGACAAGGGATTAACCCTGTCATCATATTCGTAATTTCTTTTTTGATAAGTCCTCCAATTATGATAAGATAATTGCCCCTTACCATTGACTAACCAAGAAGAAGAATCGATTCTGGAATATTGATACTCCTCAGGATCGCGTATATTAAAGTTCGTCGAATCCAGTTGCCATATAGTATCGTTGTCATAATTAAAAAATGAAAATATGCTTTGATTGTTCGAATTATAACCACTTTCATAACGAATCACACTGTCTATCCGATTTTCATTATAATAAATCGTAAGTGATCCGCATACATCACAATCAATATTCCGGTAGTCTATTTCTATTTGATCAGCAATTTTGTATTCCATATTTAGTGTCCACTGCAATTCGAAGTAGGGGTAAGAATAGTAGATTTGTTCCAATTGATTGTTTTCATTATAGTAAAATTCCGTTGTCTCAACTACTTCTGAGCCAGTACCCTGAAGTTCAACTTCCCGGACAATTTGGTCAACGATCCCATCATTGAGTACTTCCAAATTGGTATTATTACAGCTTACAAACAGCCAAAGAAATAAATAACTGTGTTTGATGAGTTTGTTAATCATACCTACAAATATGGGCTATTATATCAGATGTTGATGTTGGGTTTTCACATTTTCGCAGATACTTACCCACAGGTGGAATCAATATTCGAAGATGGACTAAAAGTAAGATGCAATCTTACACACTAAAAGGGGTTTCCCTGGCTTCAGCAATTGAATTCAGATATAAATCTTGTTTTTTTTGAAACACTTCATATTCCATTTTTTGTGGTACTGGTTTGGCGCTCGCTGTGGTGGTATTTTGAAAATGACAATATTCATTTAGCTGTGGAACTTCTAATTGTTAATGTCATTTTTAATATCTATCCAATAATGCACCAGCGATATACAAGGATCAGGATCAACAGGCTTATTGACTTAAAATACCAACGAATGAAACAAGTGTTTGAATAATATGCCTGAAAACTAGTTTGGTTTATTATCCAATTCTGGGTTAAAGGTAAATAATCAGTTATCATGCCTGACTAGAATCATAGTCTTCCCCTTTCGGGTATACAACTTTATCCAAAGATCATCTTTATCTTTGTAGTGCAGATTATCCAATGAGGAGTTTCAAAATGAAAAGTGCAATAAATAAACTAACCGGGAGAAAGATGCCATCCACAGAATCTGAATTATGTGATGAGATCCGAAGATTGAAAAAAGAAAAAAATGCCGTACTACTGGCACATTTCTACCAGGAGCCTGTCATCCAGGAAATTGCTGATTTTGTTGGAGACAGCCTGGGCTTGTCACAAAAAGCGGCGGATACAGATGCTGATTTGATCGTTTTTGCCGGGGTGCACTTTATGGCAGAAACGGCTAAAATCATCAATCCTGATAAAAAAGTGATCATTCCTGACCTGAATGCTTCCTGTTCCCTTGCTGAATCATGCCCTCCTGATGAATTCAAAAAATTCATTGATACACATCCTGGCCATGTAGTAATCACATACATCAACTGTTCTGCAGAAATAAAGGCCATGAGTGATCTTGTATGCACTTCGTCAAATGCAGCCAAGATCATTGAATCTGTACCAAAAGACCAGCCAATCATCTTCGCTCCCGACAAAAACCTTGGAAAGTATTTGATAAAAAAAACCGGCAGGAACCTGGTTTTATGGGATGGAGTATGCATGGTCCACGAAGCTTTTGCTATTGACAAAATATTGACATTGAATAAGATACATCCGGAAGCCCAATTTATAGCACACCCCGAATCAAATCCACAAATTCTCAAACTAGCTTCTTACATAGGATCCACATCCGGAATGATAAACCATGTAAAAAAGGACCCAAATATGGAGTATATAGTGGGCACTGAGGCCGGTATTTTGCACCAGATGCAAAAAGAAGTACCGGACAAAATTCTCATCCCTGCACCTGCTGAAGAAAATAATGAATGTGCATGTAGTGAATGTGAATTCATGAAATTGAATACACTTGAAAAACTATACTGGTGTCTTGAAAACGAGGGACCTGAAGTGGATGTTATGGAACAGATCAGGACTAAGGCTGTGGTCCCGATTCAGCGTATGCTGGAATTATCAAAATAAAATGTAACAGGGATATGATTTCTAATCGATGGTTCTGTAATGTAAGGTCTTATGTTCCTTTTATAATGTGGTAAACCGTCACCTCCAAAGCGAAGACTTCAATCTATTACATAATCTTGTATTTCGAAAAGTCAATGATGTTCGGGTTTGGCCAACTATCCAGCGCTTCTGCCACCACATCTTTGTTATATCCTAATTTTACGGCAAGGTCCTGGCAAAATGTGATTTCCTTGGGTTTAATTTTGCCATCCACCATGATCAATCGCAGGCTGTCCAATAAATATTCACTTTTTTTCACGTTGCTTAGTGCGCCAAGTGATTCGAAAGATTCTGATGAATCAAAAAGTGTTTTTAGATCGGATTCAGGGAAATTATGCTTTTGGGCAATTTCCTTAATTAATAGTTTTTCCGAAAGAGCAAATTCCCCGTCCACTTTAGCCAATTGGATAAGAACGATCAGTTTCTGCCGTGTAACAACATCCATAATTTTGTTTGTACTAAAATTAATAAGATTTAATTAATATA
>SDBV01005919.1_pt1 | contig 17105 bp, 17 predicted proteins | sample 2277081 | NCBI WGS metagenome assembly SDBV01 (sample SAMN10402039, study PRJNA504765) | marine sediment metagenome | isolation source: marine sediment core GS10_PC15, 223 cmbsf | place: Arctic Ocean: Southern Knipovich Ridge | collected 2010 | reverse complement strand
GTCAATTGATATCGCTGAGTTAAAGGAAAAGGCCCGCCAGTTCAGAAAAGAAGACCTTGAGATAATCACAAGAGCCGGTTCAGGCCATCCCGGAGGTTCACTCTCTGCTGTTGAGATAATCACCAGCCTCTATTATTACAAAATGAATCACAGACCCAAAGAGCCGGATTGGCCCCTGCGTGACAGGTTTATAATGTCTAAAGGCCATGCCTGCCCCATTGTCTACGTTATTCTTGCCAACTGTGGGTATTTCCCCAAAGAAGAACTGAAAACATTCAGAAAATTCAATTCGCGCCTTCAGGGCCATATCTATATTGATGTGCCCGGTGTGGAGCATGCCACAGGGTCTCTCGGTCAGGGCCTTTCGGTTGCCAACGGGATTGCGCTCGGCGCCCGTATACGTAATGTTAAATATAATACCTACTGCCTGCTCGGAGACGGTGAAATCCAGGAGGGCTCTGTATGGGAGGCAGCCATGACTGCGGCGCATCATAAAATCGACACTGTGTGCGCTATCATTGACTGTAACAAGATACAGCAAAACGGACCTGTTATTGAAATAAAAAACGAAGAGCCGATTATAGATAAATGGAAGGCATTCGGATGGCACGCTATTGAAATTGACGGGCATAATTTTGAAGAGATAATAGCGGCATTAGATGAGTTTGACACTGTAAAAGGGAAACCCACCCTTATCAAGGCAAATACGGTCAAGGGCAAAGGGGTATCTTTTATGGAGGGACAGTCCAAATGGCATGGGAAGGCCCCTAAAAAAGAGGAACTGGCAGCAGCACTGAACGAACTCGGTTTTTAGAATTAGAAGGAGGAACTTTTATGCCTGAAATGAAAGCTACGAGAGATGGTTTTGGAGAAGCTCTTTTAGAGTTAGGGCGGGAAAACAAAAATATAGTTGTGCTTTCAGGGGACCTTGAAGACTCTACCCGCGCAGAGTATTTTAAAAAAGAGTTTCCTGAAAGATTTTTCAATCTGGGCATTGCTGAACAGGATGTCATTGGAACAGCGGCAGGAATGAGCATGGACGGGCTTGTCCCTTTTGCCTGCTCGTTCGCTGTTTTTCTGACGAACCGCGCCTATGATATCCTCAGATTAACTGTCTGCTATAATAACAGGAACGTCAAGATAATAGGCTCTCATGCAGGGCTTACAGTAGGTCCTGACGGGGCAACAGCGCAGTGCCTTGAAGATTTTGCCATAATGCGTGTCCTGCCAAACATGACGGTTCTCTGTCCGGTTGACGCTCTGGAAGCAAAAAAAGCAACGCGGGCCATGGCTGAAACAGTCGGCCCTGTATATATGAGGTTAAGCCGTCCGCCGTTTCCAGCCCTTACAAAAGAAACAGACGGTTTTGAGATAGGCAGGGCAAATGTTCTCAGAGATGGAAAGGATGTTACAGTGATTGCATGCGGATTTATGGTATTTGAAGCGCTCAGGGCGGCAGAGCTTCTGGAGAAAGACAATATTGGAGCGAGAGTAATCAACATGCATACAATAAAGCCGATAGACGAGGCTGCTATTATTAAGTCTGCTCAGGAAACAGGCGCTGTTGTAACAGCAGAGGAACATCAGATGAACGGAGGGCTGGGAAGCGCTGTTGCAGAAGTCCTTGCCCGTAATATTCCGGTGCCTGTTGAGATGGTTGCGGTAAACGACAGCTTTGGCGAGTCAGGTGAATCTGAGGAACTGCTTAAAAAATATAAACTAAAAGATGTTGATATAGCAAACGCGGCAAAAAAAGCCTTAAACAGAAAAAAAAGGAGCTGAACAATGACAGGCACAAAGATTGAAGAGCTGGCCGATTTAGGTCAAAGCATATGGCTTGACAGCATCAGCAGGTCAATGATTGAAAATGGAAATCTTCAGGCACTTATTAATAAAGGTTTAAGAGGGATGACATCTAATCCGACCATTTTCGAGCAGGCAATCAGCTCAGGTTCTGACTATGATAAAAAAATAAAAGAGCTGAATGGACAGGGAAAGTCCACCTTTGAGATATATGATGAACTAACCATAAGGGATGTTCAGGATGCTGCAGACCTGTTCAGGCCTGTTTATGAAAAAACAGGCGGGCTGGACGGATATGTCAGCCTTGAGATTAATCCTAAACTGGCTTTTGATACCGGTGAGACGATTAAAGAAGGGAAAAGACTGCATGGAAAGGTAAACCGCCCTAATGTAATGTTTAAAGTGCCTTCGACAGAGGAAGGATTTAATGCAGTAGAGGAGTTGCTTGCAAAGGGTATAAATGTCAATATCACCTTGATATTTTCTCTGGAACAATATGCAAAGACAGCCAGGGCGTTTTTAAATGGAATGATGAGACTTCATGAGAAACAGGGGGACGTCAGCAGGGTATCTTCAGTGGCAAGTGTTTTTGTAAGCCGTATTGATACTGCTGCTGACAGTTTAATTGACGAAAAATTATCCGTAGAACAGGATGCCGGCATAAAAGACAAACTCAGGTCTTTAAGGGGAAAGGCTGCAGTAGCAAATTCCAGGTTAATCTTTCAGAAATATTTGGAGATATTTTCAGGAAATGAATTTCAGCCGTTGAAAGACAAAGGCGCGAGGGTCCAGAGAGCGCTCTGGGGTTCTACTGGAACCAAAGACCCTGATTACAGTGATATTAAATATGTTACAGAGTTAATCGGCAGTCCCACAGTAAATACATTGCCGCAGAAAACAATTGACGCTTTTTTAGACCATGGCATTGTTAAGGCATCACTTCCCGGGGATTTAAAACAGGCTGAAGAAGATATTAATGCCCTGAAGGGTTTTGGTATTGATATAAACACTGTCTGCGCAAAACTGCTTGATAAAGGGGTGATTGCCTTTGAAAAGTCTTTTGATTCGCTGTTGAATACTATTGAAATCAGGAAAAAGGGTTAATCTCAGAGGATTTTATTCAAAATTCCAGGCAATTAAATATCGTGAATAAAGACATAGAAATTGTACCTTCTTTACTGTCTGCTGATTTTGCCGTACTTGCCCATGAGATAAAAAATGTTGAGACAGCAGGCTGCAAAGGTCTGCATCTTGATGTTATGGACGGAAACTTTGTTCCAAATATCACCATCGGTCCTGTGGTAGTGGCTTCAATAAGGAAGCGTACAAGTCTTTATTTAGAGGCGCATTTAATGATTAACCGGCCTGAGCGGTATATAAAGGAATTTAAAAAGGCAGGCGCTGATGGTATAACAATTCATCAGGAGGCGTGCTGTAATTTTTTGAAAACTGTCAGACAGATAAAAAAAATGGGAATGGCCGCTGGTATTGCCTTGAGGCCGGGAACCCCTGTAAGGACAATTAAAGATGTTATACAGTATATGGATTTAATTCTTATAATGACTGTTGAGCCTGGTTTTGGCGGCCAGCCTTATATGGAGAGAACGGAAAAAAAGATTACTCAGGCAAAGAAGCTCCTTGAAAAAACAGGCATGAAAATACCTGTAGAGGTGGACGGGGGCATAAACAGCAGGACAGCGCCTGCTGCTGTAAAGGCAGGGGCCACAAGGCTTGTGGCAGGCAGTGCAGTGTTTGGTAATGGAAGTGTCAAAAAAAATATAAAAGATCTCTTAAAGGCTGTCAGGGCAAAAAACTTATAAATGAAAGATTTAAGTTTTGAGCAGTTAAGGACAGGTACCTCTGAAAAGGACGGGCAGGCAGGTTCTGAGCAGTTCTGCGGGATAACTCCTGAAAGGGTTGATATTAACCCTTTTACAATTATTATCTTCGGAGGAACCGGCGATCTGTGCAGAAGGAAACTCATGCCGACACTGTACCACCTCTGCATAGATCAAAATCTGCCTGATGATTTCTCAATTATTGGTTTTGCTTCAAGCAAATGGTCTGATGAGGAATACCGTGAATTGATGAAAAAAGCAATTCACGATTTCAGTGAAGATACATTTAGCACGGAACGCTGGGATAAGTTCAGCAGGCATCTTTATTATGTCCAGGGGAATTTTAAGGATAACAACAGCTACAAAAAACTTTCCGAGAGATTATATGAGTTGACAAAGCCGGCAGGAAAAGACACAAGGGAGATTATCTTTTACCTGGCTGTGCCCCCAAACTTCCTGTCAGATATCGTCAAGAGATTATCCTTTTGCAAACTTTGCAAAAGGACATTTAACACCCGTCTCATAGTGGAAAAACCCTTTGGAAGGGACCGGACCTCGGCTTCTGAGCTGAACAAACTTATTGCCAGAGAGTTTGATGAAAGTCAGGTGTACAGAATTGATCATTATCTGGGCAAGGAGACAGTCCAGAACATTATATTCTTCCGTTTTGCCAACAGCATTTTCGAACCTCTCTGGAACCGGAAATACATAGACCATATCCAGATTACAGTTGCTGAATCGCTTGGAATTGAACACAGGGGACGGTTTTATGAAGAATCAGGCGTGATAAGGGATATTGTGCAGAATCATATGATGCAGCTCCTGGCCCTTGTTGCCATGGAGCCGCCGATTGGTTTTGAAGCGGATTTTATCCGCGATGAAAAAGTAAAGGTATACAGAATCATACGCCCTATGGATGAAAAGTATATAGATGAGTTCACTGTGCGCGGCCAGTACGATGCCGGAAAGGTAAACGGCAGAGAAGCGCCGGGTTACCGGAATGAAAAAGACACTGCTGAAGATTCAGACATACCCACCTATTTTGCCGCCAAATTCTATATAGACAGCTGGCGCTGGGCAGGCGTGCCTTTTTACCTTCGTACAGGCAAGCGCATGACAAAGCGCGTCACCGAAATAAGCATCTTTTTCAAACAGCCCCCGCTCAGTCTGTTCAGCTCTTCATGCGAAATAATAGAGCCGAATATTCTTGTATTAGGCATACAGCCCCATGAAAAAATCTCATTGCGCTTTGGCGTGAAACGTCCCGGCATAGGAAATCAGCTGTATCCGGTCAATATGAGTTTTAACTATGAGGAAGACATTCCTGATAATGTTCATTTCCCTTTACCATACGAACGGCTTCTGCTTGACTGCATAAAAGAAGACCAGACCCTTTTTGCTCGCCAGGACGGGATTGAGGCAATGTGGACAGTGGTTGACCCCATTATTGACAGGTGGGAAAATACTCCGGCGCATGCGTTCCCTAATTATTCTGCCGGAACCTGGGGACCCAAAGAGGCAGATGCTATGATGAGCAGGGAAGGCCGTTACTGGCAGACATGGTAATCAAATTTAAAGCCTAAAAAATCTTGATTTTTCCGAATTTTGTGTGAAAGGAATATATATTATAGTACCCTCCCCCTTGAGGGGGGAGGGCTTCGGGTGGGGGTGAAATTATTAAACAGCAAATTAACTCTTTTATCCATAGCCTGAGGAAGAGAAACACAGATGCTGAAAGATTATTATGGCAACATTTAAGGTCACCCTCCCCTAACCCCTCCCCTCAAGGGAGGGGAAAATAGAGGGGATTTCCACACAAAAGCCTGAAGGGCCAAAAAAAATTCTTGAATTACAAAAATACAGAAATATTAATTTTCAGGGATATAGAACAGATATCAGATTTTGTAATTAAGAAATGGTTAGAGATTTCTGAACAGGCAATAAAGAAAAGAGGGCGGTTCAGCGTTGCCCTTTCAGGCGGGAATACCCCTGTTGCCCTGTATCAGAGACTTGCAGGCGCAGGAGAAATATCAACGTGGAACAGAACGCATGTTTTTTTGGTGGACGAAAGGTTTGTTCCATTTAAAGATAAAGAAAGCAACTACCGCATGATAAGCCGGACGCTCCTGTCGCATATAGAAATTCCCGGGGAAAATGTCCATCCCGTTTCAACATCGGGGAATACCCCTCAGGATTCTGCAGTAAAATATGAAGAAAATTTAATATCATTTTTTAAAACAAAAACGGGTGAATTCCCGGAATTTGACCTTATACTGCTTGGTATTGGTGAAGACGGTCATACAGCATCTCTTTTTCCGGATGCCCTGTCATTAAATGAAACCGGACGGCTGGCGGTTGCGGTTTCACCCCCTGATAAGTCCGGAAAAGAGAGAATAACCCTTACCTTGCCAGTAATTAATAATGCGGATAATATTTTCTTTTTAATCTGCGGAAGCAATAAAGCAGTGGTTGTCGATGAGATACTTCAGAAAAAAAATACTGAATTGCCCGCTTCCATGATCAGGCCTGAAAATGGCAGGATATTCTTTTTGATTGATGAAAAGGCGGGGTCCCTGCTTTCAAAGTAATCCCCGTTAGAAGACCTTCGATTGCAGAGGAAGTTATTACCTTAGTGATTAATGCTGCCTCATATTTTTTTTGATTCCTCAGATAAGGATTTGTGTTTTTTAAAGGTCTCTTTGGTATACTTTTTTATACTACAAATTAGCATATGGAATCATTAAAAGTGAGAGGAGGTTCAACCTCCATAATTTTCAGAGTGTAACTTGAGGTCACAAATTGTGATTTCAAATCCTCCTCAGAAACCAAAGAGGAAGATAGGGTTTAGGAGGGACTAAAGAGTAGTGAACAGGATAAAATAGAACCGTCCCCTTTTTTCCTTTTCGGGTTTATTTCTTGTGGCGTTTCACCCGATATCCTGAGTCGACTCGACCAAAGAAATTTGTGGGATTCCGTCCCACACTCGGCTTCATTTTCTTGCTCGCCCAAGAAAACGAAAGCAAAAGAAGGGCGCCCGGGATTGCTTCTTTTTCGGTCTGCTTCAGTCTCGCTCAGTAAAATCATTCAAACTTGCTTCGCTTCAGACACGAATCATTTTCTTGACCCCGTAGCTCATAGGCAATAGCCTATACGGAGCTTACCCTCGCAGTCCCTTACAGCCCGGAAATAATCCAATGGGAGAATGAGAAAACTACTAACCGTCAACTGTGAGCAGTTAACTATTAACGATCTTTATGCCCTTGCAGTCGCTCACAGATCTAAAATAATCAATGGGTAACTCTACTAAAAATCAATAAAAAACCCCCTTTCCTGTCTCGTAGCAAAGCTTTACGGGAACCCTCTGATAATTAAAGTTGCTGAATGTTGATATTTTCATTACAATGAGGGTGTTCAAGTATGGTTTTAAGATTTTATGTCTTATTTCTATTTCTAATCATAAAAATAAAATTTGCTTTGGAGAAACGGTAATGATTCAATGGGCTTACTTCCCTCAATCTTACAGGCAGCCTCAATTAGCAACTCAAATAATAAAAGTATTTGAAAGCTGCGCCGATAAAATTAACTCCGCAACACATAAAAAACAAGAAAGTGACAAAGTACTAGCAAAACTCGCTGTTAATCTACAAAAGATTGGCTTTAAGGTTGAAACAGGAAAAAAGAAAAGTCAACAAATTAATGTACCAGTTCTATTTGGAAAAAATGGAAAAGTAGAAAAAGCTTTTGAGGCAGATGCATATTGTGAAAAAGAAGGTTTTATAATTGAGGTAGAAGCCGGGAGGGGAGTTACAAACTTCCAATTTTTAAAGGATTTGTTCCAAGCTTGTATGATGCAGGGTATCGATTATGTTGCTATTGCTATCCGTAATACATATAGAACAAGCAAAGACTTTGAAAAAGTATTTACTTTTTTTGATACATTATATAAAAGCAATCGCTTAAAACTACCACTTAAGGTTGTATTAATTATAGGCTATTAATCATTGAATCTTCCCAGTACCAGAACATATATAAGGGATGGTCGGGCGCCCATACCCAAGAAAGAAACTACTTCACACGTTATGAGTGCCAATGTTGGGAAGAATACAATGCCAGAAATCGTATTTCGTAAGTCATTATGGGGGATTGGTTTAAGAGGTTACAGAGTTCATCCAGCTCGGTTGCCTGGGAGGCCAGATATTGCATTTCCCCAAAAAAAACTTTCTATATTTATAAATGGCTGCTTTTGGCACAGATGCCCTAGATGCAAACTACCTTTACCTAAGACCAATAAAAAATTTTGGAAGACTAAGTTCGAAAAGAATATAATAAGAGATAAAGAAAAAATTAGAAGCCTTAAAAAGGACGGCTGGAAGGTATTAACCATTTGGGAGTGCGAACTTAATAAAACACTTTCAGCTAGCCTCAGAAAGGTTCAACGTCTTTTAAAAAATTAGATACTAATGGGTAAAACAAACCAAAAATCCTTAAAGGTAGTGGAGCTGTTTGCCGGTGTTGGTGGCTTTAGGCTTGGCCTAGAAGCATCTAATAATGGTAGCTCACCTAATTATAAAGTTGTTTGGAGTAATCAATGGGAGCCCTCCACAAAAGCCCAACATGCTTCAGATATCTATGTGAAGCATTTTGGTAAACAAGGGCATTCAAATGAAGATATAGCGACTATAAATATAAAAGATATTCCTGACCATAACCTCTTAGTTGGTGGTTTCCCATGCCAGGACTATTCTGTTGCACGTTCATTAAATACAGCTGAAGGCATTGTCGGTAAGAAAGGGGTCCTATGGTGGCAGATACATAGGGTCTTAGCTCAGAAAAAGAAGAAACCACAGTATTTGATGCTCGAAAATGTTGATCGTCTATTAAAATCGCCTTCAAAGCAGAGAGGCCGTGATTTTGGTTTGATGCTTGCTTCTTTATCGGATCTTGGTTATGCAGTAGAATGGCGCGTTATTAATGCCGCTGATTATGGATTCCCTCAGCGCAGAAGGCGTGTCTTTATAATGGGATATTATAAGAATACAAATATTTATAGAAAAATAGAAAAAGATATGAAACTATCTTATTGGGTGTTGAAAAATGGGGTCATTGCCCTGGCATTTCCTGTACTCCCTGTTGATGCCCTCGTTTATCCAGAATTTTATATAAAAGGTGATTTAGTTGAATTATCAGAGCGGGTCAATAAGGAATTTTCCAATAAAAGTCAATTTGAAAATACGGGTGTAATGATTAAGCGCACGGTTTTATCTTTTAAGACATCACCTGATTTTAATGAACATAGAACCACACTGGGCGAAATTTTACTGGCTGATGCGGAAGTACCAGACGAATATTATATAAAGGCTGACGATATACCCCAGTGGCAATATTTAAAGGGGGCTAAAAACATTCTGGGGACCAGTAAGCGCACGGGGAAAACGTTTAAATATGATGAAGGTCCGATGGTGTTTCCTGATACCTTAGATAAACCATCTAGAACTATCGTTACTGGTGAAGGGGGTAGCTCCCCATCACGCTTTAAACATATCGTACGTACCATGAATGGTAGATTGCGACGTCTTACCCCGGTCGAGTTGGAAATGCTCAACATGTTTCCGAAGGAACATACTGAAGGTGTTTCTCCGGGGAAAAGAGCATTTCTCATGGGTAATGCAGTAGTGGTTGGAGTTGTAAAAAAATTAGGTGATGCCCTTATAGATGTTGTTAATACCGTGGATTAGTTGCCGCTGCGTTAGCTATTTTACGAAAAGATTCTCTATAATCGTTTACTATTAGAGCTGCAGTTCCATCCATTTGTTGAAGTTCCTCAAAATAACGTTTGTGTGTGGCTGGATATGACCCATAATCTGCATTATCTCCCTCTGGATTGTTAAAAGTGACGGTCCCGGGTTTTATTTTCATCCAATATTTAATATTGTCAATACCCAAATCAAAGGCTTGCCTCAAAAAACCCATTATCATATCTCTGGGTCGTCTTCTATTTGGTGTTCGTTGATACGGTGCAAAATTACTGTTCTTTTGCCAGTCTTCCGTTCCCCAGTTTATTTCCTGTTCAAACATCAATAAGCATAATGTCACTAAAGCTTCTTGCTCATCATTTGTACCTTCAATTGTTCTAGGGTCTGTTCCTCTCCAGACATCAAAACATTTATCTAATGAGGAATGTTCCATTATGTCATGAAATATCATCCTATGTGTAACACCAGATAGGTATCTTGTCCCATGTGAAACAGTGATATCGAAGTACCCTTGTTTGGATTTTTTAAGTATTCCCGCGTTGCGGCCAGTTTTGGGTGGTTTTGCCATTAACCCTGAATAATTTCTCATGTATTGAAAACCAAAATCACCGTTTTGTTCTGTAGAGTAGAAGATATAATCATCAGCTGTACTATTTACTATTTTTTGAAGTTCATCAGCTAATAGATAAAAAATCATTTGTCAATTGCTCCTTTACAGATCGAGATTAGTTCTTTGTTGGTCGCCTTTACGACACCTCTTTGTAATCGGCCCATTATATCAGCGAATTTTATGTCACCTAAAATTGCCCCAAGAATAGAAACATGAGAAAGTAAATTGTTAATTCTTCCAATGTCACCAATCCATTTTTCAGTGCCCTTTAATTGTTCTCTGTAGTAATATTTGCAGTCCTCGTTCCAAGCTAATAATTCGTTGTAGTACAAGAATGCTTCTATACTTATATCCCCCAATTTGGGAAGTGATTTTTCCAACTCAGCTATTACCTCAGTCGGGGGCGAATATAGATAAATGGTATTAGGAAATTTCTGTTCTGTTTCATGTGATATCGTTCCTGTATCATCATTGAATGATATATCTTTTGTTTGTGTTTTAAATTGGACGTCCGGACGATGATCAAGCATGAACGCCATACGATAAAATAGTACGGCCAAACTTCTTATTTGATCCTCGATTTTATTCCTTATAGGTTCAAGCTCATCAATAAATGTTCCCCAAATATTGGCAAAACTAAGGTCCTTACTATACAGCCCCTTTTGATTCAGATAAATTTTTGGAATAAAATCCCAGGGCCTTTTTTTTTCATCTGGCCTTATTGATTCCTTGCCGGGATATTGAATATATATATCTTCATGGACTTTGGTTTTCTTAAAGTGAACTTGTCTCTCTCGTTCTTTGAACTTCAATCCATCTCTAGAGAGCTCCTCTATCCAAGCTATATTTACTTTGCGTTTTTCCGTGGAGACTGATTTCTTACCAGATGACTGTATTGTGGTGTTCAAGGAGTGAGTCATATTTACTTGAGAAGGTCAACCGTTTTCACTTTTAGTGTTCTTGCTATTTTTTCAAGATTCTTTAATCCTATGTTTTTCTCTCCGCGTTCGATTTGTCCGATGTAGGCCCGGTGGAGGTCAGCTTCTAGGGAAAGCTGCTCCTGCGTCCAACCTTTTGTTTTTCTATGTTTGCGTATTCTTGTCCCGACTCTTTTATTGATATTTTGCATCGCTGTCCTCCATAGTAAGATTCTGCTACTTATAAGTCGACTACCTTTAGGTAGCATTTAGCTTGATTTATCTGCTACTTTTAGGTAGTATAATAGTATGTTTGTTGTAAGCCAACTATTCAAAAATAAAGGGTTTTACTCGTTGAACATAAATGTGAATGTGACTATCTTGAGAGAGACGGCTAGGTCCTATTTGATCTCATTTGACGGCAGACAGAAATGGCTTCCAAAATCCTGGATTCTGGGCTATAAACACATTCACAACAGAGAAATTCGAATAAAGATATCCGAAGCTAATTGGACAAAGAAATTTGAGTAGACTTACAACCTACCCCCGCCCTTTGTGTGCCTGTCATAGTCCCGAATAAGTCGGGACGTAAATCCCAATCCGTCGGGTCTGCCCCGTACCCTTTAGTGGTTTACGGGGGTTCCCTTGAAAAATGTCAGTGACTACGGTAGAAATAACACCTACTTATCAATAACCCAGAAAGATTGTAATATTGAGGATTACTAATAGAAATAAGGCAAAGTTAGGGGGCGCAACGATGAGTTGTATCCCTCTTTAGTGTCTTGTTAGCCGTCCCTTGAAACCATCTTTTTTGTCAGAAACCACATTAGAGATAAAAATATTCCAAATAAGGAAAGACCTATTCCGCTAATAATTAGTAATGAGTTATTTATATTTCCATGAGGCATACGATCGGCTTTTTGTAAGGATCCTTTTGAATGAGTTCCTTTAACAGATATAGACGGGGTAGGATCTTGATCGCCTTCTGATGGTAGCATATGCCAGTAAATTCGCGCTTCTATATACCCATTAGGAACTAATCTTTTTACTGTTTTAGTTAATCCAACAGGTAATCCAATGGAAGGATCAATTAATTTATCAAATTCTTTTATCGATGGTTCAGAAGATGCTATCTGAGATTCTATAAGTATACCGTTTGGTTTTATTTCAATATCCAAATCAGTTGCTTCACGGTTTCCACTGTTGTTTATAGTTACGGTTGCAAATGCTGTGGGGAAGGATGTTGTGCTATTGAGAAAATTTTTTAGAAGATCAGGACTTGAGACCATTTCAATAAGTTGATCTACGTTTTTCGATTCGGCTCTCATTTTATCCGTATCGAACCCTATTTTCTTATCTATAGTAAGTGATTTTTGAAAGCCTATTTTCCCCTCTTTATAGATAGGTTGAGCTGTTCCAGCTTTTGGAAGAGAACCAAACTGTTTTTCTAAATCTTCTATCATTTTTTTGGCTCTTATTTTAGATAGTTCTTTTTCATATTTCTGAGGCAATTCTATCTCAAATCCAGTAGCAGTATAAAGAAGTTTTGGTTTGTAAAAAAGGTCTGTGAAATACATGGCAAATACTGTTAATACTAATGATAATATCCAGGCCAAGAATCTTAAAATTGTTTTCCAACCAATCACAACAAATCCCCTCTGTTTTTAATTAGAATGTTTACTCCTTGCATCAAGTATTATAAATTATCATCACATTATCATATTTGCAATAATTAGACAACATGAGGATTACCAGTTGTAATATGCACTATTATATCAGATGTTAAGGTTAAGAATAACAGGAAGAAATTCTAATCACATAACTATTTAAATAAATTAATTATGCCTAGTGCCGGCGGTGGGAGTTGAACCCACATGGTTGGGGTTTAATTCTTAGATTTCATTGAGTTTTTAAATTACCCGTAGTAACCTCGCAGTAAGAATAATATAAATCAATAAAAACCTTCAACTCAAAAAACTTGATTGAATAGTTGGTTTTACATATAATTCATTAAATAAAATATCGAAATTAACTAATTTTTTATTTTGCAAAGAAATTAATTCTCAATTGTATTAATGTAGCTTCAAATGAAGTTTCTTGGGAAAAACCTATTGTGAGTTTGTTTAGGTCAATAAGCACACCTATTTCAAAAATAAAATCAAGTCTACATTTCATTCAGTTCAAACAGCAATTAATCAGTCTTTTCCTTCCTGTGTCATCAATTGCACTTTTATGTTTAATAATTACTTACGTGTTAAACATGAAACCAATAAGCGACTATCATATATTAAAAGTCATTGAGACACTGAGCATTAGTGATTCAATTAATAAGGAGGGCTTAGAAATTTTATTTGAATTTAGTAAGGATGTTGGTTCTGTCATTAACTCATATGCTTTGTTAGTATCTGGAATTTTTGAAGTACATTTCCTTCTTATTCTGGTATGTCTCAACTATTACCCAACACTGACAGATAAAGTATTTAATAAATTATTACTAAAGAACAAAATATTCCGAGATATCTTTGACAAATTTAAACCAAAAAATATATTGCTAATAAAAAAATTTAAAAAAACGACTCTAATCCTGCTTATTTCAGTCAGCTTGATGGCATTTCACATAGACATAAAATCGATTTTGGAACTTCTTCCAATAATTTTATCTTTTTCTGTGCTTTGTTTATGTTATTTGGAAATAAAAACAGGTTTACCTAAACAACTAATTGGAATAATAAGAGATAATTATTTATCTAAAAAGGATTTTATTAAATTATTATTTACTCGTTTATTTTCCGTTATTATTGGAATAATCTTTGTATATTTAGCACTGTTATCATTTCATTTAGAACTATCTATTCTTAAGCCATATATTAGCAGAAAGGCAGATTATAAAATTGAGCGTTTAATCATTGATTATTCAAATGAAATCTCTCATATTGTTAATTATGACTCGGAGAAAGTTCAAGTATATTTACAGCAGCTGGTGCAACCTACTAAAAATGGTTACTCAAAATTATCAAGAAAAACAATTAGCGAGTTTAATAATTTATTATATGCACTAAAAAAATCAATTATTTTTATTGCTGCAATATTTTTAGTATATTATGTTGCAATTCCATTGTATTGGTTAGAGTTTAATAAACCAATAGTATTTTTATTAATAAGTTTCTCAATTTCAATATTGTTACAAAATTTAACTGAAGAAGTTTTGCCTAATCTTCTTGGAATTATCAAATATTCTTTTATTATCAAAATTGGACTGTTAATGATTTCTTTTGTGATTTTATTGTTGGTTGATGCTATGTTGCGACACATTTATAAACGTTAATTTATCATTATAATTTTATTTCTATAAACGTATCTAAATAGAATGTATGTTGAATTAAATTTCCTAATGGACGAGAAAGTTTCCTTTTTGACATATCATATTTATAGTACTTATAAAATTTAATTATATTCGCCATTACAGCAGATCGAAGAAATTTAAATAGAACAATAGATTTTCGTCTTCTTACCTCTCTTCAAATTACTTATTTTGAGGCTGATGATTTACAAATGAAATATTGAATTACGAGGGGCAGATTTAAAAACAAGATTTCAGGAAGTTATCTCTATTGCGAATTTACTTATAATACTTCTTCTTCAGCCTCTTTATCTCCTCAAGTAATTCCTCTTTATCAATCAACCCCTTCTTCTCGAGTATGTTTACCAGTGCCTCTTGCTCAATAGCTTGAGCCAAAGCTACTTCTTCAAGAGATACTATGTCTTTAGGGTCAAGTTTCTGAGCCATTGAGATTATTCATAAATTGAATTAAATAGCTTATTAGCCAATTCAGTATCAAGGTCTTTCAGTATCTTGTATTGCTCTAATGCAGAGCCTCTATCATTTGATAATATTAAATAGGCAAGACCAAGATTATAATGTACCTCTGCAAAATCAGGCTTAATCCTTATAGCCTGCTTATATGCCTCTATTGCCTCTCTATTCATGCCTAAATCTTTACCATACACAACACCAAGATTATAATGTACCTTTGCCTCATCAGGCTTTATTCTTATAGCTTGCTTATAAGCCTCGACCGCTTCTTTATGCATGCCTAACTTATAATAGTTGTTACCAAGACCTAAATGTGCCTCTGCAGAATCAAGCTTAAGCTTTATCGCATGCTTATAAGCTTCAATTGCCTCTTTATACATGCCTAACCTGTTATAAGCAATACCAAGGCTATAATATGCCGCATAATTAGGTATAATCCTTATTACTTGTTTGAAAGCCTCTATTGCTTCTTTATACATACCTAACTCGTCATAGGCGAAACCAAGACCCAAATGTGCAGCTGCAAAATCAGGTTTCAGTCTTATTCCCTGCCTAAAAGCTTCGATAGCTTCTTTATATAACCCAGTCTCAAATAAAGTGTAACCAAGAGCAAACCAATACACTGCTGTCTTTTTATAATCCTCTATTGCAGAATCTTTTAATGCTGTTATTTTTTCACTGCTAATTTTATTTTTTATAAGATTCACGGGCATTGCAAAGTTAACGTTCTGTGCCTCTTCAATGATAAATGCTGCAACACCGATAACCTCACCATTTTTGTTAAAAACAGGGCCACCACTACTGCCTTTTGAGACAGGGGCAGTTATCTGAAGAATCTTTCTCTTAGAATCTATGTCCCTTATTCCACTTAGTATTCCATCAGAGATTGTATTTTCAAGCCCCTGTGGACTGCTTATTACATAAACTTTTTCTCCAATATTAGTTTTTCCTATATCTCCAAGTTTCACTGTTAGGAGGTTTTTACCTTTTGCTTTAAGAATAACAAGGTCATTTTCTTTGTCCGTATGAATTAAGCCTTCAACATCCAAAACCTTATCTCCTGCTTTTACTTTAATATCAACTGCATTGCTTATAACATGATAGTTTGTTACTATTGCCCCATCTGCTCTTACGATAAATCCACTTCCCTGACTAATTGGATTGCCCTTGCTATCAAAGGTAACAACAACTACAACCGCCTTGTTGTTTTCCTTGAAAATCTTGTTAGCATCAGCAAGTGAAACAGTAGGGAAAAGAATTACAGCTATTATTAGGACTATTAGAGTAAAAAAGGCATGTGTTTCTTTTAAAGGATGAGTAATCATTTTGCTTCTTTAGTTCTCCAGAGTATATTTTTACCCAAAATTACATCAAAACAGGGAGAGAAGTCAAGAAATGGGGGAGTGATAACTTCCTGTAAGATAATTATCTTTCCCTTTTTTATTTCTTCTATATATCTACTAGTTTAATTTGGAAACATATCTTGATATCGGTATTAATACAATGTAAGATTTAGGGCAATAAGCAGTAGTACAAAAAAAATGGTAGGTATTTAAAAATTGAAACATTCTGATTACTCAAAAACAAGAGCAAAGTGGCGTCAGTGGATTAATAGAATCAATGAATCAGCAACTCGGATGGTTCTTTATGATTATATATTTCTCACATCTATGGGAGTAGCTGAAAGGGATAAAATAATAAAACCTACAAACGAAATTTACAAATGGGTTCAAAAAATTTATGGAACCGACGCCGCTATTAGTGTACGATGCATTCTAGATGAAGATAAGAGAACATATTCACTGATGCTTCTTTTGAGGAAGATTGTACAAAATCCGCAGGTAATTACCCGCAGAAGTTTTGTTTATAAATATTCAGAAAAATTTTTAGGACAAAAAGATTTCGACAATTTAACAAGTATTGGTATTAACTCACTACCTCGCAAGGTTGTCGAACAAGACCTTTATAAACTAGAGAAAATTGCATCTCGAATTAGACCCATCGTGAATAAAGTGATTGCTCATAGAGAGCGTAAACCAAAAGGGCTTACGAAAATAACATGGAACGAATTACACTATGCTATTAAGGAAATCGAAAAAATGTGCATAAGATATAGCTTAATACTTAATCAAAGAGGGATTGATACTATGTTACCTTCTATAACTGCTAGTCGATGCCGCTCAGATGCTTCTATAATTTGGGGAAAAAGAAATAGGAAAAAGAATCCAAAATAAAGCTTGGAACCATAGGGGTCAGCCCTGGTTTAAACAAGTCAAGCCCTTAAAGCCTGTTGGCAGTTTCTACGTATATATGATCCTTTCCATGAAATGGTAGGTAACCCTGCCGTTATTCTTTCGTCCCGATACTGGT